>Ga0157379_10003016_pt1 | contig 14219 bp, 10 predicted proteins | sample S25metaG_FD_121802 | JGI IMG/M metagenome (GOLD analysis project Ga0157379, IMG submission 121802) | Switchgrass rhizosphere microbial communities from Kellogg Biological Station, Michigan, USA - S2-5 metaG | ecosystem: Host-associated > Plants > Roots > Rhizosphere > Soil | place: USA... | reverse complement strand
CGCACCGCGGTGTAGCCCGGCACGAAGCAGCTTGATGTGACACCGTGTCTGGCAAGGATTTCCAGCAGCCGCGGAACACCGGTAAGGGGCCCGTAGGCCTGGTGACTGATCGCCGACATCCGGCTGGCGTGCTTGGTGGAGACCCCGAGCATGGCGGACTCGGCGTCGACGTCGAAGCTGAAGGACGCCGCGCAGCGGGCGCCGTTCGGCCACGGGACCGAGGCCGCGGGAACGCTCATCGGCTGGACTTCTGTGCCAGCAGGGAGACGAACTCGTATGCCAGATACGCTGCGGCGATGCCGGTGATCTCCGCGTGGTCGTAGGCGGGTGCGACCTCGACGATGTCCGCCCCGACCAGGTTGAGTCCCTCGAAACCGCGCACCAGTCCGAGGAGTTCGCGACTCGACAGGCCACCGATCTCGGGTGTGCCCGTGGCGGGAGCGTGGGCAGGGTCGAGCACGTCGATGTCGATCGACACGTAGAGCGGATGGTCGCCGATGGTCGTCCGTAGCTGCTCGACCACATCGGCGACCATGCGCGTCTCGAAGGCCGAACAGTGCACGATCGTGAATCCCAGTTCCGCATCGTCGTCGAGATCGTCCGGCGTGTACAGCGCCCCGCGAATGCCGACGTGTGCGCTGTGGCCCGCGACGAACAGGCCCTGCTCCGCGGCGCGCCGAAACGGGGTGCCGTGAGTCAGCGGTGCGTCGAAATACGTGTCCCACGTGTCCAGGTGAGCGTCGAAGTGCACCAACGCCACCGGTCCGTAGCGGCGGTGATGTGCGCGCAGCAGGGGGTAGGCGATGGTGTGGTCGCCGCCGAGGCTGACAATCTTGGCGCCGCTGTCGATCAGGGCCGACGCCTGCTCTTCGATCTGGCGCACCGCGGCGGCGATGTCGTAAGGGGTACAAGCGATGTCACCGGCGTCGACCACTTGCTGGCTGGCGAACGGGGACACGTCCAACGCGGGATTGTACGGACGCAGCACGCGTGAGCACTGGCGGATGTGTGCCGGACCGAATCGCGCCCCCGGCCGGTAGCTGACTCCGGTGTCGAATGGAATCCCGACGACGGCGACGTCGCAGCCATCGACGTCTTCGATCCGGGGCAGCCGTCCGAATGTCGTCAGGCCGGCATATCGGGGTACCACGCGACCGTCGACCGGCCCGATCGGCTGCTCGCTCATGCCCGGCACCTCGTCGAGCCGCCGTTCACCTGGATCGTCTGTCCGACGAACGCGCCGAGGTCCTTGCGGGCCAAAAGCGCCACCGCCGACGCTATTTCGTCGGCCCTGCCGATGCGACCGATCGGTATGCCGCGGCTGTATTCCTCATGCATCTCGGCCAAGCTCACTTTCGCATTGTCGGCGTCCACCTGGAGCTGCGGGGTGTCGATCACCCCTGGTGCGACGGCGTTGACGGTGATGTTCTCCGGCGCCAGTTCGCGACCAAGGGTCTTCGTCAGCGCGATGAGCCCCGCTTTCGAGGCCGAATAGGCGGTGGCCTCCGGCCAGCCGGTCACGCCCCACTCGGAGGCGATGATGACGATGTTGCCGCCGCCGGACCGGCGCATCCCCGCCAGCACCGCCTGGATCAGATAGACCGCGCCTGCGAGGTTGGTGTCGATGATCTTCCACCAGTCCTCATCGCCGTGATCGCCGAACGGCGCCATGGTCATGTAGGCGGCGTTGCACACCAGGATGTCGATCGGCCCTCGCGTCGTCTCGATGTCACCGACCAGCCGGGAGACCGCGTCGGGATCCGAAACATCGGCGACAGCAGGGAATCCCGCGGTGTCCGCGACCACCGCGCTCATCCGCTCGTCGTGTGTGAGGCCGTTGACCGCGACGGTGGCGCCTTCGCGCGCCAGTCGCCGCGCGATCGCCGCGCCGATCCCTTGGGTGGCGCCGGTGACCAGTGCGATACGTCCTTGTCGTGGGCCGGTCATGGGTCAGATCACCGCCCCGCCGTTGGGCGAGAGGACCTCGCCGACACAAAAGTCGGTGTTCAGCAGGAAGCTGACGACTTCGGCGATCTCATCGGGCCGGGTGAGCCTTCGGTTGGGAACCGTTGCCAGGTATTCCGGTGCGCGCCATGGCGAGTCGGCAGCGAGCAGGGGAGTGTCGGTGGGTCCCGGTGCGACCGCGTTGACGCGGACGCCGCGGCAGGCGACCTCGACGGCGAGGCTGCGGACCAATCCGATGATCGCGCCTTTGGCCGCCGCGTAGTGGGCGTCGCCATCGCCGCCGCCGATCGCGAGTTCCGACGTGATCGCGATGATCGAGCCGGCGCCCCGCCCGAGCATCGACGGCAACACGCAGCGGGTGACGTTGCGCAGGCCTCCCAGGTGCACGCGCAGCATTCGGTGCAACTGCTGCCGTGTGATCTTCGAGATCGGCACCATCTCGTAGTGGCCTGCGGCGGACACGACGGCATCGACCGGCCCGTGTTCGGCGACGACGCGTGCCACCGTCTGGTCGACGGCGGCCGGGTCGGATACGTCGACGACATATGGTGCGGCGGGGTGGATATCGAGTCCGGCGACGGTGTAGCCGTCCTTCTGGAGCGCCGCGGCGACGGCGGCGCCGATGCCGGAGGCCGATCCGGTGACGATGGCGGTGCGGGTCACGAAGCGTCGGCGCCCAATCGATGCGCGATCGGTTCCTCGATGCGGTGGCGCACCGTGAGGTAGATGACCAGGCCCAGCACCGCCAGGCCCGCGGTGGTCAGGACGCTGGCCCAGTTGATGTACCAGGGCTGGTCGGGTTGGGTGCGCGGCCAGGCGACGTTGATGGTCTCGAAGATGATCCACAACGAGGCCAGGTAGGTCACCGGGGCGCCCCACCGGCCCAGGTTGAACGGGCCGGGCCGCCATTTGCCCGTCAGCCGCGCAATCGCGGCGCCGATCACCGGCACACCGAACGCGATGTAGAACCCGATGATGTTGAAGTTGACCAACACGTTGTAGAACTTCGTGCCGGCTATCAGAACGAATACGACAGCGGCGATCGCGGTCAGCGCGATGGCGTAGACGGGCAGCCGCTCGGGGCCTGCCAGCCCGCCGAGAATCTTCGAGCCGGGAAGGCTGCGATCGCGTGCGGCTCCCCAGATACAGCGCGACACCGCGGCCTGCACCGCGAGAAAGCTTGACACGAAACCGATTACGAACATCGCGAGCAGCGGCTTGGTGACTCCGGCTCCGAGATGTGCGGTGAGGGTGTCAGACACCACGTCGCCGGACTGGGACTGCACAACCGAAGGAAGGTCGGGGATGGACAGAATCAGCGCCGCGCTGGAGAACATCACGACCAGACCAACGAGGAGCAGCGCCAGGATGATCGCCTTGGGCACATTGCGTTCGGGATCGTGGACCTCCTCGGCGACCGAGCCCGCTGCCTCGAACCCGAGGAACGACCACCCGACATAGGCAATCGCGAGCAACATCGGTCCCGACACCCACGCGTCCGCACCAGGAATTCCGGCACTGGAGAACAGCACGGAGAACGGGTTTTCCCGATAGAACAGCAGCAACACTGTGCCGAGGCCGAGAGACCCGACGACCTCGCACGTAATGCTGATGGCCACAACGATTTTCAGGCCCCTGCGGCCGACCATGTTGATCAACGTGCCGACCGCGATGATGCAAATGGCGACAATGGCGATCTGCCAGCGATCGGGTTCGGAGACGCCGAAGATCTGCAACAGGAATCCGCTCGCCGCATACGACAGCGTGCCGAGGGCCAAGGTAAGCCCCCACATATACGCCCACATGGCGGCCCAGCCCCAGGTGGTGCCGCGGACATGTCGCGACCACTGGTAGACGCTGCCCGCGTACGGCCACCGGGACGCCAACTCGCCGAAGACCGCCGCGACGAGCAGCTGCCCGATGAGCACGATCGGGAATGCCCAGAAGAACTTCGGCCCCGCGGCGAACAGTCCCAGAGTGAAGATCGCGTACACCGCGGCGATCGGCGACACGTCGGCGAACGCCAACGACAGCGCCGACCGGAAGCTGAAGCCACGCAGTAGCTGAGGCGGGCGGTCGTCAGAGACTGGTTGGGTTTCCAGCGGCTGGGCCATCGTCGCCTCCCGTGGTTAGTGGCACTGAGGCGTCACTGTGGGCCTGTCGTCGCCAGAACAGAAGTGGCGGTTCGTACAGATAGAACACAGAAAACTAGACGATCATCTAATGTCAACGGTTGAAGCGACGTATCGCCGAGGCGCAGCGGCTTCGTGCATATGGCCTGAGCAGGCGGTTTTCGTGGCAAGACCGGCCACGACGACCACGTAGCCGCACATTGCGGTCGCGTGAAACTTGACGAGAAGGGCGGTGGCACCGATGGTCTACCGCGTCGCCGACTTGGTCGACACCCCCCATCTGCGGGTGGAGTTGCAGGCGGGTGCCGCCGGCTTGGACCGACAGGTCGCGTGGGCTCAGACATCCGATCTCGAGGAGCCATGGTCGTACCTCGCCGGCGGCGAGCTGCTGATGAAGAACGGCCAGACGCTCCCTGAATCCGCCCGCGGCCAGACGGCGTTGATCAGCGGCCTGGCCGAGAAGGGAATGTGCGGGCTGGTGATCGGGCTTGACGCCGCCACGCCCGAACTCACCCCTGCGGCAATCGCTTTGGCCGATCAGTTGCGCTTCCCCGTGATGGCCGTGCCCTACTCGATCGGCTTTGGGGCGATCGGGCGGGCCGTGGCGGACGCCGATGTCGACAGCGGCAGGGTCGTCGCTACGGAACGCGTCTACAACGTCATCCGGCAGTCGGTCATCCACTCCACCCGCTCGAACGTCCTCAGCCAACTGGGCCGCGGCCTGTCCTGCCGGCTGGCGGTGCTCGACGCGGCAACGGGGGAGGTGGCGCTCGATGGTTCCAAACCTGTGCCTGCCGAGTTGCGCCGGGCCATCGTCGACGAAATCGCGGATCGACGCGGCGCGGTCCCCGGCGTACTGCACGTGACCGCCGGCGGCGGGCGGGCGCTGGTGGTGGAGGTTCCTGACGAGGAGCCGACCGTCCTCGTCACCTACGACTTTCGCGGTCCCGCAGTCGATCTCGTCCATCTGCAGCATCTCGCGTCGGCAGTGGCGGTCCTGCTCGCGCAACAAAACGTCCGACTCGAACACGAACGGCGCATCGGCGCCGAGGTGATGGCGCAACTGTGTGACGGCAGGCTCGCCGCGCGCGAGGCCGACCGGGAACTGGCCGAGCGTGCACTCCGGCCACGAGAGTGCTCGATAGTGGCGGCGGGCGGCGTGTTGCCTGCCGGAGAGCGGCAATTGCACCTGAACCTCGGCCGTCGGGCCGTACCACATCTGCTGCTCCGCCGTGGCGACCTGCTGTACGCGCTGATGCCGGTCACCGATCAGTCGTTGGCAGCGCTGCGCCAGCGGCTCGGCGGCGAGGCGACCGTGGGTATCAGCGATCCGCTTGCGCGCCCCGGCCGCGCCCCGACGGCGGTGCGGGAAGCGACATGGGCGGCTCGGGTCGCGCGAACGGCGCCCGACCGCATCGCGCGCTTCGCCGACGCGACGATGTTCTCCGTGTTGCGGGACACCGATGAGGCCCAGGTGGTCGTCGACCGGGTGCTGGGGCCGCTGATCGCCTATGACGCTCGCCATTCCGCGGAAATGATCAAGACGCTGGACACCTATTTGCAGTGCGACAGGTCGTGGGTGCAAACGGCGGCGGCGTTGAACGTGCACCGGCAGACCGTCGTGTACCGGATTCAGCGCATCGAGCAGATCACCGGCCGCGCGATCTCCGAAACCGCAGCGCTCGCCGAGTTCTGGTTGGCGTTGCGTGCAAGAGACCTGCTGGCGCTGCCGCATCCATGAGAAGAACGCCCCGCCAACTAGACTGAACTGGTGGAATCAACATCGCCCCGGCCAGTGTTGGTGGTCGACTTCGGCGCGCAATACGCGCAGCTCATCGCCCGCCGCGTCCGTGAGGCCAGGGTGTATTCCGAGGTTATCGCCCACACCGCCAGTGTGGAGGACATCAAGGCCCGTGACCCGCAGGCCATCGTGCTGTCCGGCGGCCCGGCCAGCGTGTACGCCGACGGCGCACCGCAACTGAATCCGGCGGTATTCGACCTCGGGGTGCCGGTGTTCGGCATCTGCTACGGGTTTCAGGCCATGGCGCAGGTGCTCGGCGGCACGGTCGCCAAGACCGGAACAAGCGAGTACGGTCGCACGGAGCTGAATGTGTCTGGGGGACAGCTACATTCGGATCTGCCGATGATGCAGCCGGTGTGGATGAGCCACGGCGACGCGGTCACATCCGCTCCCGATGGATTCGATGTGGTGGCCACCAGCGCTGGAGCTCCCGTTGCGGCGTTCGAGAACCGGGAACGTCGGTTGGCGGGTGTGCAGTATCACCCAGAGGTGATGCATTCGCCGCACGGGCAGCAGGTGTTGAGCCGGTTCCTGCACGAGTTCGCCGGTATCGGGGCCGCATGGACGCCCGCGAACATCGCCGAATCGCTGATCGAACAGGTGCGCAACCAGATCGGCAACGGCCGTGCCATCTGCGGACTGTCCGGTGGAGTGGACTCGGCGGTCGCTGCGGCGCTGGTGCAGCGGGCCATCGGCGACCGGTTGACCTGTGTGTTCGTCGATCACGGGCTGCTGCGCGCAGGAGAACGGGCACAGGTGCAGCGCGATTTCGTCGCCGCCACCGGCGCCAATCTGGTCACGGTCGACGTCGCCGACAGGTTCCTCGAGGCGCTGTCCGGGGTGACCAACCCGGAGGGCAAGCGCAAGATCATCGGCCGCGAGTTCATCCGCGCGTTCGAGGGTGCCGTTCGAGACACGTTGGGCGCGAGTGACTCTGAAGTCGAGTTCTTGGTGCAGGGCACGCTGTATCCGGACGTGGTGGAATCCGGCGGCGGCTCAGGCACGGCCAACATCAAGAGCCACCACAACGTCGGCGGCCTGCCCGACGACCTGAAGTTCAAACTCGTTGAGCCGCTGCGGTTGCTCTTCAAGGACGAGGTGCGCGCGGTGGGCCGTGAGCTGGGCCTGCCCGAGGAAATCGTTGCGCGCCAACCGTTCCCGGGCCCCGGCCTCGGCATCCGGATCGTCGGCGAGGTCACCGCTGCGCGGCTGGACACGCTGCGCCGCGCCGACGCGATCGCGCGCGAGGAACTGACCGCTGCGGGGCTGGACAACCAGATCTGGCAGTGCCCGGTGGTGTTGCTGGCCGACATCAGGTCGGTCGGCGTGCAGGGCGACGGGCGCACCTATGGCCATCCGATCGTGCTGCGGCCGGTGTCCAGTGAGGACGCGATGACCGCCGACTGGACGCGGGTGCCCTACGAGGTCCTCGAACGAATCTCCACCCGCATCACCAACGAAGTCCCCGAGGTGAACCGGGTCGTGCTGGATGTCACCAGCAAGCCGCCCGGCACCATCGAATGGGAGTAGTCCTCTTCGGCAGAGCTGGGCCCACGCGAAGCCGGGGATCGTAAAGGCCCCCTTTTCCGCGGCGTGTCGGGGAGCTGTAGCTCCGCCGTGGTGGTGAAAATCCGGCCGCTCGTGGGCGGTGTCGACGCAACTGAGCGCAATGCTGGTCCGGGGGTCGGCTGCGATCGTTGAGCGCCGCGACTGCCCGGCTTGAGTTCCACCGGCTCGGATCCCAGAGGCGCAATCGTTGAATCGCGGGCGCCTCGGTGTCGTGACTCGGCTCACAGTCAGTCGTAGACAGCGGCCCTTGACACACGAGAACGCACAGTTTCTAATTGGCTAGTCCACTAGCTCACTGAGTCACTAGGCCGAAGGTGGTCCGATGTCATCAATAATTCCCTTCCCGACGAGGTCGCACGGGGCCGAATCCGCCGGACCGCTACACGGTCTGATGGTCGTCGATCTGACCCGTGCCCTGGCCGGACCACACGCCGCGATGATGCTGGGCGACCTCGGCGCCGACGTGGTCAAGGTGGAGAACCCCGACGGCGGCGACGACACCCGTGGATGGGGACCGCCTTTCGTCGAGCCGGTGGACGGCGCCCGTGAGTCGACCTACTTCCTGTGCACGAATCGGAACAAGAAGTCCGTGACCCTCGACCTCAAGGAGGACGCCGGCAAGGCCGCTCTGGGGGCTCTGATCGCCCGAGCCGACGTGCTGATGGAGAATTTCCGCCCCGGCGTCCTTGACCGGCTTGGGTTTTCCCAACAGCGCTTGGCTGAGATCAATCCACGATTGGTCGTTCTGTCCATCAGCGGTTTCGGCCACGACGGCCCCGAAGCCGGACGGGCCGGCTACGACCAGATCGCGCAGGGCGAAGCGGGGCTGATGTCGGTCACCGGTTCCGGACCAACCGACCTTCAGCGTGTCGGCGTGCCGATCGCGGACCTGCTGGCGGGTATGTACGGCGCGTTCGGAGTCCTGGCAGCCCTGCAGGAGAGGGAGCGAACCGGACGCGGCCAGGTGGTGCGGGCGTCGCTGCTGGCCGCGGTCGTTGGGGTGCACGCTTTTCAGGGCACGAAGTGGACGGTCGCGGGCCAGGTCGGCGAGGCCACCGGCAACCACCATCCCTCGATCTCCCCGTACGGTTTGTTCGATACCGCCGACGGCGCCGTGCAGATCGCGGTCGGCAGCGAGGGGCTCTGGAAGCGGTTCTGCGAGGGCTTTGAACTCCATCCCGATACGCCCGGAATGGCTACGAACCCGCAACGCGTGGCGAACAGCAAGCGGGTCAAAGATATGGTCCAGAGTGCGTTCGCGCTGTACGGCACCGACGAGTTGCTCGCGAAGCTCGACCGAATCGGCGTGCCAGCCGGGCGAATTCGCACGATTCGTGAGGTATACGAGTGGGAGCAGACGCAGTCTCAGGGTCTGCTCATCGACGTGGACCACGACACATTGGGGACCATCACGTTGCCTGGTCCGCCGCTGCGGTTCTTCGACGCGAACGGCGCCGAACTCACCCGTCGCCTGCACACCGCCCCGCCGGTGCTCGGCGCCGACAATGACCTGATCGCGGCGACGGTGCAGGCGGAACGGCGATGACCCGGCGCGGCGCCCATAACGTCATCGCGCTGCTCGCCGACCCCGCGTCGTGGCAATCCTGGGACCGGCGACCGACGCAGTTAACGGCCGACCCGCAGTATGCGGAGGAGCTGGCGTGCGCACGGGCCAAGACCGGGCTCGACGAAGCGGTGATCACCGGAGTCGCGACCATCCGTGGCCACCGGATCGCAATGCTGGTGTGCGACTTCGGTTTTCTCGGGGGCTCGATCGGAGTCGCGGCAAGCGACCGTCTGACCGCGGCCATTCGGCAGGCCACCGCTGAGAAACTGCCGTTGCTCGCGCTACCGACCTCCGGGGGAACCCGCATGCAGGAAGGGACGACCGCATTCCTGCAAATGGTCAAGATCACCTCCGCCGTAGTCGCCCACAAGTCCGCGCACCTGCCGTATCTGGTTTATCTGCGCGACCCCACCACCGGTGGAGTGTTCGCCTCCTGGGGCTCACTGGGCCACGTCACCTTCGCGGAACCCGGCGCCCTGGTCGGTTTTCTCGGGCCTCGTGTGTACGAAGCGCTCTACGGCAATCCGTTTCCGACCGGTGTGCAGACCGCGGAAAACCTCTACGCCCGCGGACTCATCGACGCGGTCACTCCGCTGCACGAACTCGGCGACATGGTGGACCGCGCGCTGACCATCATCACACGCTCCCCGCACACAACCACCCTGCCCAGGGCGGTGAGCACCCCATCACCCGACATCCCAGCGTGGCAGTCGGTGACAGCCTCGCGCCGCCCGGAGCGCCCGGGCGTTCGCGAGCTGCTCCACCACGCCGCCACCGACGTGTTGATGCTCAACGGAACCGGCCAAGGCGAGAACGACCCCGGACTCCTCTTGGCGCTCGCACGGTTCGGTGACATGCCGTGCGTGCTGCTCGGGCAGGACCGGCACAGCCAAACTGCCCGGGCACCCCTCGGCCCTGGCGCGCTCCGACAGGCCCGCCGCGGCATGCGGCTGGCCGCCGACCTGCGCCTGCCCTTGGTCACCGTGATCGACACAGCCGGCGCCGCGCTGTCCCGAGAAGCCGAGGAACGCGGACTGGCGGGCGAGATCGCGAGGTGCATCGCAGACATCGTCGCGCTCGAAGTGCCCACTGTCTCAGTGCTTCTCGGGCAGGGCACCGGCGGCGGAGCGCTCGCGCTCGTGCCTGCCGACCGGATCCTCGCGGCACAACACGGATGGCTCTCCCCGCTTCCCCCCGAGGGGGCCAGCGCGATCCTTCACCACGACACGAGCCACGCTCCGGCTATGGCTGCCAAACAAGGAGTGCGGTCCGCGGACCTGCTCGCAGACGGCATCATCGACCGTGTCATCCCCGAATACCCCGACGCCGCCGCCGAACCCGAGCCATTCTGCCTCCGCGTCGGCGCCACCGTCCGCGACGAACTGGCGGCACTCGGCAATGCGGACTCCCCGCGAAGGCTCACCGAACGTACGCAAAGATTCGACCGGATCGGCCAATCCGACCCCGCCCTGGCACCAACTGGATAGTGACCACGCCAACGACCCGCATCCACTGATAGGGAGCCCGCCGGTGTGGAATGAGTGCATCGCGACCAGAGCCCAACGACGGCTGGTCGACTACTACCGCACCAGGGCGGCCAGGACACTACCCGACCCCTCGACCTCTGTATGGGGCTGGCAGCTTCGGGGGTCGTGCTGCGGAATGGACCCGTCGATTTTCTTTCCCAGCGCGGGATCTCGACGCGCCAGAGATGAACCACGCGCAAAAGCGGTCTGCGAGGGATGCCCGGTGCTCACGCGATGCCGCCAGTACGCCCTCGATGCCGCTGAGCCATATGGGATTTGGGGCGGCATGACCCCCTCGAGAGAGCCCTGCTGACCCCCCACACTCAACTGACCGGGCAGACCCGGCCCCGCGAGACCGCCACCGATCCACGGCGAAACCCAACCACCGCCGTTGCGCCGGGCTGACCCGGCGCATAACCACCGAAGACAGGAGAACCACCATGACCATCGCCACCCATTCCGCACCGAGGACTACCGACGACGCGCCCATCGCGCCCGAAACCGGAAAAGCCGACGCCTCCAACGGCATTCCCCACGACTTCGTCCCCGGCCTCGCCGGTGTGCCGGCGTTCACCACCGTGATCGCCGAGCCCGACCGGGACGGTGGTGCGCTGCGCTATCGCGGGGTGAACGTCGAGGATCTGGTCGCCGAGAAGGTGGAATTCGGCGACGTGTGGGCGCTACTGGTGGACGGCGAGTTCGGCGCGGGCCTGCCGCAGGCGGAGCGGTGCGAGTTGCCGGTGCACTCCCGCGACGTGCGCGTCGACGTGCAGGCCGGCCTGGCCATGCTGGCGCCGATGTGGCGCCTTCAGCCGTTGCTGGACATCGACGACCAAACCGCGCGTGAGCAGTTGGCCCGCGCGTCGGCGATGGCGCTGTCCTTCGTCGCGCAGTCCGCGCGCGGAGCCTACTGGCCCCCGGTATCGCAGTCGAGAATCGACAACTGCACCACCGTCGCCGCCCAGTTCATGACCCGGTGGAAGGGCGACCCGGACCCGCGCCACATCGACGCCATCGACGCCTACTGGGTCTCCGCCGCCGAGCACGGCATGAACGCCTCCACCTTCACCGCCCGGGTGATCGCGTCCACCGGCGCCGACGTCGCCGCGTCGCTCTCCGGTGCGATCGGCGCGATGTCCGGGCCGCTGCACGGCGGCGCCCCGGCGCGGGTGCTGCCGATGATCCAGGAGGTGGAGCGCACCGGTGATGCGAAGGGCGTAGTCAAGGGCATCCTCGACAGCAAGCAGCGGCTGATGGGCTTCGGCCATCGGGTGTACCGGGCCGAGGATCCGCGGGCGCGGGTCCTGCGCGCCACCGCGAAACGGCTTGGGGCACGCCGCTACGAGGCCGCCGCCGCGCTGGAACAGGCCGCGCTCAGCGAGCTGCGCGAGCGCCGCCCGGACCGGGCCATCGAGACCAACGTCGAGTTCTGGGCCGCGGTTATCCTCGACTTCGCCGAGGTCCCCGCGTACATGATGCCGGCCATGTTTATCTCCGCGCGCACCGCGGGCTGGTCCGCGCACATCCTCGAGCAGAAGCGGCTGGGCAAACTCGTGCGCCCCGCTGCCCTCTATACCGGGCCAGGACCCCGCACCCCGGACGCGGTAGACGGCTGGACCAAACGTCGCGCGGGCTCGGCGGCGTATAGCAGCTAGCGCATCTGCCGATATCAGCTGGCGGGCAGTGCCAATGGGCGCCATCGGTAGCGACAAAGGCGCGGTGAAACGCGACGCTGGGTGATAACTGTGAGACGGCCTTCTGACGGCTGTGACAAGAACAGGCTTCGAATGAGTGAGGACACCAGGGCAAGGTAATCGACGGCGCGCGGCTTAGAGACGTTTGAGGTGCTGCTGCGCCCGGGTGACCGCGTGGCGCTGGAAGGCGACAACCCGAAACAGGCAGACTTCTTGTCCCGCACCCTCGCCGAGTGCGACCGCAACGGGTGCCTAGCCGGCGCCCGTCGATGGGAGCCCCTCGACGTAACGGTTGCCTCCCACTGCCCGCTGCAGACACCCACTGCCGAGCGGATGGCCGCACACTTGGCCGGCCTTCCGCGCCGACCCCAGCGGGTGGCCTACCTGACCAATACCGGGGGCCGCCGTGTCCGTGCTGACTCCGCTGTCCTCGATGATCTGGCCCACGCGGTTGCCCGGCCGGTGCAGTGGTATGACGCGATGCGCCTCATGCGCGAGTTGGGTGCGACGTGCGCCGTCCAGATGCCACCCGGGCATGCCTTGGCGGCACTGGTGGCCCGCTCCACACCCTCCATGTACGCCCTTGCGCAGGCGGACGACGGGATCGAGCGCGCCGTCGCTGCGGGCGCGGCGCTTTAGTTGCACCGACGCCTGCCCTGGCGCAGTCGAGGTCACCAACCAGCCCGCGGCTGAACGGCTAGCTTCGAAAACGACTGGGACCTTCCTTGTCTCGCCTTGTCTCGGCCAACGCGCGGCTTATCAACATGGTGCGCAACGGAGTGCTGGACATCGGCCAGGCATCCATCACCGCCTTCAGGCTCTCGACGACGCCAACGAGGCGGTTACCCGCGCGAACAGAAGCGTGCCATTCGACCGCACGGTGATCACACCGAACAGGAAATGAACCCGGCGAACGCGTTCCGCAGGCATCCTGCCCTGCGGATGGTCAGCGCGGCGGGCGCGGGACTCGGATGATCAGGGCGTCACCCTGACCGCCACCACCACACAACGCCGCGGCGCCAACACCACCGCCACGACGCCGCAACTCCAGCGCCAAATGCAACGCGATCCGCGCCCCGGACATCCCTAGCGGATGCCCCATCGCGATCGCGCCACCATTGACATTCACCTTGCGTGGATCAAGTCCGAGTTCGCGCGTCGATGCGATCCCCACCGCCGCGAATGCCTCGTTGATCTCCACCAGATCCAAATCCTTCGGGTCGAGCCCCTCCCGCGCACACGCCTTCGCGATCGCCCGGGCCGGCTGCGATTGCAACGTGGAATCCGGACCCGCCACCACCCCGTGCGCCCCGATCTGCGCTACCCAGGTCAGGCGCAGCTCCTCGGCTCTGGCCCGGCTCATCACCACCACCGCCGCCGCACCATCGGAGATCTGCGACGCGCTGCCCGCGGTGAGCGTGCCGTCGCCGGAGAACGCCGGGCGCAACCTCGCCAGCGTCTGCACCGTGGTATCCGCGCGAATGCCGTCATCCTGTGCGACGACGACCGGATCGCCCTTGCGCTGCGGAATCGACACCGGCACCACCTCGTCGTCAAACAGCCCGTCCTTCCACGCCCGCGCCGCATTCTGATGCGACGCCGCCGCGAACGCATCCTGCTCCTCGCGGCTGATCCGTTGACCCCGCTCCTGATTCTTCGACTCGGTCAGATTCCCCATCGCCTGATCGGTGAAGATGTCGTGCCACCCGTCGTACGCCCTGTGATCTCGCATGGTGGTGTCGCCGTACTTGAAGCCCTCCCGCGACCTCGTCAACATGTGCGGGGCCCGTGACATCGACTCCTGACCACCGGCAACAACCACGTCGAACTCACCGGCCCGGATCAACTGATCCGCCGACGTGATCGCAGCGATCCCCGACAGACACACCTTGTTGATCGTCAACGCCGGCACCCCCATCGGGATCCCTGCCGCCACCGCGGCCTGTCGCGCCGGGATCTGACCGG
>Ga0157379_10003009_pt1 | contig 14230 bp, 10 predicted proteins | sample S25metaG_FD_121802 | JGI IMG/M metagenome (GOLD analysis project Ga0157379, IMG submission 121802) | Switchgrass rhizosphere microbial communities from Kellogg Biological Station, Michigan, USA - S2-5 metaG | ecosystem: Host-associated > Plants > Roots > Rhizosphere > Soil | place: USA... | reverse complement strand
TGCCGGCACGCGCCTGCTCCTGCTCGACGAGCCGTTCGAGGGCGTCGCGCCGGCGCTCTCGAAACGGCTCGCCGACGTCATCGCCTCGCTCAAGGGCAGCGAGGTCTCGGTGCTGATGGCGCAGAGCGACCTCAACCACGCGCGCCGCCTCGTCGACACCGAGTTCGTCGTCGAGCGCGGCGCCAACGTCGAAGCGGAGGCGGCATGAGCCGCGACGTCGCGCGCGCAGGAACCGCGAGGCGACTCGCGGAGGTGTCGCGATGAGCCCGTGGCGCGGTCACGCCGTGCCGGCGATGCGCCACGAAGCGCTCTACGGCGACCGCATCGTGCGCTGCTTCGCCGACCGGCCGGCGAGCCTGCTCGCGATGTTCGACGGTGCGCGCGCCCGGCGGCCGCACCACGACGCGATCGTCTGCGAAGGCCAGCGCTGGAGCTATGGCGAGACGGGAGCGCTCAGTGAACGCTTGACCGCCGGGCTGGCGACGCTTGGCATCGGCGCCGGCGACCGCGTCATCCTCTTTCTCTCCAACCGCCCCGAGTTCGTGTTCGTGCTGCTCACCGTGCAGCGGCTCGGCGCGATCGCCGTGCCAGTCGGCGTGCGCGAGCAGCGGCCCGGCCTCGCCTACGTCGCGAACCAGAGCGGCGCCAAGGCGATCGTCTTCGACGACACCATGATCGATCGCATCCCGCAGGGCGACGAGGCGCCGGCGCTGCAGCTTCGCCTGCCCGCTTCTGGGCTCGCCGCGGTCGAAACGAACGCGGCGCCTGCGCCGGTCGCGACGCTGGAGACCGACGTGGCCGTGATCCTCTACACCTCGGGAACGACGGGCCATCCCAAGGGCGCGATGCTCACCCACCTCGCGATCGTCCATTCGGCGCTTCATTACGAGACGTGCATGCGGCTCACGGCCGACGACTGCTCCGCGCTGGCCGTGCCGGCGAGCCACGTCACGGGGCTGATCGCGAACATCGCCGCGATGTGGCGCGTCGGCGGCACGCTGGTCGTCGTCCCCGAGTTCAAGGCCGAAGGGTTCATCGACCTGCTCGCGCGCGAGCGCGTCACTCACACACTGATGGTGCCGGCGATGTATCGCCTCTGCCTGATGAGCAACGCGCTCGCTCGCGTCGATCTCTCGGCGTGGCGCGTCGGCGGCTACGGCGGCGCGCCCATGCCGGTGGCGACGATCGACGAGATCGCGGCGCGCCTGCCGGCGCTGACCCTGCAGAACTGCTACGGCGCGACCGAGACGACCTCGCCGGCGACGATGATTCCCGCCGGCCTGACGCGCGACCATGCCGACTCGGTCGGGGTCGCCCTGCCTGCTGCCGAGATTCGCGTCATGGACGACGACGGCCGCGAGCTGCCGGCGAGCGAGACCGGCGAGCTCTGGATCGGCGGGCCGATGGTCGTTCGCGGCTACTGGGCCAACCCGGAAGCGACGGCGGTGGCGTTCAGCGCCGGCTTCTGGCATTCGGGCGACCTCGGCTCGGTCGACGCCGACGGCTTCGTTCGCATCGTCGACCGCAAGAAGGACATGCTCAACCGCGGCGGTTTCAAGGTGTATTCGGTCAAGGTCGAGGACGTGCTGATGGGCTGGCCCGGCGTCGTCGAGGCGGCGGTGATCGGCGTGCCGTGCCCCGTCCTCGGCGAGCGCGTCCAGGCCGTCCTCTACGCTCCAGGCCTCGGCGACGCCGACGTGCCGGCGCTGCGCCGCCATTGCGGCGAGCGCCTCGCCGACTACGAGGTGCCGGAAAGCTTCGTCTGGAGCACAGTGCCGCTGCCGCGCAATGCGAACGGCAAGGTCATGAAACGTTCGCTGCGCGAGCAACGCTCGGACACTTGAAGGGGGTTCGTCATGAGCGATCACGTAAGCAAGCTCCTCGAACGCACTCCCGCCCAAGGTGTAATCTTGGCGTCGCGCGCGTGCCATGGCTTGCCCGCGGAAGCCATGGCGCCCCTTCGGATCGACACCGCGGCGTTTTCAATCGCTCACGAACCTCAGCTCTCGGCTTCGAACCCGAACCACAACGGAGGAGTCTCAACATGCTTCGCGCAGCGCTGATATCCGTTTTCGCACTGATCGCCTCGTCGACGAGTCCCATCGCATTCGCGCAAAGCGATTGCAAATCGGTCGTCAAGCCCTCGCCGTTCGGGCCGAATGACCAGACGGGCGCCACCAACCGCGTTACTCCCGCAGTGACCAAGGCCGCCGCCGCCGAGATTCAAACCGGCAAGGTCACCAACATGTCGTATCCGCTGGTCGATGGCGTGCCGCTGTTCGGCTCGCGTTTCACCAAGACCATCCTCACCGCGACGAGCCTCGCCCCCGGCGCGTCGTTCGGCGAAAACCAGCTCACCTACATGGAAGACACCTGGCTGAGCCAGAGCCACGTGGGTACGCACCTTGACGGCATGGGCCACATCGGGATCAAGGACTGCTATTACAACCAGACCCCGATGGGCAAGTTCATCAACCAGAACAATATGACCAAGCTCGGCCTCGAGCACCTGAAGTCGTTCGCCACGCGCGGCGTGATCGTCGACATGGTCAAGGTGTATCAGGACGCCGGCAAGCTCAAGACCAACGCCGCATGCAAGAAACCCTGCCTCGACAAGGGCACCGTCATCACCGTGGCTGACCTGCAGGCGGGCCTCAAGCTATACAACGTCACCTTGCGCGAAGGCGACATGGTGATGATCCACACCGGCTGGGGCGACCTGTTCGAGCAGTTCCCCGCGCAGAACGCGCTCTACAACAGCGGCGAGCCGGGAATCGGCAAGGAGGCGGCGAACTGGCTGGCTTCGCAAAAGGTGGTTGCGGTCGGGACCGACACCTGGGCGGTCGAGGTAATCCCCAGCGAGAACCCGAAGGAGGCGTTCCCGGTCCACGCCATCCTGCTCACCGACAACGGTATCCACATCATGGAGAACGTGCGCACCGACCTGATCGCGGCCGAGGCGGCATCGACCAAGCGCGCGACCTTCTTCGTCAACATGACGGTGCCCAAGGCGGTGGGCCTGACCGGCAACTTCGTCGCCATCGACGCGATTCAATGATCGACACGGTGCGCGGCATCGTGTCGGTGTCGCGAGCCCGGTTCGTTCGGGGTGCCATCGCGGCGGCGGTGGCGTCGGTCGCCGTGGTGGTCGGTGCGGCGGCGCCCGAGCGCCGCTACACCATCGCCTTCGCCAATGCGACCGAGGAGCCCGGTGTCAGCGTCGAAGGCACCGGCTTCACCGGCGCCGAGATCCGGCAGAGCTTCATCCTCGCGGCGCGCACGCTGCCGATCGACTTGGTCTTCTACGACAACCGCGGCGACGATGCGCGCGCGATCGCGAATGCCGAGGCCGCGATCGCGCGCAAGGTCGATCTCTACGTGCAGTACCACCGGGCCGGCGCGGGCAATGCCGCCGTCTCGCAAAAATTGAGGGCTGCAGGGATTCCGGTTCTCGCGGTCAACGAACCGGTGCCAGGCGCGCCGCTTTATAGCCTCGACAATGCGGCCGCCGGGCGCATCGCCGGCGATGCGCTGGCCCAGTTCGCCGCGCGCACCTGGGCCGGTCAGCCGACGGTCGCGGTCGTCATCGGTCGGGTGTCGACCAACCCCGAGCGTGTGCAAGGCGTGGCCGAGGCGCTGCGCAAGCACTCGCGGAACGTCCGCGTGTCGATGCTCGAGACCCAGGGCAATCCGGCGCAAGTGGCGCCGCTGCTCGGGCCGCTGTTGGCCGCGCAGCCGACGAGCAAGGTGCTGATCGCCGCGACCGACGATGCGACCGCCTTGGTCGCCAAGGCCGCTGTCGAGGCGGCCGGCCGCGCTCGCGACGCGGCGATCGTCGGCCATGGCGTCGACCGCAGCATCCACGGTGGCTTCAGCGATCGCAAGGAGCTCGACCCGGCCAATCGCGCCAGCATCGTGCTCGGGTCGGTGGCGTTCTATCTGGATCGCATGGGCTATCAGGTGTTGCCACTCGCGCTGCGCATGCTGCGCGGCGAGGCGGTTCCCGCCCGCACCGCCACTCCCCACAAGCTGATCACACCGGCGAACGTGTTCGCCGAGTACCCGCCCTACGACATGAACTGACCCCGCCCTCAGGGATCGGCGGTCGCCAGGAACAGGCCCTCGGGGCCTGCGCCGGTCGTCGTCGGCGCCACTGCGAAGCTGACGTCACCGGCGGCGCCGATGCTCACGACGGGAAGCAGGCTGAGCGACGCGATGCGCGCACCGCCGGGAACGTTGTCGCCGACGCCGACCACTCGACGCGGCCCGCTGGCCGCCATGCGCACCGCGATGACCGGGCTCGGCCCCCCGTCCACCGCCGCGGTGAAGGCGATCGTTCCCTTCTCGTTGACCACGGGCCACAGTCCGAAGTTCGAATACTGGCCGCCGCCCGGGGCCACGTCGCCCAGGCGCGCGACCGCCTGGGTGCGACCGTCGCGGATGGCGAAGATGCCGGCGGCCTTCGGCGCACCCTTGAGTTGGCCATGGAAGACGACTGTACCTCGGTCGCCGAAGCCGATGCGCTCCGAGAATTTCGCGAAGATGCCGCCGATCGGCGACTCGTCACCCGCGCCAAGCACCATGCGAAGCTGATCGGCCTTCCAGATGAAGATGCCGCCGGGCACCGATCGCCCTTCGATTGCGGCGCCGAAGGCCACCGCGCCGTCGCGATCGATGGTCGGCGGACCGAACGCAGCGAAGCTGCCACCCGAGGGCGCCGGGTCGCCTTGGGCGACGACCTTGCGCAGCCGGCCGCCCGACGCGATCAGCACCGCCTCCAACGTCTCGCGACCGCGCCGCAACCCGGCCAGGAAGACGATGTCGCCGCGTGCGTTGATCGCCGGTGCATCGAGTGTGGCGAGCACACCGGCGTTGCCGGGGGCTGGCGCGCCGGCGAGCGCAACAGGGCGGACGTTGCCCTTGCGCGCGACGAACAGGCCCTCGACGGCGCGGCCGCCGGCGATCGCGGCGGCAAACACCACCGTGCCGTCGTCGCCGAGCGCCGGCACCGGGTGCCGGCCGAAACCGGAGAGAGTACCGACCGAGCCCACCCGATCGCCCTCGCGCGCGACGGCCACCACTCGCCCGCGTGACCACCTGAACAGACCTTCGCCGCTGTTGCCGCGCCCGATGGTGGCGAAGAAGACCACGTCGCCCAGCGCGTTCACCGGCGCGACGATCGGCGCCGCCTCGGCGCCGAACCGGTCGAACACGCCGCCGCCCGGAGCGGCTTCGCCGGTGACGGCCACGCGCTGAAGTCGCACGGATTCTTCGGCAGCGGCGCCCGCGCCCGCCGCGCCGACAAGCAACGCGCCGATCGCACTCGCGCGTCCGAAGCGGAAGGGGCGCAGCGCCATCGCGCGCCTGGCTCAGCCGGGCGCGGCGAGCCCGGCCCGGCGCAGCCAGCCGAGCCCGGCCGACGTCGCCGCCGCCGGCCGGTATTCGCAGCCGATCCAGCCGTCGTAGCCGAGCGAATCGATCACGTCGAAGAGGAAGGCGTAGTTGAGCTCGCCGGCGTCGGGCTCGTGGCGGTCGGGGACGCCGGCGATCTGGAGGTGGCCGACCTTGCCGCCGGGAAGGTACGCGCGCAGCTTCATCGCGACGTCGCCTTCGACGATCTGGCAGTGGTACAGGTCCATCTGCACCTTCAGGTTCGGCGCGCCGATCTCGGCGACGACGGCGTGCGCCTCGTCCTGGCGGTTGAGGAAGTAGCCCGGGATGTCGCGCGTGTTGATCGGCTCGATCAGGACGTCGACGCCGGCGCTCGCCGCGCGCTCCGCAGCCCACGCGAGATGGCCGACATAGAGCCGCCGCATCGCCGCTCGATCGGCACCGGCAGGCGCGAGCCCGGCCATGACGTGCACGCGCGCGCAGCCGAGCGCCGCGGCGTAGTCGAGGGCGCGCGCGAAGCCGCTCCTGAACTCTTCCTCGCGCCCCTTCAGGCTGGCGATGCCGCGCTCGCCGCCGGCGAAATCGCCGGGCGGGGCGTTGAAGAGCACCTGCTGCAAGCCGTTGTCGTGCAGCGCCTTGGCGATCGTCGCCGCCGGGAAGTCGTACGGAAAGAGAAACTCGACGGCGCGAAAGCCGTCGCGCGCAGCCGCCGCGAAGCGATCGACGAAGGCGTGCTCCGGATACATCATGCTCAAGTTGGCAGCAAAGCGCGGCATCGCGTTTCTCCTCTCAAGTTCACCAGCGCGCGCCGAAGCTTCGGCGCAGCTCGTCGATCTGCTCGGGCAACAACGGCGCGGGCTTGGGATCCGCTTCGAGCCAGAGGCGGGCGGTTTCCTCGATCTCCTCGAGGCGCGCCATCGCCGCCGCCGGTGTGCCGGCCCAGACGTTGGGGCCGAGGCGCGACAGCATGACCGCGCGGATCGGCTTGCCGAGCCTCTCGGCACGCTCGATCGCCGCGGCGACGCGATCGGCGACCGCGACATCGCCCGGCCGCGCATAGGCGAGGAGCGGCACGTGGCCGACCTTCATCACGAAATACGGCGTGATCGGCGGCAGCAGATCGTCGCGGTCCTCGTTCGCGGGGATCGCGAGGCTCATCGCGACCAGCGCGCGCGAGTGCGTGTGGACGATGCAGCCGGCTTCGGCTGCCACCGCGTAGATGCGACGATGCAGCGCCAGCGTCTTGCTCGCCTGCCCCGCGCCCGGCGCCGCGTGGCCGGCGGCGTCGACCTTGACGAGCGCCGCCGGGTCGAGGTCGCCGAGGCAGGCGTCGGTCGCGCTGATGAGGTAGCCGTCGTGCAGGCGCGCGCTCACGTTGCCGGTCGTGCCGTGCACGTAGCCGCGCGCGTGGAGCGAGCGGCCGACGCGGCACAGCTCGTCGCGAAGGCGCGCCTCGCTCATTGCTGATCTCGCTCGCTCATGTCGCCACCTTGAACGCGCGCGCGAAGAAATCGACGCCGCCGAAGTTGCCCGACTTGAGCGCGAGCTGCAGCCCGTCGCGCGCCGAGGCGGGCGCGGCATGGCACCAGGGCACGCCGGGGTCAATCTGGCGGCCGATGCGCAATCGCTCGACGCCGAGCGCCTGCACGCACGCGCCCGAGGTCTCGCCGCCGGCGATGACGAGGCGGCGCGCCCCGCGCGCGACCAGCGCCTTGGCGATGCCGGCGAGCATGCGCTCGAGGCGCGCGCCGACGTCATGGGCGCCCGAGCGCGCCTGCGCCGCGGCGACCGCTTGCGGCGGCGCCGTGCTGTAGACGAGCACCGGTCGTTCGGGCGCGCCAGACCACTCGCGCTCGGCCCAGGCCGCGATGTCGCCGGCGAGCCTCGCCTCGTCGGCGTCGCCGAGCTCGAGCGGATCGACGCGGCGCGCCGCGCCGCCGCTGCGCAGGAACTCGGCGACCTGTGCGTTGGTCGCCTGCGAGCAGCTGCCCGAAACGATCGCGTCGAACCCCTTCACTGCGGGCAGCGACGCCGCCTCACCCGAGGCGGCGATGGCGAAGTTGCGAGGCAGGCCGATCGCCAGGCCGGAGCCGGCGCAGACCAGCGGCAAGTCGCGAACCGCCTCGCCGAGGCGATGCAGGTCGTCGTTGTCGATCGCGTCGGCGATCGCGATCGCGACGCCTTCGCTCTGCAACGCGTCGATGCGCGCCCGGATCGCCACCGCCGAAGCGCCGGTCGCGCGATGATCGACGAGGCCGACGCGGCGCCCCGCGCGCCCGCCCGGTCGCACCGGCGCGAGCTGCGCCTGCAGCACGCGGACGAGGTTGGCGTCGGTCATCGGCGTGAGCGGATGGTCGCGCATGCCGCTTTCCGAGAGCAGCACGTCACCGACGAAGAGATGGCCCTTGAAGACCGTGCGCGCGTTGTCGGGGAACGCCGGCGTCGCGATTGTGAACTCGCAACCGAGCTCGTCCATCAACGCCTCGAGCACCGGCCCGATGTTGCCGCGCGGCGTCGAGTCGAAGGTCGAGCAGACCTTGAAGTAGATCTGCGTCGCGCCGGCGCGGCGCAGCCACCGGCATGCCGCGAGCGACTGCTCGACCGCAAGCCGGGGCTCGATCGTCCGTGACTTGAGCGCGACGACCACCGCGTCGGCGTCATCGATCGTTGCCGCATCGTCGCCGGGGACGCCGATCGTCTGCACGGCCCGCATGCCGGCGCGGACCAGGTTGTTGGCCAGGTCAGTCGCGCCGGTGAAGTCGTCGGCGATGCAGCCGAGGTGGATCTTCATTTCTTGCCGCCCGGCAGCTCGATGCCGGGGAAGATCTTGATGACCGCGGCGTCGTCTTCCTTGGCGAAGCCGGCGGTCGACGCCTGCATGAACATCTGGTGCGCCGTGCTCGCCAGCGGCAGCGGAAACTTGGTCGCGCGCGCCGTGTCGAGGACGAGGCCGAGGTCCTTGACGAAGATGTCGACGGCCGAGAGCGGCGTGTAGTCGCCCGCGAGCACGTGCGCCATGCGATTCTCGAACATCCAGCTGTTGCCGGCGCTGTGCGTGATGACGTCGTAGAGCGCCGCCGCATCGACACCTTCGCGCAGGCCGAGCGCCATCGCCTCTGCGGCGGCGGCGATGTGCACGCCGGCGAGCAGCTGGTTGATGATCTTGACCTTGCTGCCGTTGCCGGCGCGGTCGCCGAGGCGGTAGACCTTGGCGGCCATCGCGTTCAGGAACGGCTCGGCGACGGACCACGCCGCATCGCGTGCCGCGCCCATCACGGTCATCTCGCCCGATGCGGCCTTGGCCGCGCCGCCCGAGATCGGCGCATCGACGTAGTGAAGGCCCATGGCCTCGAGGCGGCGCTCGAAGGCGATCGAGACGTTGGGGTCGACGGTCGAGCACATCACGAAGACGCTGCCCGGCTTCATCGCCGCTGCGGCGCCGCCGCTGCCGTCGCCTTCGCCGGCGCCGAACAGCACGGCCTCGGTCTGCGCCGCGTTGACGACGACCGAGACAACAACCTCGCAGCGCGCGGCGAGCTCGGCCGGCGTCTTGCACGCGGTGCCGCCCTGCGCGGCGAAGGCCGCGGCGACACCATCGCGCGCGTCGCAGACATGGACGTCGGCGCCGGCGCGGCGCAACGATCCCGCCATGCCCGACCCCATCGCGCCGAGGCCGATCAAGCCCACCCGGCGCCCTGCCATCGATCGTTCCGTCATCGCTCGCCCGTTGGATGCGTCCGGATCATAAGTGCGGTCCCGCGCCCGGGCGCACCGTCCGACGCGCTTCGAACTGTGCGGCAGCTCTGCGTTCGCCCAAAGAAGCGAGCAACTCATCAGCGCATGCGAGGTCCTCGCTGCTGAAACCGTCGTCAATGGCCTCACGCACAGGCGCGAGCAGGTCGACGGCGCGTTGGGCATCGCCGCTCTGTCCCAGCAATCGCGCAAGGCTGACGACGGCTCGCAACTCGAGGGCTCTCGCGCCTTGCCGGCGTGCGGTCTGCAACGCCTCACGAAAGCTTCGCTCGGCGACCACGCGCCCCTCTGCGGTGTCCCCCTCAGCTTGCGCGAGTACGCCCTCGAGGCGTAGCGCCTCAGCCGCATACAACCCGTTCCCGGTCGCGGCGATCCTGGCCCTGGCGTCGGCAAGCGCGGCCCTGGCTTCTGGCATCCGCTTGGCAGTCAGGAGCGCCTCGGACAGGAGGCACAGCAGAGTCGACACCCCCACCCTTCCGCCTGAAGCCAGCACCTCGTCGATTGCACGGCGCATCGTCGCTATGCCATCGGCAAGGCGACTGCGCCGGACCGCGACCGCGCCGCCGAGGAACTCGGCGAGCTGTCGCCAGTACGCGATTCCGTATTCCTTGCTCAGCTCGCGCGTACGCGTTGCCAGCTCATCCGCACCGTCCAAGTCGCCGCGCATCAGACGCAGCCAGCCGACGTAGCCGAAAGCAAACACGCTTGAATGCGGACTGTCGGCGTCGCGGGCCAGCTCAAGTGCCGTCTCGCCGACCGCCATGCTCCGCGTGGCCTCGCCCCCGTACCACAACGCCCACGCAAGGTAGGCCGCCACGCGCGGCGCAGCTTGAAGCAGCATGCGGTCGCTGGACGGCGTCGACGCGTCGAGCGCCGCCTCCAAGTGCGTACGCGCGGCCCCCAGGTCGCCCTGTTGCAGACAGGTCTGACCGAGCTTGGTGTGCGCGTCGACGCGCATGCGCTCGTCGCCTGAGGATTCGGCCTGCGCCAGCAACCTTCCGGCGGCGCGGCGGGCCTCGGCCAGGTCGGCGCGCAGAAGGGCGACGTTCCACTGCCCGCGCAACGCGCGCATGAGGTCGGCGGGTTGTCCGGTCGTCTGGCACAAAACGATCGCGCGCCGGTAGGTCGCTTCGACGTCTGCGGAGGCATAGCCCTGGAACGCCATCAGGGCCGCTCCAAGCGGTAGCAACAGATCGAGTTCCTGGCGTGCCCGTTGCGGCGGCGGGAGCGCGGACAGCAACTGCAGCCCGTGGCGGATCAAGTCGATGCATTCGCGATAGGCACAACGCGACAGGGCTGCCGCCCCGGCAGTGCGCAAATAGAGCAGGCTGCGCTCGATGTCCTGAGCGACCTCGAATCGCATCGCCAGCTCAGACGCGATAGCGCTGCACTGGGAACCGAAGGCCTTTTCCTGGCGAAGGCCGATGCGGCGCTGCCAATCGGCGCGCCGGCCATGCGGCACACGCTCATTGACTCCCTGCCAATACAACGCGTGCCTGAACCGGAAGCCCGCCGAAACACTCCCGTCGGGCCAGCGGACGGCGGGCTGCTGCTCCACCAACCGGCCCTGCAATGCCAACTGCATGCAGCGGTCCTCGATGTCGCTCGCATCACCATTCAAGGCTGCAGCGGCCGCAGCAGAGCAAAAGCCAGGGCCGACCACGGCGGCCGCTTCGACGAGCCGCCTGTCGACGTCAGTCAGCCGCTCGATCTCATCGTGAACCAGCCGCCGCAACGTATCAGGCAAGCGGTCGTCGATGCCGGTCAGGCCCCCAGGGAGGTGCCAGCGGCCGCCGTTCTCGACCAGTTCGCCGCGTCGCACCAAGTCGTCGACCATCGAGACAGCGAACAGGGCATTGCCCTCGGTGCGGTGGAGGATGAACGCGGCCAATGCGTCGATCGGCAGCGTCGACAGACTGCCGAACCGAAGGGTGAGATAGCGGCCGACATCGGCGGCACGGAGCCGCGGCAGTGGCATCTCAACCGCCTGGCCGCATTGCGTCAGCCGCAGTGCGAGGCTGTGCAGGGCCGCCGACGCCGGACCTGAGGCGTCCGCCGTCCGGTAACTGGCGATCAGCAGCAGCCGGGCCGCATCGCGGCGTCCCGCAAGATACGACACCACTTCCAGACTCGAAGGATCGCTCCAGTGCAGGTCCTCCAGCCACAGGACCACGGTCTTGTGCTGAGCCAATGTGTCCAGCGCATGCGCGAGCTCGCGCAGCATGCGCTGAGGGGTGGCTTCACTCGGTCGGCGCAACGCGCTTCCGGCTTCCCCGGCCAGCCAGGGCAGCTGCGCCAGCCAGTTGGGCGCGTAACGGGAAAACACCTCGACAAACTCAGCGGGACCCGCCTGCCGTGCCAATTGCTCCAGAGCTTCGAGGATCGGCAGGTGCGCTTCTCCCGGACCGTACTGCTCGATGCAGCGTCCCTGCGCCAGCCACAGGTCGGTGCCGGATTGGCCTTCCACGAACGTCTGCACCACGGCGGTCTTGCCGATGCCGGCCTCGCCCGTGATGAACACCAGCTGCCGATGCCCGGCGTGCGCAGCTGCCAGTGCGTCCTGCAGTCGCGCGAGGTCGGCTTCGCGGCCGATGAGCCACTGACCCGCATGCGTCGCGCCGCCGGCCCCGGGCGCCATAGCGAACGGGGCGATGAAGCGAAAACCAACGCCGTGCACGGTCTGGACATAGCGTGGGGTCGCCGCGCGATCGTCGAGCGCAACTCGCAATTCATGAACGGCGCGCGACAGGGCGGCATCGGTGACGACCACTCCGGGCCACACCGTTCGAAAGAGCTCGTCCTTCGTGACAAGCTGACCTGCGCGCCGCAATAGGGCTACCAGCACGCCCAGCGCCTTGCCCGCCACCGGGACGACCTGCCCGTCGCGAAGCAGTCGACGCTCACTCGCGTCAAGGTCGATCGGCCCGAAATGCCAGCGGTTGATCTCCCTCATGACCCCACTCTTCCGTTCCGGACCGGTGGTCGCCGACTGGCTGCGTCCAAGCGTTGCGCCCGGCGCGAGCTCTCGATGTCTCAGGAAGATATCAGGATTTCCTCAGAGTCTCATCAAGCTTTGCCCTGGCAGGTGCCGTCAGCATGGCTGCGATCACCCGCCACCACCTGTCTAGCACGGGGTCGCCGGAAAGGTGGTGACGGCTACCTGGAACGTGCCATGAACAAGTTCAATCGAAGTCCTTCGTGCCGCCACCTAGCCCTGGTCAGCGGTCCGCACTGGCGCGGGCCGCAGGTCGCGGTTTCGTTGCGCTCGGGGTCTGGTCTCGTGCGCTTCCGGCGCTTCCAGGTACCTATCTTTCGGCGCAGGACGATCCACTGGGCACCCTGGGAGGAGGGCGCCATGGTTCGATTTGCGAGCGCGGCTGCGCTGCTGCTCGTGTCTGCGTGCGGAGGCGGGGGTGACGCGACGCCCGCAGCCAATCCGAACTCCAACCTGCCGGCCGATGCCGTCGCCCTCGAAGCGGCGACCCAAAGCGGGATGAGGTCGGCGATGGGTCGTCTCGTCGCCTACGAGCAGACCCTCATGTTCAGCCTCGACCCGGGTTCGAGGCTGACTCCGAACATCGTCTTCGCGAACGACACGTCGCCCGGCGCGGCCCCGTACTCCGTGACGTTCGCCGGCACCGTCGACTCCGGCTTCGACGAACCGGCGACGACGTCGGTCAGCGGCAAGGCAACGTACGCGGAGGATCCGACGATGCCGTTCACGTCGGTCGCCGGCCATGCGACCGTCGACGTGACCATCCTCGGCATGCTCAAGGTCTACCACGCCGACGTCGCATTCTCGGTGGGCGCCACCGAGCGCACGTTGTCGGGCAGCGGGAGGTTGCAGGATCCGGCGAGCGGCAACGCCACGACGATGACGATCGACGCGGCCCATCCGCTGCGCATCGTTCCGGCGACGAATACGACCGCGAACGCCTGCGGCTACGTGATCGACGGCGATGTCCGACTGGCGGTGACGAGTGCACAGGGCACCTATGCGGCGACTTGGCATTTCGTGCCGGCTAAGTCGACCGTCACGGTCGACGCTGCGACCTACACCAGCGGCGGCGTCGTCACGCCGATGCCTCCCGTCGAGGCCGATCTGCGCTGCAACGACGCCGGCGCGACGACCGCCGACTGGAACGGCGTCTACTCGCAGGTCTGGGGCTGCCTGCCGTTCGAGCTGGGCACGGGCACGCTGACCCTCACGGCGAAAGATGCCGTCACCGTCACGGTCAACGACGAGGATCCGCCGGGCTCTGGCAACGGCGACCTCTACGACGTCACCGTGGTGGGCTCGAGCCCGCGGTCGCTGCGCGGGTTCTTCTTCGCCGGCCCCATCGGCTTCCGCTATCGCGAGGACTTCAACTGGACTCTCTCGCCCGACAAGAAGCGCTTCTTCCAGACGTCGCGCTATGTCTACCAGGACGGTCCGAATGTCGGCAAGGGGGGCAACTGCTTCGCGCTCGCCTCGAAGCAGTGAGCTCGAGCGCAGCTCGGAAAGCGGGGTGAGCGCCGGCGATTCGACGGCGGCGCCTCATTCTTCACACGGGAGTCACTTCCATGAAGCCGCACGGCCCGAGCCGGCGCCAACTCTCTGGTGTCAAGGGCTCAACGAGACGATCCTCTCCTCGTCAGACGCTCGTTGAATCTGCTCTCTTTGGCTAAAAAGTTACTCCAAGAAGTTACCGACGCGCCAGAGGCAAACTCGGTGGACTCGGTGGACTTTCGCGGAATCGAATAGGCCGTTTTGGGACGTCTTGAGACCTGCTCGGCACCCCATTTTCAGCCATGCGTGCGCTCACGACGGCGAGTGCTGCGTTGCCTAGCGGCGCAAGATGAACCAGCTGCCTAGCAAGCTGCCGCGCCGCGGTGACCCAGCTGGAGTGACAGGCAGACGTCGCCACGCTAACTTCTGACGGGATTGGCAATGCTCTTTTTGAGCATCCGGTCAATGAAGGTCCGGTGCTTCCGGTACGCCACGGTGGCTGTGGTCCCGGCCGCGTCCAGCAACTTGAACCGTGCGCGGTCATTGGCGACGTTTAGATCAAGAGCGCACGGTCGCTACCTTCGGTGTAGTTCACAC
>Ga0157379_10003007_pt1 | contig 14233 bp, 16 predicted proteins | sample S25metaG_FD_121802 | JGI IMG/M metagenome (GOLD analysis project Ga0157379, IMG submission 121802) | Switchgrass rhizosphere microbial communities from Kellogg Biological Station, Michigan, USA - S2-5 metaG | ecosystem: Host-associated > Plants > Roots > Rhizosphere > Soil | place: USA... | reverse complement strand
GTGCGCGAATGCTTCGCGCCGGCGCTTTAACGGTTAGACCTCGGCATTGTTCCGCGCAATGGCGGAATGATGCGATGTGAAGTGACGAACAACAATTGATCGCTCGATTGGCCTCGCACGCTCAACGATGCTGCGATGCAAGCGCGGCGAGAAGTTCATCAGCGCGATTGACCAGCACGGAGAAGTGGCCTTCGTCTCGGTAGAAAACCGGCTGACAGCCGGCGAGACTCCGTGCCAGCACGCGCGCCGGACCGATCGGCATGATGCGATCGGCAGCGCCATGCCAGACAAAGATCTTGTCGAGCTTGATCTTGCGGACATCAAAGCCCCAGGGCCGGACCAGTCGTTCGATCTCGCTATTGTTCGCCGCCGCGCCCTGGCGGGCGGTTTCCATCATCGTGCGCGCCAGCATGGCGCGCAGCCTTGGGTCACCCATCAAGCGCGCATCCTCACCGCCCAGCCACTGCGAGACCCGCACCATGCGGCGCCTGACCATTTCCGCGTTTGGCGGGCCATCGGGACGAAATTCCTGCAAGCGACGGCGAAGATGGTTGGGAAAACGATGGGCGGCCCACCACACAAGACGCCGCAGCCCGGGCCCGGCACGCCGCGCTATTTCCGGCGGCGGGACCGCACTGACCAACGCGCAGGCACTCAACCTGTGCGGAATGCGGGCCGCGCAGGCGAGTGCGTAGGACGCGCCGGCGGACATTCCCTGCACGGCAAATTTGTCGATTTTCAGCGCGTCGGCGGCCGAAACCATATCGGCCGGCCAGCGCAGCAGCCGGTCGCCGATGCACGGATCGGAGCGGCCAATTCCGGGTCGGTCGAAGGCGATGACGCGAAGCCCGTGCGCCAGCGCATGGTCGGCCAGCGCCAGGGCCTCAAGCCGCGACGAACCATGGCCATGAAAGTGAAACACCGCCGGCCCATCAGGTGCGCCCACTTGCAGATAGCCGAGCGCGCGGCCGTCGGGCAGCGTCAAAGTGGCAAAGGGCTCGTCTGCGGCTTCGCTGCGGTGCACATTCATCTCAGGACAGGCGTGTGGTGATGCTGGCGCCGGCCTTTAGTGCCAGGGTCACGGGCGTGCGTTCCGCGATATCGGCCAACCGGGCGCGCTGTTCGGTGTCGAGCTCTCCCTCAATGTGCAGGACGCGCTCGATGCGAAAAGCCTGGCTGTCGCGAAAATATTCCAGATCGACACGAAGCCCGCTCAACGGCCAATTCTTGCGCTCGGCATACATGCGCAGCGTGATGGCCGTACAGGCGCCAAGGCCTGCCAAGACAATACTGAACGGCGACGGCCCGGCATCACGGCCGCCGAGCGTCGGACCCTCGTCGGCGATGAGATCGTGGCGGCCGGCGCGGATGTTGACGGAATAACGTGCGGCGCCGAGCTCGGCATGCGCGCGTCCCACCAGAATCGGACCCTGACCAGTTTCGCTCATGCGCATCCCTCCTGTCGCAGGCGCCAAATAATATTCCCGTTGCGCCGCTCCGTCGTCAGTGCCAGGTCGCGATTCCGGTGCTCATGATCGGTGCCGCACAGGCCGCAGGCTTCGACGCGCAGCAGGCCGTCGCTGGCGCCAAGCGCTGGCAGCGCGATTTCCCGCCGTTCGAAGCGGCGTGGCGCCGTGAGGACCAGGGCTTCAGCGTTCACTTGGCTTCGTCCAGTTTGGCAAAGGCGGCGCGCACGGCGCGCATCGCTTCGACGGCGCGCGGAATGCCGGCATAAAGCGCGAGGTGGCTGACGATCTCCTCGATCTCGACGCGCGTCAGGCCATGGCGCAGGCCAGCCGGCGCATGCACCGCCAATTCCTCGACCGCGCCCAGTGCAGTGAGGATGGCGATCACCACGATCGAGCGGTCGCGCCGCGAAAGCTCATCGCGGCACCAGATCTCGCCGAAGGCCCAGCGAAAGGCGGTGACGCCGACTTCGCCGAGCATGGGTTCCAGGCGCGAGAGAGTGGCGGCCGGGTCGGCTTTATCTTTAAGGCCGGCGATGGTGCGAAAGACATCGGCGGCGTCACGATCGCGCTCGGCATCGGATTTTGCCGCGGCTGCCTTGCGGTCAGAAAGCTTTTCGACGCCCTCCGCTGCTCGCAGGGCCGCATCGATCGTGCGGCTCGCCGACATGGCCGCCGGAAAGCCGGCATAGGCCGCGACATGGAGGAGAGTTTCCTCGATCTCGCTCCGGCTGAGGCCGTGCCGCAGCCCGATCCGGGTATGCGCCTCGAGTTCCTCGCCGCGCGCTTGCGCGGCCAGAACGGCGATGATGAACAGCGAGCGATCCCGACGATTGAGCTCAGGCCGCGCCCACATGGCGCCTACGACATCGAACGCCATGCTGCCGAGCGCGCCTTGCCGCCGCGCGAAACTCTCGGCGATACGTTCGGGCTCGACCTCGGGCGCGAAGCGCTTGAAGGTCTCAGCAGCGCTGGCGTGACGATCCTGGTAGCTCGACGATTTGGCCATGGCGTGCGCGCCCCGCGGAATGATGGATGGTCGAACGGTAGAACTGCGGGCCAGAAGGCGCAATCACTGTCATCGGGAAGCACCTCGGCCACCGCCACGAGCAACCAAGTCGCGGCTTGCTTCTGGAGGACTTCAGATGTTTTGTGTCATCATTTATGCGCCATCACGAGGAGTTTTCCATGTCGCTTCGCATCAACGACACCGCTCCCAACTTCAAAGCCCAGACCACGCAGGGTCCGATCGATTTCCATTCCTGGATCGGCGACAGCTGGGCGATCTTGTTCTCGCATCCAAAGGATTTCACGCCGGTTTGCACCACCGAGCTCGGCTACATGGCCAAGATCGAGCCTGAGTTCAAGAAGCGCAACGCCAAGCTTATCGGCCTCAGTGTCGATCCCGTCGACAGCCATAGCCGCTGGCTCGTCGACATTCAGGAAACGCAAGGCGCCAAGGTCAACTATCCGATCATCGGCGACGGCGATTTGGCAGTTTCCAAACTCTACAACATGCTGCCTGCTGAGGAAGCCGGCACGTCCGATGGGCGTACCGCCGCCGCCAACCAGACGGTGCGTTCGGTCTTCGTCATTGGCCCTGATAAGAAGATCAAGCTGATGCTCACCTACCCGATGACGACGGGGCGCAACTTCGACGAGATTCTGCGCGTGCTGGACTCGATGCAGCTCACTGCGAAGTTCAAGGTTGCGACGCCAGTTAACTGGAAACAGGGCGATGACGTGATCATCGCGGGCTCCGTGAACGATGACGATGCCAAGAAGCTGTTCCCGGCGGGCTGGCGTGCGCCCAAGCCTTATCTGCGCATCGTCAAGCAACCGGGATAGGAGTGAGGGGCTTGCCGACCTTGCTAGGGTTGGTCGCCGGGTAGGACGAAAACTCTGCGGATGACGATCGGCTCCACCGGCGCCGCGCCGGGCATCGGACCATGATCGCCCCGTGGCACTGCGGCGATCCTGTCGACCACATCCATGCCCGCAATCACCTTTCCGAAAACGGCATAGCCGGTGGTATTGCCCGCATCGGAGGATTGATGATCCAGCGCAAGATTATCCGCGAGATTGATGAAAAACTCCGCGGTTGCGCTGGCCGGGTCGTCGCCGCGCGCCATGGCGACGCTGCCGCGCAAATTGCTAAGGCCGTTATTGGCCTCGAGCGCGATCGGCTGGTGTGTCGGGCGAACCTGCACGCGGGCGTCCCAACTTCCCGCCTGAATCACGAACCCCGGCTCGACCCGATAAACGACCGTGCCATTGAAGTGTCCTTCATTCACGTAACGCAGGAAATTGGCGACCGTGACAGGTGCGTGCACCGGATCGAGCTGCATTGTGACGTCGCCCAGTGAGGTTTCGATCCGCACCTTTGGATCTGAGCTTGAGGCGGCGTCGGCGCGCGCCAATACCATGAGCAACAAGGCTACGACGCAGAGGCCCGTGCGCACACGCATGACTCAGCTCCCAGGCGATTGGCGTGCTGCAACCTAGCGTCGGCGGCAGCGAATTCCAACGCGTTTCGCCGCCTTGAACTTGGCGCCTTGACCATGCGAGGTGTCGCGATTGAAGCCCGGCACGGACTCCCATAATGGCGCCCTCGATCCGCCCGCCATTGCCCAGCGACATTCCCGCCATGGTGGACTTGCTTCTCCGCGACGGCGCGCAGCGCAGCACGTGGGATCCGACATTATGGGCGGTCGCAACAGACGCGCCAACCCGACTGGCCGCCTCTCTTAGTGTCAGCTTCGCGAGCCCCGAAACTTCGGCCCGCGAGCTTTGGCTTCTCGCAGAAACGGCCGGACGAATCGTGGGCCTCACACACTCGATGATCGTGCCGGTCCCGCCCATCTATGGAATCGCCGCACCGCCGGGGCTTTTCCTGGATGACTGCTTTGTGCTTGACGTTGCGCCGGCAGGTACGGCGGAAGCACTGCTGCTCGCAACACAGGCGGCGCTGCGCGATGTCGGAGCGTCCAGCATGATCGCGTCCTGCCCCGCGGCCAGTGCATGGCGCGCGGTGTATGAGCGGCACGACTTTGAACCCGTGACCCTGTATTTGGCGAAGCATGGCTTCAGCTTTCGCGAACTAACGCCGGGTGTCAGACACGCCCAAGCCGCGGACGTGCCGGGCATCGTGGCGCGCAGTGCCGAGCATCGTGCGACTCTGGCAGCGCTGAACTCGCGCTTCTGGCATATCCATCCCGAAGCGGACAGCCGGTTCGCGGCGTGGATGGGCTACAGCCTGACGCTCACCGATCGCGCGATGTTCGTCGCAGGCGAGCCGGACAACGTGCAGGGCTACAGTATAGCGCAGCCTATCGCGCCGCTGCTGGTGCCGGCGGCACACGACATCAAAGCGGTCGGTGTGCTCGACGATTTCTACAGCCGGGATTTCGCTAGTGTTGCATCGGTATCGAACGGCGGCCAAACGGCCATGGCTTTGTTGGCCGCGGCCGAAAGCGCATTTGCGCGCCGCGCGTTTACGAGCGCCCTCGCTGTCTGTCCCGCCGCATGGACATCAAAAGTCTCAGTGCTGGAACGTGCCGGATACAAGACAGCAAAGCTCTGGCTGCTGCAGCGCTGAGCGGCCGTTCAATCCCGGACCAACGCGCCAATCCGTGTCAGCAATAGATCGTGGGTTCGTCGAAAGGCGGCTTCGCGTTGTGCTTGCGTCCCACAAACGGTTGCGGGATCGGGAACGTCCCAATGCAACTTCTTCGGCTTGCCGGGAATGACGGGACAGACTTCGGCGGCGGCGTTGTTGCATACTGTTATGACGTGAGAAAAGTCTGGCCCGGCGGCGAACTCGTCCCATGATTTCGAGCGCAGGCGAGAAGTGTCGTAACCAAGCGCCGCAAGGAGACGAAGCGCTTCGGGATGTACCATACCTTTGGGCTGACTGCCCGCGCTGAAGGCACGGAAGCGTGGCGCTCCGAGCCGGTGCAGAATCGCTTCCGCCATCAGAGAGCGCGCCGAATTCCCCGTGCACACGAAAAGCACATTGCGCGTGTCGCTCATTCCGCTCCACCCTCGACTAGCGCAAGCGCCGCGCGCGCGTGACGGCGTGCACGGCAAGGCCGAATAACGCGACGCCGAGCGGCACATGGAGCCATAGGAGGTTCGCGCCTCTGGCCGCCAGAGTGCCGACGGCCGCTTGTGCGAAAAGCACGATCGCCAGCGCCAGCAGCGTCAAACCGAGTCTCGTTCCGTGCGCGACGCGGCGAAGCGTGACGACAGCGACGAGGCCGGTGGCGAGCGTCGTTGCGACCAGTATTGCTGCGGTTACCTTATGCGCCGTGCGTGCCCCATCGATACCAGACAGCATTGCGCCGGCGAAGATCGCTTCAGCGAAGACGGCCACCACGAGCACTATCACGATGACGCTCCACCAGCGCCGGGCGCCGCGCGCCTCCGTAACTTCCAGGTGTCCTACTTCGACTGCCACGTCCTTACGCTCGCGCTGGTGCGGCTGGTTGAAAAAGTTCGACGACATTGCCCGACGGGTCTTGCAGAAGGACCTGCTTGCCGCCCGGTCCTTCGACGATGTCGCTGCGAAAGGGCGCGCCGGCGCTGCGCAAGCGCGCAACTTCCGCCGCGATGTCGTCGACGATGAGGTGAATGCGGTTCCAGCCGCCGGGTCCAGGCTTGGTGCCATCGGCCAAGGGCCGACCCGCAGAACTGTTGGGTCCGCTGAGCAGCAGGCGCAGATTGCCGCGGGCGACGTCGGCGAATGGCGGAAAGTTGTTCAGAACTTCAAAGCCGAGATACTTCGTGTAGAACGCGACCGCGGCCGGAACGTCGTTGACCATATAGCGGACGCTAACCATCTTGTTGGGATCACTCATGAGTTTCTCCTGGCCTCGCCGATGTTGACGATTACGTCAGCCACGCAACGAGTCTGTGTTCGAACCTGTCACATTGCCTTGACGGTGTTCGTCATACCTATGACGGATGGCGCCCTGGGAATGTGACGATGATCGAGAACGATATCCTGGCGCAGCGGTTCGAAGCCAATCGAGGCCATCTCAGAACCGTTGCCTACCGCATGCTGGGCTCGCAGGCCGAGGCCGATGATGCGGTTCAGGAAACCTTTCTCCGCCTCATGCGCGCCGGGACCACCGGGATAGACAACGTCGCCGGCTGGCTCACGACAATCATCGCCCGCGTCTGCCTCGACAGGCTCCGCGAACGAAAGTTGCGAAACGAAGTCCCGGTCGATGCCGAAGTCGAAAATCTTGCCGGAGCCGATGATCCGGAACGCGAGAGGCTGATCGCGGATTCCATTGGTGTTGCGATGCTGGTCGTGCTCGAGACCTTGACGCCGGCCGAGCGCGTCGCCTTTGTCCTGCATGACATGTTCAATGTTTCGTTCGACGTGATTGCGCCGGTCCTTGGGCGTTCGCCGACAGCGACGCGCCAGCTCGCGAGTCGCGGGCGCCGGCGCGTCCAAGGCGAAGTTGCCAGGCCGGAGGCGGATCGGGCGCGGCAACGCGAAGTCGTTGGTGCTTTCCTCGCGGCCTCGCGCAGCGGCGATTTCTCGGCGCTCCTCGCGATTCTTGATCCCGAAGTCGTGCTGCGTGCGGATGCTGCGGCGGTAGAAGCAAGTCTTGGCCGTCCCAGCGGCGACATGCCGCCGCTCACGCCGGAAATTCGCGGCCGCGAAGCAGTTGCGAACATCTTTCGCGGCCGCGCCAGGAACGCGCAGCTTGCCGTTGTAGATGGCGACAGCGGCTTGGTGTTTGCGCCGGGCGGTCAGCCGCGCGTGCTCATCGACTTCGTCATCGAGAACAGCAAGATCGTCGAACTGAGCCTGATTGCGGACGCCGATCGCATCGCGGCTCTGGATCTCAAGTTCTGACGCGAAGCGACGTCAGTAACCGACCGGCCGCATCCCGGCGAACGGCGCGGCATCATCGATTTGGGCAATCAACCGGCGAATGTCGGCTTCGGGAGCGCGCCGCACGAATTGCTCCAGCGGGCTTATAGCGGCCGACGTGGCGTTTGAAGAGTTGGCGATCATGCATGCACGCTCTTGGGCGGCATAGGTTTCGGCCAATGTCTGCTTCAACGAACTGCCGTGATAGACCACGCGAAGATCGCGCTGTTCCCACAACGCCGCCATCTTCGCCAGGTCGGCGTGCAAAGTGGCAAGGCCGTTCTTGACGCGCGCTTTGGCTTCTCGCGTCCGGTCGCTTGCGTCGCGGCACAACGAGCCCATCGTGACTTTAAGCTCGTAAACCGGATTGAACGCGAAGCTGCCATTCGACATCGAAGCGCGGGCAAATTCGTAGAGATCGAGTGACACGTTGTTGTAGCGGAACAGCGTGTTGGGATCGTCGCCCTTGGCATCGGGCGCATTGCCGCGATACTGCTCAAGCGAGAAATCCGCAATCGCCTCGTTTGGGGCCAAAACGATGTGACCTCCGACATAGGTTCCATCAGGCTGTAGTTGAGCTCCCTCAAGTTTCAGCGGGCGGAAATTCTTGAATCCACCGCCAAGCCAAATCGGGCTTTTGGGAATGTGCACACCAAAGGCGCCGCGCGTCACGGCCTCGCCCGGATGCGCGTCCATGTAGAGGATGCTCCCATCGGCGGTGACTTCATAGACGATCGCCACATGTCCGTTGATGTCGTAGATCGCGGTCCCGGCGCGGATGGAGCCCGGTTGAATCTTTGGGGAGTAAAAGTCTTGCGGCAGCGGAATTTGAGTCGAAGGATCCATGCGATACGTCGCGGTCCAAACTTCGTCATGCAGTCGCTGCAGGACGGCAACAGTGTCGATGCCCCATCCGCTATCAACAATATCGGTGCGCGCCAGCGCCAGATTGGATGCCTTGCTAAATCTGAAATCGTCACCATCGCCGGCTATGTGGCTGACATAGGAAAATGGGAGTCCGTTTCTGGACGCGTAATACGCGCGCAGCATGTAAACCCATTTTGCGCAGTCGGCATGAAAGTAGAATGATGGTGGATCAGTGTCATGATAGAAGTTGGCTGCGCTTTGCATGCACGAGATAGTCGTCGTGCAACCGCTTTGCGCGATCGCGCGAATGAATTCGCCAAAACCGGCTTCGTCCGCTTTTGTCCACTCGATTTTTCTGATGCGCCAGGGACTCGGAAAGGCCTGTTCCCGAAAGCTTGAGGGGATCGTGAGAACGGCGGGCGGAGGCGCAATCAAGGTCGATTGTGCGTCACTCTCTTTGATCGTGGTAAAACCGGACAGCGCCACGCCGAGTGCGGCTACCAAGACCCAGGCTTTCATTGTGCGCCTCCCCACGGCCCGTCACGATAGTAGGTGGAACGCGGGTGAGCGACAATCCGGTGCACGCAGGTTGTGACTTGACCTTGGTGACTATCCTGGGTCTTTGCCGCCCGGTTGCCACAGTTGGATCGGATTGCCCTCGACATCCTTGAGCTGGGCAAACCGGCCATTTGGATAGAGTTCGGGATCAACTTCGACCGCGATTCCGTTGCCGCGCAATTGTGCCGCCATCTTGTCGAGATTGCGCACCCGGAAATTGATCATCCACTGCTGGTTCGGATCGCCGAAGTGGGACGTGTCCTTTGGGAAAGGCGCAAAGACAGTGGTACCGGCTTCCGTCCGCCACGCCGGCAGGCCGTAACTCGTCGGCACAGGCAGAATACCGAGATTTTCTTCATACCAGCGCGCGAGGGCCTTGGGGTCTTTCGCCCGAAAGAAGAAGCCCCCGATTCCATCAACACGTTCCATCGTTGTTTCTCCCTTAGGTGAGAAGCCCATCGCCTTGGCCTGAACAGCCGCGGCCGTCCCCACCACCATTCCAACCGTCGCGCGGCGCGTGAAAGCTCTCGCGCGCATCATGTCGCTCGCGATTCTGCAGAAACGTATGTCAACCGCATCACGTCGCCGGCGGCCGGCGAAAAATGGCTTGCCGCCACCGAATACATGCGCCGACCAAGGATTGGTTCATTCCGAAGACGAGCTTTGCCATGCTGCAGCTTTCCGCTTTGGGGCTCTCTTCAGAATAGCGCGCGGCTCTGTGGCGCAGAAGTCTGCACCGCGCGAACTCAATCGATCGTAGAAAAATGGCGCACCCGACAAGATTCGAACTTGTGACCTTCGCCTTCGGAGGGCGACACTCTATCCAGCTGAGCTACGGGTGCTTGCCTGGGCTCTATAGCGCAAGCGCCGGGCTGCCCGCAAACTTGATTGCTATAAGGCCTGCAGCGCTGCGTCTACGACGTGCGTTGCGTGACGCCACACCATGCGCTTCCATTCAGCTGTGTCCGGATAGAACGCGGCACGCAATTCCAGGCGGATTGCTCGCGCTTTCTTGTGGCGATGGCGCTTGTCGGCAAAACAGTGCAGCCAATTGTCCTGGCGCAAGGCGCGAAAGACATCGCGGGTCGAGCGCGTTCCGACTTCGAGAGCGGCGAAAGTGAGTTCGGTTTTCGCCAGCCAGCCCGGGAACGCCTTGTCGATGGTTCCAGACAGCGGCGCTGAAACCGATTCGCCCGCCTCGCTCGACGCCACCAACTCGCCCCACATGGCACGGGCGCGTTTGTAGGCCGGCGAACCTGGAAGATCCTCGGTGATCATTTCCCCGGCACCAAGTTCGCCAAGGCCGGTGTGAAAGTCGACCACGACCAGTTTTTTGAGCTGCGAAAGATTTTCGTGCACCACGTCCCGCAGCATCTTCGCCGACCAGCTCTCGCATGCACCGCCATAGTAGACACCGTCGGGAAACTTGTACTGGCCGCGCGAGATAGCTTCCTGCAGGGCAAACGCGCCATGGTCCTTGAGATAGGCGCTGAGCTTGGCGTTGGCCGCTTTCATCGCGCTTGGAGAAATGTCGCGCGGCGAGATTTCGGCGGCGAGCGTTTCATAAGGCTTGTTCTCCGGCGGGTGGGTGAAATCGACGAAGTTGCGGTTGATGTCGGCATTGTCTTCGTTGACGCGGCGATCCCAGGAAAACCCGTAAGGATTGAGCGCATGCAGCAGCACGATCTTGCTGTCCTTGGGCACGCGCGTCGCCAAGCCTTCGCGCAGCAAGCCCGTCTGCACGCCAGAACCGAAATAGCCTTCCACGCCATGCGTCGCCGAAATCAAGAGCAGCGCCTTTTTCGCCTCGCGCGGACCGATGATCGCCGTGTCGAGGAACAGCGGCTTGCCGTCGCGGCCCTTGGCTTTGGGATGGACGCGCGCAATCGCATCGATGCCGGCCTGGCTGCAAGCGGCGATGAAGGCCGCTCGTGCGTTGCGATAGTCGGCGGGAAAATGCTCTGCGGGATCGGCGCTCATGACATATACTCTAGCGTGGCTCTTGGATTTGGACATGTCACTCTTTGGCGCGCTGGAGGAATTGCGCTCGCGAGCGGTACCGCAACAGCACCAGGCACGGGCCCGCAGGAATGGCTTTCGCAATCGCGCGATCGAGCGCTCGAACATTTACTATCTTGAAGAGCTGGTGGACCTGCGCGATCTCGGCATCGCGGGTGAGAACCACTATTACAGTCTGAGAAATCCGCCCTATTGGCGTCGCATCGCGGGCGCGGTGCCCGATCTCTTGGTGCGCGCCAGCGTCGGCGAGAAACTCGCGCGCATCAACGCCAGGCTCGGGAGCAGCGAACTCGAACTCTTTGTCTTCGACGCCTGGCGGCCGCGGGAAGTACAAGCCTATTTTCACGACGTGTGGATGCCGGCCGAGCTCGTGCGGCGCAATCCGCAGCTCACGGGCGCGGCGCTGACGGCGGCGGTTGAGCGCTATTGGGCGGCACCAAGCGGCGATGACACGTCGCCCGCACCGCACGCGACCGGCGCCGCGCTCGACCTGACGATCCGCTGGATTGCGTCGGACCAGCTCTGGATGGGTTCGATCTTCGATGATGTCAGCGAGCTTGCGCATCGCGACCGCTTTGAGGCGCCCGACGTGGAGGCGCCGGCTTTTTCGGATGCGGAAGCGCGCGCCAATCGCCGCTTGCTCCATTGGGTGATGGCTGAGGAAGGATTCGCGGGGCATCCCGATGAGTGGTGGCACTTCTCCTGGGGCGATCAGCTGTGGTCGGCACTGACCGACACGCCAGCGGCGCATTACGGCTTGGCGAAACCTTCTACTTCAGGATAGGGCGAAACGCGCCGTCCCATTCCGCCCCGGGCGGATTCTCCTCGAAATAGGCAATGCGCGCCAGATGCAGGTCGTAGAGTTTCTGGCTGGCGCCGGAAAGCTTGCGGCACTGCTCGATCAGCTCGCGCGCCTTGGTCCATTGCTGCGTGCGCAGCGATTGGAAAATGTGGTCGTGGAACGACAGCAAGGCGCGGAATTTCGGACTGGCACGCATCACCGGACTGCCGAGCATGGCATAGAGCTTCAAGGGCTCTTCATGGGCGCCGGCCGCGATATAGTCGACTTCCAGGAACGCAAAGCCGCGCTGGGCCGCCTTGCGCGTATCCTCGCCGACGATGACCGCGGGACCATATTGTGCCGATAGTTCCTGGATGCGGCTGGCAACCACGGCGCAATCGCCGGTGACCGAGTAGGCCGTGCGACCATGGGCGCTGAAACCGCCGGCGATCGCCTGGCTGGTCGAAACGCCGACGCCGATCTCGACAGGGGCGAACGCGACGCCATCGTTGCGCCGCTCCAGCGTAATGACGTCGTTGATCTTGGCGATGGCCTCCATCATGGCATTGGCCGCTTCGCAGGCATGGATGGCGTGCTCGGCATCATCGAGCGGCGCATTCCAGAAGGCGCTGAAGCCGTCGACCTTCAGCCGGTCGATGGTGCCGCCGCGCGCCAGCACGACGTCCATCAGCGGCACCAGCACGCGCTGCATCAGCCGGGTGAACGCGGTCGGGTCGTCCTTGAATGTATCGGCGAGGTGGCCGAAGCCGCGCACGCCACAGGAAAGGTAGGTGACGGTGCGCTGCACGCCATCGAGCGCGAGCAATGCGGGCTTGCGCGCGATCAGTTCGATGACGGGCGCCGGCAACGACTCGGCGAACGCCATGCGCACGCGCGCCCTGGCGCTGCTGACCGCGAGGCCACGGGCGAGCGCGCCGGCACTGCAGATCAGCGCCAGCGCAAGACCGGGACCAACCGCGTCGAACAGCACCCGGTCGGCGGCATACAGACGCCACGACACTGCCGCCGCACCGGCTATGCTGATCAGGCTGAACAGGCTTGCCCACAGCACGCCGAAGCGGGCGAGCAAGATGATGCAGGCGAGACCGAAAATCGCCAGACACAGCAATTCGGCTTCGATGGCTGAAGCCGGGCGGCGCAGCGGCGTGCCGATGAACGTGTTCTCCAATGCCTCGGCATAGACATCGCCGACGCTGCGTGGGCCATCGGGGGTAGCAATCGTCTGGCCCGGGGGGCCTAGGATTACCACCGCGTTGGCGAGCCGGGCGTCCGCGACCTTGTCCTCATCCAGCGCCGCGGCGCTGATGTTGCGCGCCGCCTGCTTGCCGGAGAAGGCAAGCCACAATGAGCCATCGGCGGCGGTCGGCAGATCCAGGTTCAACGCCTCGAAGGATGCGATGCCGGGCTTCGAGCCGACCAGACCGCTTTCGCCTTCGTTGCTGCGCACGACGAAGCGTCGCGTGTGCGCAATCAGCCGCAGCATCTCTGCCGCCAGCGAGGGTACGGGCGTTGCGTTCAACCGGAACACATAAGGCATGCGCCGCAACGTGCCGTCGGCGTCGAACAGCAGATTGAGCGCGCCAATGCCGGCACTGGTGTGCTCGATGGCGGGCACTGCCCCGGATGCCGTCGTGAAGCGCGGGACCCGGCCGAACGGATCTCTTGTGCCGACAAAGGTGACAGAAGCCTTCAAGTCGGGCGCGCGCGCAGCATTGACCTCGCCCAGAACAAAGCCGCTCACCGTGGCGAGCTTGGACATGGCCGTGACGAGCGCGTCATCCGGTGAGGGCATCGTGCTCAATATTTGCCGCGCCGCATCGGAGGTCGGACCAGGGGGGAGTTGGCCCAGCAGTCGCGTCGGCGACAAAGGGTCGGGAGCATCAAGGGGAAAGGCGAACACCACCATGGCGACGCCCTTCGCTTTCATCTCGTCGCTCAACCTGGCAAGTGTTGCATGCGGCCAAGGCCATGCCCCGAACCGCGCCAGGCTTGGCGCATCGGCGTCGAGCACGCGCACCGAAAATCCCGCGCGCGGCAGCGTGTCCTGATACGGGCGGGGCTGCGCCTGCTGATAGGCATCGAACAAGATGCCACGCAGCCGGGTCGCGACATGGGCGGCATCGCTACCCAACAGCAGCAGCGACGCCACAAGCATGAGGACGGGAAGCGCCCAAACGGCGATCGGTCGTTCGCGCAGACTCATCGACAGTCCTTGGAGGTATTCGACAACCCTAGTGCAAAATCGCGGCCCTTCGAATCGCGATTTCCGAGCAGCTTATGGCATTCCCACGCGTGTCGGCGTCGCGCCTGCTGGTGACGCGTGCGCGCCTGGCCCCGCGCCCGATCCGGCGCCGGGCCGGCGCCCTGAGGCACGGAACGTCTACTCGCCCAACGGCGGTGCGGGTTCGCCATGCTTTCAGATCTCTATGATATTGTTACGAGAAATTAGGAAAGTTGATTTATTGACGGAGTCGTCATTTTCACTTTGCGCTGGAAAACAACCGGCGTATCCTGCTCGTCGGTATCGCGGCCGGCGTCTGTCAAGGAGTGAGTCATGGACAACATCACCAAGGATCCCGCCTACAACGCGGTCGATCCGCAAGACTTTCCCGCCATGCTCAATCCGGCGCG
>Ga0157379_10003003_pt1 | contig 14239 bp, 12 predicted proteins | sample S25metaG_FD_121802 | JGI IMG/M metagenome (GOLD analysis project Ga0157379, IMG submission 121802) | Switchgrass rhizosphere microbial communities from Kellogg Biological Station, Michigan, USA - S2-5 metaG | ecosystem: Host-associated > Plants > Roots > Rhizosphere > Soil | place: USA... | reverse complement strand
CAAGCTCCAAACCGCCAAGTGCTACCAGCAGCCAGAGTGAGATTCGTGAAGGTGATTCTTCCGCACGACTCAAGGCTTTGTTCCAAGCGATTGAGGTTCAAGAGAAGCCCAGGTTGACCGAAACTCAACCTGAGATCCAAGACGCATCTCCCGTCTCTCCAGTTGTGGAACCTGTCTATTCGGATTCAGGAGAAGCCACTGAAGTTCCTCCTGCTCGGCAATGGCGCAGTCCCACAGTTGTTATCCCACCTCCGGTCAATGTCCAATTGCATAGAGAAGTGAGCCGGAAAGCAGCCGATGCTACTGCTGCCCTGAAAAGTCGACCACATATACGACTGGGAGAAAGCGAAGGGACAGTTCGTCGAAAACCTATTAAACGTATTGACTTGCAACAGATCAGCAATCCTCAGTTCATTTCTTCTACAACAAGCGTCAATGCGCTCCCGCTTCCTAATCCGTTGGCCGTGACATCCCCGAAGACTCCTACAACCGCCCAGCAGCAATTGGAGCGATCTTCTTCAACCAGATTCACAGACCGGTTCAAGAGGTTAAAAGGTACCCTGCGTACAAAACCTTCTTCTCGAGATGGCTCAGAAATCACTCCTTTTATTATACCAACTAACTCACCATTGGCTGTTCAATCTACTACGTCTATCTCACCATCCACCCCTTCGGCCCAAACAGTGCACTATATACCTCAGCGTCACGAGGTTCCTGCAACTGCAAGCACAGTCGAACAACAAACCAGAGCGAAGGCAACGGTACCTACACCCCCTGCTTCTGCCGGACCAGGATTAAAAGGATTTATTTCGTTATTCCGCAAGTCCCGTAAAGATATTGTCGGCTCGCCTTCGGAATCTAGCAGCCAACAATCCCCCGCCGCATTTATTCGTAACGAACATGGTCCTGGCCGCGTATCCTCGGTTTCACGACCTTCCTTCAGCAAGCCGAGGCGCTCCGAAGACCTTTATTCTGTCAATGCCTACCCACGTTCTCCTACACCAGCAAGGTCACCAACACCTGACTCCTATGCACGATCCCCGACGCGAGATCCTACAGCGGTAGACCAGCTCCTCAATGCCGCGTCGCAATTAGGAATTGATAAGCGTGACCTGGATGATCTTCTAGCACGATCAACCTCCAGGTCATCTCGGAATACTACCTGGACTCAAGCTTCCGCTCCTGCGTTTGAATCTGTAAACGCACCTCCTGTGCCCATGTCAAAAGGGGACAATGTGATGGACCAATCAAGGAGTGTGGACTCTGGCGTGAAATCACATCTGAGGACAAATCCAGTTAATCGGTATCAAGAAGGAGAAGTTGTGAGACGGACTATCATATTTGCGAGTGAGAATGTCTCGACCACAGACCTAGAGGGCCTGATTCGAAAGGAAACCGTTTCTGGGCGACCATCCCTCTCTGCAAGCTCGACTTCCGTTCACTCTCTTGGAAATGAACAACCACCGGCTGTCCCAAAGCTTCCAGGCTCCCTCTCTCGTGGGCATATATCTCAGCCCAGCCAATCCAGCTCTTTGTATGTTCACATTTTCTTATCTTTTATTCACACCAACTGACGGAGGCCGGTGTAGTTTCGATATGTATACTACCGATCAAGATTACACCATCACCCCGCATTCCAACGCGGAAGGAAGCTCCGCAGTGCCCATCGGTACGGCAAGTTCTCCCGAAGAGATTCCTCACGGACCAGCTGTGGAAGTTCTCCAATTATCAAATGGGGAGGTAATCTGGTCTGTCTTAGATTCGCTAAGGGCAGTCGAGGGTGATGACGATTCTCAATCACTATTCCGCCGAAGCATGACTTCTTCGCGTGGTCATGATGGAGAAGAAGTCGAAGTTCGAGTTAAGGAGCACCAACGATGGGATAGTAATGTTTCTCAGGGTTCATTAAAGTCCAATCCTCGATGGCGTCAGCCGGCCAATTCCACAGCAGCACGACCCGAGACCAAGGTCAGTTCCACATGGCATTCTTTATTTGGTAGTATCCACCGCTCACTTCCTTAACTCTAATATTGCAGCTTTTTAAAACAGATGCCTCCACCGTTGGTCGGTTGATTGAAGACCTTTCGAGAAACATGGATGCAGGCTCGTTTAATTTCCAACGGCATGCACCAGCGGCGTCTGCGGCGGCCTCATTCCATTCAGAAGCTTCTGGGTCAAGTCACCAGGTGGAACGTGAATTGGAAGCCCTCCTCAACGCGATAAACCCTCGGCAAGGTTCTTAATTATGTCAAGCCAGTCTGGAAGGCGCGGTTTTTCTGTGATTTATTTTGTTCTGTTCTGGATTTTCTTGCTATTTGTGTGGGGTGGTGTCTCACCTCGGTTATGAACGATGCTATGCTAGCATTTCCTTCATCTGTATGATTGATGCCAATAGAACGGAAGTTAATCACTTGGATACAATGATGCGGCGATCTTGATAGATATTACTACAAGGAGTTGTTCATATCGATCCATCGGTTTAACGATAGGGCCAATAATGCTTCGAGCAATAACGCATCTTGACTTTTGAAGGAGTACCGGAAAAGACCATGGCAAACTCCCCACTACATCTGAGTGTTCAACGAAAATAATCGGAAGGAATTAAGCTTGGTCTTGCCTTAGTTTGATAGGTAACACGCGAGTATGTTGCGATTCTGCGATTCCCTGGAGAATAAAGCTGAAAAGCATGGGATAAGTGACCGAAATGATACCGGATAAGATCCCACGGACTTCGTAATCATGTGTCTGTGTTTTCCGCCATTCGAGAGTAGTCCCATCCGTTGGTGATTTGAATGTACGAACACTTTTGGCATGATTGGTTAAGGTTGTCTACGCCATGAGGAACGATGAAGAGAAAAGGACCAACGTACTCTGTAGATTTCTGTTGGACTAACTCGCTCATATGTACTCGTCTTCGGCCGATGGTGAGCATCCCCAAATGCGTTCCTAGTTTTCATTATGAAGTGATTCTGCGGGGTCCGAATAGAAGTCTCCACTAACGTACCAGCAGTCCAGTCGAGCAGAGCGACTTCGCGCCGATCCCGATATACCTGCATATATCGATGAGATAATGGAATAAGAGATAAGTAGATTAGTATATATAAGGCGAATTAGCTTACCCTCGTCTGAGTAGTCGTTGAGCTCAACGAGGTTACGAATTGATAGAATATCGGTGTCTCCCCTTCATAGCCAATGATATGCATGTGTCGTGGATTGTTTTGCACCTGTCCTTCGCCAAAGAAATAGAGGTCATTACTGTCGTTCGAGGAGGGCATGAGGAGAGGGAGAGAAAGAGTTAAAATGGGGCAGAAGCGAAAAGGTGAACAAGCCGAGACTATAGGTGAGCGCGACTGAGCGTCGGGGAAGCCAAATAATAGTCAATTCCTTTTGCTTATGCCTCAAGGTGGGTGGGAACGGGACGAGCCAGCCGGTGAAATTCTGGCATCAAAAGTTAAATCGTGCGTTCCCGGATTCTGGAAGTGACTGTGAGAATAATGGAAAAGGGGCAGGCGTTGTTGCAGACAGTGAGCAGAAAGTAATTCGAGGCGGGCAGAAAAGTCGCGCTATTTAGGCCGCCAAGAAGACGCGAAACCGACGTCATTTCAGACAAGATCTTGAGATTGCAAGGACGAACAAACAGATTTTGACAGGTGAACAAATAGATGAGATGATGTAAGCTACTACTTGGTTACCTTCCACTAGGGCCCACACATGTCAACAATACCATCGGACCGTGACAACTAAAGAACATACCAGTGGCCGCTTTTTAACTTTGCGTGTGACATGGACCGCACTTCCTGAGTTCGAGGTCCCCCCAAACGCCAACACTACTGTTTCCTCCACATTGTTCCCAAGTCCAGTCTTCCTCAGCGCTATTGCAGCCTTCGCAAATTGGAATCGAGCCTGGTCCGAACCTATGGTATGACAAGGTAAAATAAATCTGCCTCAACGGAGAGCAACGTGGTGCTTACCGATAGGAAGCTCAGAAGACTCCACAGCTTGTTTAAACATATCAAAGGGTATTCTGGAATAGATATGTAATAGCGAGTCCAAGCCTGGTGCTCGTCCGTTCAAAGTATGTGCTGCCCCCTCCACTGTCTGGAAAGCGTTCAAGGTTTGAGGAAGGGTTGTAACCAAGAAGTGAAGCACATCGGCTCTCAATTGAGCAGCATAAGGTCCGAGGACGGAGCTGGGGACGTCGATGGGACCTCCTTCTTCTGGAGGAGTCGGGATCGTCTCGACAAAATTAACCCAATCATCAATGGTTTCAACAGTGATAGAATTGCGGCAAACGTCATAAGCATATGAACAAAGATCGGAAAGGCCCCCGAGGAAGCATGCGGCAGCGAGGACAGCGCGGGCATTACTGGGGTTGAGAAGTTGAAGGGAAACAGAGGAGTAGAGGTATCCTAGGGCTATAAAGTGTGTAAAGATGTGTGATTGGAATCACTAAGACCCAACGTACCGACAGCAAATCCCTGGTTCGGCTTTTAATGATGTGCTTCAAGGATTATTTGACCTGACTCACCTCTTCTGTCACTTCGGGGACTTCCTCAATAGGAACATAAACATTACGAATGGGAACGTTTGTAGGAGAAGTAGACATTAAATGAGCAAGGTATGGTGATCTTGAAAGAAGAATCGCATGTAAACGGTATTGTCGGCCAGCTACGGCCTAAAACCGTGTAAACGCTTATCCAAAACTGGGGCGGCATTATGAGTAAACTTACCAGAATGGTATCGGCGTAGTTCTATCATAATTCCATATAAGTTGATGCAACATAATAGCATTAATATCGCCACTTACGCCCATTTGGAACCCAGCATGGTAAAGATGTTCGACTATTTCTTCGTTGTGAGTCGTTACATATGGTGGCCTACACCCACCGACATTTAGCGTCCTTATTCAATGAACCACCCCCGAATAAAGCACGAAAGCCATAGACGCAACTCAAACTAACACACACACGGCTTCCAACGCGTCTCAAACTGGCCTTATGGACTCACCGTTGGTAGCCATTCTCTAAATTGTGGGAGGATGTGGAGGCCTGTTCTGGCGTATTTGAGGCCTCTGGGACTGGCGATTGACTATATGGCGGATGGGCTCCATTGCCATTGATAGCAGCGACACCGTTGATCTGAGAGTAGGCCATGGAAAGTTGACTTCGACACTGGTGTTGTTGGGTGCGGGGCAAACGGAGACGCTCCCAAAACTAAGTCACACCTGTTACATGTCACCGTTCAGCGAGGAAGACTCTCCCCCATCATCTTGGAGGATCTGAAGGTTAGCAAAAATCTATGTTACGACGGGGAGGAATCTGTATCATTAGATGAAATACGTGACATTGATCCCCAAACATGAAACTCTTCGAAACTCATCACAATCCCTATCTCCCCTTCCACCTGACTTTCGCCTCCCATATTCACAAACTTCTCCGTGAGGTTATTTGAAATTCCTTGCTCAATAGCCTTGCTTCCAACTATACAAGGATACGAAGGCGGAGGGTGTATGTAGCCGACATCTTCGTCCAGCGTTTTCATCTATACAAGTCCAGAAGAAGTTAAAGCCTTCAGTAAGCTTTACGTCCGCCGCACGGATTTCGTGAGAGGTACTTGGGCACTCTTAGAACGTACCATGTGTGATCTATCGGATGCGAAGCTTTGGAGGAATTCTGCCACAGGTACCACCCTGAAATAGCTGCAATAACGAAACCCAAGATCAGTAAAGATCTGTGAGACAAGGCTGAGTAAGGGAATTTGCTAACCTTTGATATTCTTCAGGAAGAGTGAGGTGGAAGTCGAGGGTCATAAAGGTCGATTCCATATAGTCTGATTTGAAGACGAAAGCCATTTGATAGCCAGGGTTGATAGCAAAACCAGTACTTACCTAGCCAGGGTTGAGGCATAAGAGAAAGACAGCTGTCATAGTCGTAGATCCAGGATGCCGAAGATTGCTCGCTGTTTCCTAAGGAACTTGCAGTGTCGTGCTTTCGAGACCGCAATACTAGAACGCAGTGATAGTCCCAGAGGACTGGATATTCAGGATCTACACACAACTTCTGATTCCATAAAGCAACCGTTTTGGTCCTGTTAGAGATGAAAACAACACTGATTTCCCAAGCTTGGGAGATAGAGGGGTCCTGGCTGAAGGTGTTAGCAAGAAGATAGATGTTTTCTTCACAGTAGTACGGGGTATACGAATACCCGATCGGAACAACTGGGGGGATGAGTGTCATCGGTGACAAGTCAAATGACACACATCTAGTTTACCTTTTTGGGATGTCTGCAGTCGGACCTCGAATTCTTCCGCCATGAAACAACAAATTTTTACAGCGACAGCGAGCGAGCATACACGCTACTTTACATGATACAAATGATCGTAGAAACCTTCAAGATTCACTATGCGCCCAGAAAAAATCATAAATCCAAAAAGTCCTTCAAGAAACGAAAAGAAAGTAGGCACTGCGAGGAGCTAAGAAAATTATGACATGAGTCAACGCAAACTTTATCGTAATGGGAGATGCTTCTTACAGGGTATCAGTGTATGTCCAATGACATTCGTCGCTACTTCTTCACCGCACCACTCTGACTGGAGTAGCTTGGCTGGGCAGGCCACCCCGATGGACTCTTCTTTTTCGACAATACGTCCCTCAACTCGGGCGACGACGACCGCTCTGGTCTGAACGGTGTGAATATGGGCTGTGCAGCTTGCTGCGACGGATAGTTTTGGGATGGGCGGGCGGGATATTGGCTAGCATGTGATTGCGCCACCTGTGACGGTATAGACGTCGTTGAAGGTCGCGGTGGTGCTCTATGCGGGGATGTCGTATGTGATGATGGGATAGGGATACTCGCTGTCCCGTGTCTCTGCGAGGGTGGTGCTCCCGATGTGAATGGGTGGACAGCATGGGGGTTGAAGCTGGAGGGAATGGTCTGAGAAGACATTTTATCTCTGAGATGTTTTGCTGCGATGAAAGATAGCAGGTGGGATGAGGATGAGGAGAACAAGACGGCAGCTTTATACGATTTTTACTTCCGTGCAGCTGTTTATGTGTGCAAAAGTGGACGCGTGTTTCCGTATTGGACCGGTGAGGTCAATCTGATGATGTCCAGTCCGTCACGCGACAACAGACCGTGTCAAGACTCCAGACGGCATGTCTATGTAAGGCCCGTGATCCTGTGTGCCTTCCTACAATTATGCACATTTTGTATTGTCGATAACGGGCAAAGAATAAGGAAAACCTCTCCTCCATAGCCTTGTTGTTCATTAACTGCCTCGGAAATATACGGCTTTGCCGTCGCAACTTCACGCGTTTTCAATTCGGCTCTTCACTTTCCGACCTCCCGAGAGGAATCCTGCACCAGCTGTACAAACTCCCTCGATCTCTTTGTCGAATCCCGACTCACGGTGCCATATCTTGCTTTTTACAGACAACAGCTACCATCGTCACGAGAGTGAAAGCATCCTCCATTCCCGCAGGTGGAGAACATTTATTTCAGTACTTGGATTTTCCGACATACTCTCAGGCCAAGTTGGACCCTGTCTTCAAAGAAAGGACATGTCTTCGGTGATTATTTCTGGTTTCTGGAAGTTTATCTCTAGGTATCGTCCCGGATCAGGTATTGCAACATTTAGTTTGCTGGCATGGCGGGCTGGTAAATCCTTTACATTTGCGCTGATAGAAGCAGAGATACGGCGTCGTCTCCACAGGAAGTAGCGAAGATAAGCCTACCCCGCACTCCATAGTCTTTAGCTCCACCTTTACGCTTCTCCACAGCTCCTATAACGACTCAAATCCGTGGATAGCACATTGCAAAGTGGATTATTTCAGTAGCCAAGCTTGGCTAATTTCCCTTGTATGACCACGTTGATGCGGGGAGGCCAAACCCAAAAGTGGAAAGGCTGCACGCTGATTCCCCCAGTTTCGCCGTGAAGACTCTTCAGACCTCTTACCAAATTCAAGGCTCTCCATCACACCCATCACCGCCAAGTCCAGAGCTTACGCTACAGAGGGGAAATACTCGGGGATAGAGCGTCACTATTAATACAAAGAATAACCTAGCAAAGGGGAGATAATGAAGAAAGATGAAGAAAGATGCATCCATGCCAAAAATTACCAAGCTCTAGTAGGTTCAAACACGATCACCTGCTTATGTGCCTTGCACAAAATATTTCGCTTTCGGATACCAATCCGCCTCGAAGTCAAGCAGTATCGCTCGTTACTGGCCCACGTATAATCCTGCGAAACCTCCAGTGTGAAAAAGCTGCTGCGCCCTATACATGCTACATTGGTATGCCATCTATTTCACTTTCACTCATGAGATGTGGTTCGATTCTAACATTGACCCGAGCACGGCAGGGTGAAGAACAGTTAAGAAAGTTAAGAAGAGAAGACGCCCCAGCCTATAGTGGCATTGCGGATCGCTCTGCCCGTGATACGGGAAATCCGTGTAATGAAAGGAGAAGTCTTCAGAGGTCAGGTTTTTCCAGAGTACCCCCGTCTATGGGCGCTGGGAGTCAGTGCATGGCATATCATGTCAACTTTCATGTCAGAAAAGTAAATGCTTGAAAGGGACGTGTGACAAAGAAGGATTTAAACTTTGTTTATGTGCCAGGGTTTGGCTTTTGAATCTGTGTCTGAGTATGTACCTCATGTATCGGCGTATGACCGTCGACCACGCCTTGATGTTGATTCGCAGTGAATGCGTACCCCCGCAATTTGTTTGATATGAGACGCGTCTGAGCGCGGATTCCGCGTTTAGGAGACAAATTGGGGTAGTAGGAGCGTGATCCCCCAGAGAATTAACGGCGTATTGGTCTCGACGGTCCAAATAGATAGATTGGGCCTTCATTGCAACTCATTCCGGGTCGTCAGCCATCAAACGCGGAAAACGCATGCTGAGCTCACTGTCTTAGGCTAGACACGCGAGGCGGCTCTCGAAACCTCCGCTCCCTTTCAAAGAATACTCTGGTCAACATGTGATGGGCTACGCAACTACGCGACGTGAACTTCATAAAGGACTGGATACTATAGGATGCGATCGGTGCCCTGTCGATCCTCATTGTTGCCTTCCTTATTGTTCTGCGTGTAAACGACATGTCTGGAGAATTGGAAATTCCCTCGTCTTCAGGAAGGGTTTTGATATTCTAAACGAGAAAGAAGTTGCCAATATCCTCGGTATAATTCACATTAATTTTCCTTTCATCGATTACACGGAATTTTAAAGTGGGTAGAGGGAGCACCTTTTGCCACAATTTTTGAGGCGTCCCCAACTACCTTCTTCTTCTGCGCACTGCACGGAAAGAGGACCGTGTAAAAATTACATATATGCTTGGAGAACTCTGTAGAGGATACTTCGGTCGCAGCATTGGCAACCCGAGGTACCGGCAAAAGAGTTCTCCCGTATTCTCTACTCGAAGCAGGTGGAAAGGTCTCCCTGTCAGCGTTCGAGTCAAGAACCTTTAATTTGGAGATACGATCCTTCCGTCTAGACACGTCCGCGACCTCTTCACTTTAGGCCATCCTCTACCTTGGGTTTATGTCCTCATCGATATATCTCTTTTCCTTCAAATGTCCGCATGCACATGTAGTATATAGCTGCTGGCAAGGCACTTCCAAAAGTGCCTTAGACCTCGCAATTTATGTCCATTTGAGTATTTTGGGGTTGAACTCTGTCAGGATAAGAAAGGAAGCTACTGTGGTCATTTCGATTTGTAAATATCGACGAGCTTGTTTTCTGGGAAATCAATCAAGAATGTCCTGGTCTATCTCCTAAATATAGCAATGTAATTTCTTTAGATAAACTTTTCTGAAGTTTTACAAATTGAGGGTAAGCGCCATCAACCGCATTCTTGTCCCCTTGGGTGATTTTCTGGGCACTGGTACCTTTATGGACTGGTCCTTGAAGCATCGCCGCTAATCAATAGACATATTGGGGAATCTTGCGTCCCGATAGACGAAGGAAATCTTCTCAATCGTGCGAGGGTTCTCAGAGGTGTCACCCCAACTAGAACCTCGGCGATAAAACTTGACAGTATGTGTCTTTCGGATAGACATTAGCATCAATCTTAAGTTTATCTTCTTTGCTATTGAATGAAACACATTGGTTCTAGTAAACGACACTGATGCAACGCTTCTGAAGCCTCCTTCCGAATGCCAAGGGTGGGTCAGAAGGCATGCCGAGACGGGAAGCTTTTTTTCGCCGCATATGTACACGTCAAAATGAAAGCTCCCTTAGTAGGTTCCTTGTGAGCCTTTTTGTTATTGCGACACAACTATTTCATCTTGGAAGAAGACAGAAGCAGATGATATTTGAGTAGACTTCTTGGTGGACCGATGCCCGGATTGCTTCTATTCCAGGTGTGATCCTTAATATTTGTGCTCCCTGCATAATCGACGATGATCTAGTGGTCCAGTGTCCGTCCTTAATCCCATGTTTATTTCTAACTCGGATGTCCTCCAAATCCAGTGAGACATTGCCCGGGTTTGGACGTTCGTGTATGGAGGATCTGGAGTCTCAGGGATGGGGGGCCAGAGTTCCATTGCTAAACATAGAAACCCTATGGCTCAAGGATGGTCAAAAAAAGATTTCGAACTTTCTCAACGCGTATGTATGGGACTCATTTACGTACAACCACTTAGTATTAGTATCATATTCGATCAACCTAGTTGCCTACAGTGCAATTAACTCTTCCGAATTTATTCCTAAGCTTCGTGAATATCGTCTACCCCATCACCCCGGGAAGAGATAGACTGGAAATAACATATCACTGAACAAGGAAGCCACCATAGTGAGCGGGCCCGTTGGGAGGGACGATGCGTCTATACACGCTCCTCCTCAATCTAAAATCTTCCGGCTGCTTAGCTATGAACGAACTTGACTTAGTTAAGGCCTGCCAGAAGCTGGAGACGGGTTGGTGAGGCGTTTCTCTTAATCACACGAGGGAATGACAAGGTGAGTATAGCTTGGTCAGTGGAGTTATGTTGACAAAAAATTTAGCCGTGACATCTGAATTTTGTTATATTCCAATGATTAGGGGCTACTCATAACAGAGAAGTCTCGAGGAAGAGTTGAGATTATTCTGCAGGGCTTGCGTTCTAGGACTGACTTGAACAAAATAATTGAGTGTACCCAATACTGTAGTGGCTGCATTCCAACCTACTGAGTGTTAAGAGGCTAAGTGATCAATGGCTTCGCGCACCGTCGCTACACAGAGTTCTCTTCTAATCCGCTGGGCATGGAAAATTTTACTCAATATTCCGACGTACAATAGTATGCGATGAATCTACCCCAATGTAACGTCGTTAGTTAAAGTGGCCCTTGCCACCATGCGGGTGAACTGTTCATGTGCCAAACCAGACAGTCGTTTCGGACAAATGATACTGAGATTGGTCATAAACCCCATCGAACGCCTCAATAGGCCGAATGCACCGGACCCCCGGAGCGAACACGTTTCACGAGGCTTCATGATCCTTTTCACCAGTATCGGATAGGGATATCGGGAAGTCTTAAGATGGCCTAACCAATAAAAATCACGAGTTAATTTGCTATCGAAATATGTAACCGAATCTTCAAAACCACGCATGAGCGAATTGAAAAACGAGAATGGTCTCTGAGAAATCCCAGTGTCTCTGCAAAGATGTCCGTAGCTTGTCTCGACCTGACGGGTAGATTTTTCCTCTCCCATCAATGACACTCAATCAATACCAGATTTCAAATGAAATCACCCTAAATGGGAAGCAATAAAATCAATTGATTAATCTTGTCCAAACCTGTTCGATTGAATCGATTTGATCGCGGCGGAAGTGTTCGAGGCCGAGATCCCGCCAGATCTGACTTCCTTTTACAAGCTTTTACACAACTCGGAGTTAGATCCCTTCAAACGGAATGGTGTTGATCAAAAGCGCGTTTTCTGGCCAGATGGAGACATTGAGCGCAAATTTCCTCACAAAAAAAATCCAATTCGATCTGGACTTCGCGAGATTTGGCGTTTTATAGCCATGTTTGTGTAGGCGATAACCGATCATAAAATTAGGGGTAGATTAGTTGTGTCTGACATCTGTCTCAAGATGCTAGTGTGTCAAAGTGGTGAAATGTAAGAGGTATTTCATTCAGAATACGTTTAACCAATTTGTTCTTATTCATCAGGTGTTCAAATGTGTAGGGAAAGCATCCGCAGAGGTCAAATAAATGAATGTGTACTACTTTGTATATTACTGTATGTGCCTTCGTGACATTCCAATCCCATCAATCGAGAGAGCGAAATGGAATCTACATGGAATAATAAGTCAAGTTAGTTAACACAGTCTCTTTAAGTACCAGCCTTCCTTCCTCTCTATAGACTTTCATAATACATCTCAAATTCGCCCAACTTCTAAAGCCTAAGTCACCGGACCGCCAATATTTCAGCCGCCTTGCCATTCCGGTCTCGCCAGCATTCGCAGATCCACGTAAGCTTGGAAGCCATGTCAAGGTGGTGTAGAATGCACCTCGAAGCCACCCGATCGACCCCGGGCTGGTTTGGCTTTTACCATTCCTCGAGAAATGGTTGCATAGCGTGCCCAATTACCCCGCAGTACATCCCATGTCTCGTCTGTATGAAGCTGACGATATTAGGGAAGGTTTGACCCGCTTGAACAGGCAGGAAACTCGGAGGAGCTGTTAATACCTTTCTTCTCAGGATTTATGTTTCCCTGTGTGATTGATCATGTCGGGAAGGATCATGACCACAACACAACACACCACACCACATCCGAATCCGTTAATCAGCTTGGCTTCGCCGATAGAAAGTTGATTCGGAATCAATGGAGATAGAGGTGTTTTCAATGATAGAAGACGGGGAAGCTGGATACCAGTCAGAAGCTCCTATGACAGTTGACCACGGGACAGTCATGCGAAAGATCGCAAATAAAGGTTTACCTCCCATTTTACTGGGTGTCGGAGCTCAAAAAAGAAGAGAAAGAAAGGAAAAAGAAAAGAAGGGGATTAGGAAGAAATGCTAGCCCAGCTGTACAATAAATATATTATATATTCAAATTTACTTGTTAAGGTATATTTCCGTCCCCATGCCAGGTGCCGGAGCTTGAAAAGAAAGAGAGAAAAAGAAAGAGAGAAAAAGAAAGAGAAAAAGAAAAAGAAACTCTAGCACAGCCGTGAAATAAATGTTTTCGATATTGAAAATAGCCTGTTAAGTGTACATTAGGGGGTTTCACAATAGAATATTTCGAGTATATTTCGAAAAAAAAAATTTGTGAAATTTTTTTGCTAAGAATATTCCGAAAAATATTGGTAAAAGCAGCTCCGGAGCTCCTTTTGCATCATTTTTTTTTGGATATCTTTGTGCCCAATAAACTGTCTGCTTCTTTGTAAGCAACGCCTAGCTAAGCAATTTAAAGTCCATTAGCAATCATCCTGTCCAACCTTTTGCTGAGCTTTCTCCCCCCCAATACACTGCGGACATCTCAAAAAAATTTTATCCAAAAAATGTTCCTAAAAAACCTAAGAATATGTCCAATTTTGTCACCTTTTTTTGATCCAAAAAATTGAATGAAAATATAGAATTTATTTAAAATTTCTCAGGTCAAAAAATCTTAAGGCACTGCAAACATCTCAAAGTTTTCTGATTCAGAAAATGCTCCAAAAAACCTTGAAAATATGTGTAATTATGCCAGCATTTTTTGATCCTGGAAATGGAGGAAAAATCTGAGATTTGTTCAAAAAATTTCAGCTCCAAAAATTCTTGAGAAAAGCACAAGTTTCCTTAGCACTTTTTGATGTGGTGAATTGCAACAATGAATGTAGGCCTGTAAAAAACCTCAACTATCGGAATATCATGAGAAAACTTGTGCTTTCTTTAAGATTTTTTGACCTGAAAATTTTTAAATAAATTCCATATTTCCATTCAATTTTTTGGATCAAAAAATGGTGGCAAAATTGGACATATTCTTACAGTGGTGTGCAAAAATAATGCACGCACCCAGATTTTTGGCTCCGCCACTCAAACATTTTTTACTGAGCCACGGGAGCACATCCCAAAGAGTTAAAAAAAATTAGTTATAGCTGTACATATATATTGCTTTCCCTATGCAAAATAAAATAAAAAGTCTCAATGATGTCATTGTGTGCTAGGGCTTCGTTAAGTGGACGGGCTGCTTAACCAGGACTTTCCACCAGGTTCCAGGCAGCATTATTCTACCTGTAACTCCTTTCAACGGCCACCAATTGCCTCCATTTTTTT
>Ga0157379_10003002_pt1 | contig 14239 bp, 13 predicted proteins | sample S25metaG_FD_121802 | JGI IMG/M metagenome (GOLD analysis project Ga0157379, IMG submission 121802) | Switchgrass rhizosphere microbial communities from Kellogg Biological Station, Michigan, USA - S2-5 metaG | ecosystem: Host-associated > Plants > Roots > Rhizosphere > Soil | place: USA... | reverse complement strand
TCACCCGTCAGGCTCCAAGTTCAATCGCGAATTCAGTTTTGCTTGGACTTATAGCCTTCCTGCGCCGTTCACTGAATGCCGCAAAATTGCGTATTAGACTAGCGATAAACTCACCCCATCCCCGACGCCATCGATATCCTTCATACTTAGGCATACGCACTGAATGTGTTTTTTCTTAATTTAGAACCTTCAATATTCGACATTGGAAGAGCATTCAGACAGTTAAAACTCTTTTATACATCAATGTTTCCGATTTTCATGAAGCCTTTACCTCCACCCCTCAGCCAAAATATCATGCATCATTCAAGTCTACCTCCATGCTCTAACTTGGGAGTGCATGATTTTCTTGTATAATTATTCAAAAGCCTGATATCATTGCTCCGAAGCATGCATGGCTCTCCTGGATTGATTGGTGGGCACCAGCTAGAGGAACGTAGACCACTTGAACTAGGAACTTACCCAACTCACCAAGCAAGCATAGACATTCTAAATATTCGTAAATTCCCCTGACTTAGGATAAATCCATCCCTGTGGAATTCGATTTGATCCTATACTCAAAGGGAAACTTAAACTCTAACCGTGACGTCCCCTTCGGAACCAACGAAAGCAGGTACGTCCGAACCGCCACTAATGACCTCGCCATACAGTTTAATGATGGGGACGTAGGGCATAATTTGTGGCGGAATCCCGAAGTAGTAGCTGAATTCAGGAGATCCTGATAGAAATCCAGGATCGTCAGTTTCCCCGTTTCAATGTAATACGTATGACGGATATACAGGATAGTGAAGACATAAGGCGTATAAATTTCGGCCATGGGGCGACAGACATATAGTATGGTTGAGCTCCGGAGATTACAAGGGTGCACCAGCTCCTAATGAAGAGTCAAGAGAATTCAAGAATCGGAGCAAGAAGAGGAACGGAACGGAGCAGACGGATCTCTATGTCTTCTCATGGACGGTTACCTAGTAAGGCTGTTCCGGTGTCTTCCTTTATATCAAGGAAGCATTTATCAGGGATTTACGCCGAAAGGAACCCTGATGAGATAGGATGTCAGCCGATCTCAAGATAAAGTATATCTCCCTCTTTGGGATGTCTGGAACATTACTGTACCATAGGCGTAGAGGGACAGGTTCGAAGGTATGGTCCGCAAGTCAAGTGGGTGGAGTAAAATCGTACGTAATCCATGACCTGGATGGATTCAAAAACACCTCCCTAAAATCAGCCCAAGAATAGTGTCATTTATACATAATTTCAGGAAAATGTATGTTCCGTCCCTGAACAGCGATAAAACTTCAGAATTCCACAGTGCCTCTGTTGTGCCGGATGGGAATATTCCATATATTTTGAATACCAGGGCATAAGCTAGTGGAGAGGTACTGGGAGGGGAGGAAGCATAAGAAGGAAGGCGCTAGTACTAAGTCGTAGTGGCGTTGAGAATTCATCATGAATGCCCTCCGAAAGTTCCTATACGTGCGGACAGTTCCTTCTGCCGAAAGAACGACGGAACACTGGAGAATATGATGGCCGACATTGCGAAGGAAAGGGGGAGCCCCAACGATAACCAAACCCCTGGAATATTTAGAGGAGTAGTCCCGCAGTACAATGGTAAGATATGTTGGCGTACCGTTAGATAATATCCTAAATCCGGGATTTCTGGGATGATGATAGATACAGCAGAAGTTCATGCACTGACTTTGTAAAAGGAGAGGTCTAAGGCTGAAATATTCAAGTACCTTGAGGATGAAAATAAAACTGGTGTTGGAGTCTTGAGCCTTTCTGACAAACCAAAACTTCCAGTGTGGGGAACGTCCCTACAGATCAAACATAGGTTCCAGGCATTTTCCGAGCCATGAATTTCACCGTTGACAGAAGTTATGAGTCGGAATGATCTGATAGAATGTACAGCTCAGTTAAAGCAGACAGCGGCGCCATGAATGTTGTAACATGATAAAACGATAGCAAGAGACCCAGCGAAGTGTATAGAGCAAAATATCTGGCGGATGATACGCCATTCCCATCCTACGAATGTACAGATCACGGGAGTTGCTAAGCTATATCGTATACCTCCTTCTCGTTGGTTCCGTATAGTGGAGATTTGACATCCATGAAATCTTGTGGCGGATTTACTGGAGCAAACTCCCTCACGGCTCATCAGAACAAGAGACCCTTCCCATTTCGTGGTACCTTCATGAAGCGCCAGGCCTGTGACATGGGATCAGACATAGGCTAGATAGAGCTCCGAGAACCACCGTGTAAAGGAGATGAAAATGACGGAATTGAACTGAATTATAAAGGCCTGTGAGATCAAATGCCTCAGTATATAAACGATACATGAAATAATGTGGTATTACATATACCTTCATACATCGGGGCGTCACTGAAGCAAGATCTTCCTGAAATGATCTTCGGTGGTGAAATTTAGGAGCTCGAACAGTGGGATGAGAGCCATAGTGGCGAAGATTCCCTGGTAAGCTAAAAGTTCAGACGGAGAATTAAACCAGTTTGTACGGTATTCCGCTCGTATGCTGAAACATTCCTTGCTATCATTCGAAGAGTACCCCAATTTCTCTGGTATGACGGGTGTACAACTGAATTTCACAAGGTGTCACTGTCATTACTTTTGCTACGCAATGACAAGTATGGGCAGATCGGATATAACATGAGAATACCGAAAGTATAAGAGATTTTGCGTTATAAGTGATAATAAAAGAAGAGCGATCTGCCTCCTCTGATAATGAATCTAGGCAGGGGTCGCTGGTGAATCATGCCAATGGTCAAGTGGGATGGGCGCTTCATTGCGGAGAATTCCGAGTGCACTTCGACAGTTCCATTTTCGGTTCCATTAACCATTGTCCCCCTTTTGAATAATGTTGATTCCCTATAACACAGTATTTGAATTTTCTTACACTTGAATCTAAGCTCGAGTGACCTTTCAGGATCTGCTTTAGCGGACAATGGCGAGTGACCTTATTGTTACAGTGCCACGCCAATGAAGACAAAAGGAAAGCCACGCTACGCATGGCCACCGTTTTCACAGCTTGGATTCCTATCTTATTGTGCAGCTCGGTTAAAAGCCCCACTCGTATATAAGCCTATGAAGCTCGTTCTTGACCCCAAGACTCACGTCATTCCACCAGACCATTTTCTGCAGGCAGTGTCCTTTGTCTTATACCTATATTTATTTCATTGGATCTAAAATGCGTTTCCTGCCACTTCTCCTGCTCTGCACACTGTCAATTATCCCTGGCGGAGAAACCTTAATCATCTGGAACTTTACCCAACTCGCGACTTCAAACAGCGACATCCAACAATATCTTCATTTCCATAATACCATACGTATGCAACATGGCGCTACAAATCTTACATACGCCCAGGACTTAGCGGCTGCTGCTCAGAATTGGGCTAATAATTGTAAATTCAAACATAGTGGCGGAACTTTAGGACCATTTGGGGAGAACTTGGCTGCGGGAGCAGGGTCCGGAAAGGATTTTGAATATTCTATTGGACAGGGAATTAAGTCCTGGACTGGTGAAGCTAGTATGTCGTTTGGGGTGGTACATTTGATAATCTATCTGACCGATGTTAAGAGGATTATAACCCCCGTAATCCTCAACCATCACATTTCACACAGGTCGTGTGGAAAGGGACGAAACAAGTTGGGTGTGCATCTCAGCAATGCGATGGAATCTTTGATCCTAAATTTGGAGTGGGTAGTTCCTTCAGTTGCTAACTGCTTTAATGACCTAACCTCGATTTTCCTCCAAAGAAAGCCACTTATTACGTTTGTGAATATCGACCCGCTGGAAATGTTATTGGTCATTTCCAGTGAGTTTCCGTCCTTATATTCATTGGAATGTTATATAAATATCACTGTTTATAGAGAGAATGTCCAACTGTGAGCTATGTCCTCAGTATGGACCTTAATTGCCACTCACCGTGCCACTCTAGTGGTCCTTCTCCTTCTCCAAATTCAACCTCCTCCTCGCATCCAAAGAAGACTTTACGTTCCAATTCTTCGGGTCTCTACACAATTCCACAAGCTTTTTCATGTATTGCACTAATAGTAGCAATGATATTGAACAGCCACTTTGTTCCCCTTTTGTTCATCCTTGTGTTGGCCTTCCAATTCCAACATGGCTCTCTCACCCTACACAGTGCCGGAAAATGAGGTGCTCATCGCTCTCTAGTCACTCGTAGTAGCTGAAATTATTAATCGGTACCCTAGCCCTTTAGGGGCTTGCATTCAATTCTAACCTTGCAGCCATTTTCCCTCCTTCGGAGTTATCATAAAGGTACCAATGATCTAAACCACAAAAAATTTCTCCTAAGCGAGGATTGAATTATAAAATTCTCAACTCCAACACATTAAAGGAGTCTATGAACTGTTACACCATCCGACCTCATACAAACAAGAGATGCTCAACTATTCATTTTATGCAGGTTTCTTCCATCGCCTTAGGCATTCCACTGATCGGCATACACAATGTTAAACAACTTTGGCTCGCAACAAAAATCGTTCTACTTGTATACATGAGAAATTACGGGTTGATTTCATTGTTCCCTTCCCCGTGTATCCTCACTGCTAGTCGACCCTTAATCAGATTGATAAAAGGACCTAAAATTGTAGATTTCAATGGATACAGATTAATCAGATTAATTGGCTCAGCTGAGAATCAGTCCACTCAGTGACAATCCCAATAATCCGGTTAATCTAATGATCCGATTAATTCAAAATTCGTGTCTCATTTATCAGACATCAGATAACAACGGAAAATTGTTTGGAGGACAAAGACCAAGAAAACAAAGCCTCACCTCCGCTAGAAGCCGTATGCTGCCCACCCTCCCGAAACCCAGACTTCATTAAGGTGCACTGTTGAGCAATTGCAAGAATATATATCCTCTAAAATGTTGAGAAGAGTTTAATATAGCTATTTGTTCTCTGTCCCTTAGTTAGCAGTGGCCTGGTTGCCTCTGGATCCCCGAAGGGAAGTTGTATTCCTTTAGGGATTGGAAGCCAAAACCGATCCTCCCTTAGCACAGCTAAAGTATGAGCGTCCTCTGCAGGCCGAAAGGGCAAGGGTCATCTACACTGCTTTACACTGACCCTAGACAAAAATCATTTGAGGCAGCGGAATACTAGTAGGGTTGGCGTTCGAGACGAGGAGGATGAGGAAGGAGAATTCCGAAAAGTGCACTGTCCGGCAGTATCATTCGATTTTTCAATTCTAGTGATGTTCATAGAACTCCATCCCTTTGAGAGAATTAAATGCATGTTCGGTACAGCATTGCCCAAAGACAGCCTTCTCTTGGTTACTTTTTGGATTCGTTCTTAATTTGGAGCTGTTTTGGTTATCTTCCGGGATCCCTAGACTGTTGTTGCTTTCCCTGCTCCCCTCGATGGCAGGTCGGGGTTCGCGGAGGTCATTTATCCTCTTACATCCCCCCCTTTCGGTGTAATCCACAATAGACGGATCTACCTGGGCGTTATATAAAGTTGGGTATGTTGAAACTTACATCGAATTTTGATAGTTCATCTTTGCGTCGATTCTTTTCTATTCTACTTAACAACGATTTATTTGAACATGGTTTATATCCCCTCACTCTTTTTTCTCGCTCTTACTCTTGTCGTAGGCGGACAAGCACTGGTCATCAGGATAAGAGATGATTCACCAGACACATCGGACACACCACAAGATGAAATAGACCAATACCTCAAAGCCCATAATGATGTCCGGGTCCAGCACGGTGCGGACAATCTTACCTACTCGCAAGATCTCGCAAAGGCAGCAGCTAAATGGGTCGATCGTTGCGAGTTCAAACATAGTGGAGGAGTATTGGGACATTTCGGAGAGAACCTTTCCGCTGGCGGTGGGACTGGGAAGGACTATAAATTTAGTATTGCTGACGGGATTAAAGGATGGGCTGATGAAGTGAGTGAGTAACGGTTCTATTGTGATCCCTTCGTCACCTCAAGTCAATATCAAGAGGACTACGATCCCTCGAATCCTAAAGCATCCCATTTTACACAAATGGTTTGGAAGGACACGAAAGAAGTAGGATGCGCACATAAACAATGTGCTGGAATATTTGACGGGATGGTAAGCCAATGTATGCATTCCCCACCAATCAGATGTGAACTCTACATTGCGTTTTCTAGAATGCAACATATTACGTTTGCGAGTATTCACCTGAAGGAAACATTGTTGGGGGAGATAACTTCGAGTAAGTATCTCTGATGCCAACGGAGAGAGGCTTCCTAAACCAGATTGCTGATATGGTTTGCATTCTTAGGAAAAATGTTCAGAAGTGATGTTCTCATGGGGTGAAACTCCTTGCAATAAAGTCACATTCGCGCATCCTGGATGAGGGAAAGCAGGTACCGAGTTCAAATTCTGTAATAAATATAATTAGCCATTCTTCTTGAAACATCACATCTCGAGGATTTCCTTACTTGGGGTGAAGCTCTTTCGTATTCCACCCGAAGGGGAGAAACAGGGTAGGTGATGGGTTACTAAGGGAGTAGAGGGATGATTATAAAGTTCAGCCAGAAGACGTGTTTATTAGAACACAGTGGGTGAGAAGCTGGTACAGAATTAAAACAAACGGAGCAAAGGCAGAGTTACATATGTAAAGCGAGAGCATTTATGTGGTCGGTGATGATGCTGCGGGGAGTGTATTTAAACCCTGCGATGGTGATGGGCGGGGTGATACAGAGATATCGTTTAGATAGCGAGGACTAGTTTCGGAGAATGCAGCTGATGGTAAGGGATATTCGAGAGCTTTTCGCAACAGAGCGTTTCTAAGGCCATATTAGCGTACAAGGGGGAGCAAACAGTGATGAACTTTGGCCTTACCTCTGTTTAAAGGCCGCTAAAGACGAAGCAGAAGGCACTTCATCAGAAATAGATCTGAAAGAAAATGTCATGAAAGTTGGCTCCCTAGTGGTCGAGATCACTGACCCTCTGTCTGATGGCTGATGGGCAACAGTTTCTATAACATACATTTTGTTATTCTTCGGCTCGTCACCTTCTCCATGTGAGCCAACACCTGGTGCGTCTGTGACCTTGATGGAAGTAACTGCGAGCTGGGCTGAAAGACTCTGGATGTGTCCTGAGTGATGAGCCGCAGGGTCATAGTCCATAACTAGGACATGCTTATTCTGAGGATATGGCAGAGAGATGGGCGGGTCGTCGCGGTAATGATACTGAATTGATGGATGCACTAGAGTCGAAGGTAGATTATTCGACGTTGCAGACGACGAAGAAAGCAAGTTAGAATGGGACAGCAGAACATACTGTGGCGGAGGAGCAGACATGGCAACGCAGGTGACGCGATCTACGGTTGTAACCTGACAATAAGCGCCAAGATCTAAGTATACCCTGGTTATTAGGGTTGTTTGACATCCGGTTTCGATTTTCTTTCTACGATCGACTTCTTCCCCACACTTCGCTCTCTTAACGAAATCCCTTTCGGGAAATTTGCATTCATTTCACACTTCATTCCTTCGGAGTTTCTTTTAAATGGCCCGCTTCGCAGTATGTCTCGCGGCATTCGTCGCTTTTTCGCAGCTCCCGGGGGGAGATGCTGCTTTAACTGGGGTGCACCAGCGGAGAGACAACGTCGTCGCTCACCAGAAGCGTGTGCAGGGATTCCGAGCCCATAAAGGATGGCCAGGGTTTAAATTCCCTGCTGATCCTTGGGGAATCGTTGTCGGAGAGGATCCAGCAGCTGCTGTCGCATTGACGGCAAGTTCTGCAGGTACTGGAGTGGGGGTTGGAGATGTAGCAGCTACGCCGCAAGTCCCAAGTGTCGTACCAGTTGCCAGCTCGTGAGTGAAACCCTTTCTCTTTCAAAGGCACGTAGCGGTTAACCCGCTATATGCAGCTCCGTCGTCCCCTTTCCGACGCTCACTGCATTGCCTACTGCGTCGATATCTGTCGCTAGTGTAGTAAATTCTACGTTGGCTTCAAGCACTCCGTCTTCATCCACCTCAGTATCCAAGGCGTCCACGTCTTCTTCAAAGGCTACTACCTCCTCAGAGCCTGCCTTCGCTGCGACTGCGGCCTTTATTGCCCCTGTCTCGTCATCTGCTAAAAAGACATCCACCAAGGTTAACACACCCGTATTTACTCCAGAAGCCACCAGCACCAAGGAAGCAGCTCCAGTGAACACCCCCGAGAGTACCCCCGTGAGCTCGGGATCGAATTCGGGATCCTCGAACTCCGGGTCTAGTGGGTCAGGCGCGGCAAACCCGGAGGGAGACGGAGCTACGAGTGGACCCACCTCTGAAGAGGACATTCAAGCTTACCTCAGTGCTCACAACTCTATCCGAGCGAAACATGGAGCTTCTCCCTTAACATACTCTCAAAGCCTTGCTGCCAAAGCCCAGCAGTGGGCCAACGGCTGCGTCTTCAAGCATAGTGGTGGTTCTCTTGGTCCGTTTGGAGAAAATCTTGCTGCCGGCACTGGCAATGGATATGGCATCAGAGAAGCAATCAAGTCATGGACTGACGAAGTTTGTAAGTTTTCATTTCCCAAATTAAAAACACGTTGATTTCATTTAACTAACCTACCTCTGTAGCGGAATTCAACGCCGGGAACCCACAACCCTCTCACTTCACCCAAGTAGTTTGGAAGGGTACAACTCAAGTCGGCTGTGCTCTTCAGAATTGCAATGGAATCTTCGCTTCCAGTTTCGGGGTGAGTCATATCTGGGATATTTATGTTGTTTTCCGCATGTTAATCAATTTAATAGAAAGCACACTTCTACGTTTGTGAATACTCTCCCGCTGGTAATGTCATCGGAGAATTTGCGTAAGTTCTGATGCGTACTTGTATTGACAAATATTCTGACTTCTCCCCGATCACAGCCAAAACGTCCAGGCTTGAGCAAGTATTCCACGAAGAGCTATATGTTTCACATGAGTTCTTAGATACCCTGATTGATTTCCCGTCAACAGATGCAACGGGTTTGCATCACCTTCTGTTTTCGATTTCTGCTCGAAGCATCTGCATTCCAAATTCTTGCCACATTTGTCTGACAAGTTCATCTCCCTTTGTTTGCTCTCTTTCCCATCCCACAAGTCTTCCATTCAACAGAGTTAGTGCTCAAATTAAAAGCCGAACCTGGATCCTACCAGAAAAGGGCATACGACGAGCGCGTAATGTCAAGATAACAGTCAATACAGTAAACTCAGTAAACAGTGTCACACCCAACGCCAAAATAAGCCCCACCGCTATGCAATTGTATATTGTATATACTTTTCCAAGCAAAAATACATAAGCGAAAAAATTAAGCCGCTTGGGCATGTGCGATAATTTTGGTGAGTTCTAAAATATTAATGCGGTCAGCCAAACACGGACCGCCCATTGATGCTAGAAGAAACAAGTAAACTGAAAAGAAGGCCGTGGACTTACGTGGGAGCTGGATATTTTCGCGGACGACAGTGGCCTCAATACGATTGTCTGGGTTAGCAGGCACAGAAACGACGCCGGTAATCTTATCTTGACTCCACCCTAATCTTGAAATATATTCATCCAGTGCATCGCCTCCAGGCGGGATATTAGGGAGAAGATAATCGGTAGAGTAAACATTATCCATACCTTCTAAATCCAAGTAACTTCCCAGTCTATCCCTCCCAATGCGTTGGAAGGCTGCCCGAACAGCACGGATGGCAACTTCCCGTACTGAATCCTCGAAGCCCACACATTCTACTGTGTAATTGTCGCGAAGAATCTCCAGTTCGTCGGAGCGATAGGTGGTCCAGAACGCGGGGAAACGACATTGATGGAGGATATTGGATAGACCAATGAGTTGAGGTAGAATAACGGGTAATGTGTAAGCCTCGTCTTGAGGTGTTGGGTACGTCTGGTTAAGAGAAGCGAATAAGCTGAGGGTGATGTCAGAAACAGATGGACGGTGAACGCACATCACGCTCGCCGAGTAGGGCTAAGCACAGATTGAAGTCAGGTTGGGGAGCCGTTGTTAAGGCTTTTAACAAGATGTTGATAACGACGTCGGGGTTGTAGAGATCAGGGTTGAATTGGTAACTGGAGGGAGAGATCGAGTGCTTCAACCTCAGCCGCGTGAATTCCAAACTTGGATGATACTCACAGCTTCAAGATAGCAAGATTCGCCATACAATCATATTCCTGACTCCTGATTTGGTGGTATAAGTAATCTTCAAGGATACCAATGTTGGATGGATTGTATCGGTCTACACACGCAAAGTAATCAGGAAAAAATGGTCGATAAAATCCACATTAAAATACCCACCGACACCGGATACCAAGATTTCAATGACTTCTGGTCGCGTCGGGGGAGGCAGAGCACTCATTTTGGGCAGTGAAACGGGGAGGTGTGGATGTTGGCAATTTGCTGACTAAGCTTCCACGAGGCGCCCGACTCTTTGACTTTGACTTGTGCTTCACTGAATATTGGCTTTCAACGACATCGTCGTACTGCGAGTTTGGACAAAAATAAATAGGGTTGTTAATTTGGCCCCAAAATGTACTTCTACTGGTCAATCACTCATCTTGACCTGAAAGTGTGGTTTGCGGCACACTGGGTTAGCCTCTACAATAAAGAATCACTGGTGCACATGTAGCTTGTTTTCACGACTTCTTTCATTCTAGACCTAACGTTTTTCTGTTATTTAGCGACTAATTTCATGACTTCGTCATTGATTTCCCTTTGTTATAGACATCCTCGCTATCCTGGGGAAGAGTTATTTTCTCTCGATGCAGAGGCCTATTTCAATGCCATACTGGGAAGACTGCCATTGTTTTTCACAGTTATTACCTTTAAAGATCTCATGACCTTTTCCCAATTCCAAGATAAGATCTCTTGTTTGTACCTTGATGGGTATTTTCACCTCTACCGGATAACCCGTTCATTTCCGTTGTCCCCGTTTGATTCTATGGCACCATGTTCTCGAGATATCTCGTGACTTATTAACTCCGATATGCCATCTTGTCTATCTAGTCGCAATGTGGACTCGCCCTCGAATTCTAAAGCGGCCTTATGGACCTATTATGGTGAGCAAATATATCTCTTATCTCTCAAAGTAGAGCATCTACCGTTGACTCATTCTATTCAGGTATTCTATTCCCTTTCGGCCCTTTTTACATTCTACATCACGTTTGATAACTACGTAGGTCCACGCCACGAAGATAACCCCCTCATCGAACTCAGGTATATTTCACCGAGGTCCTGTAGCCGAATATTGATCCTAAATGGAAGGGTTCGGAAGACTGAATCTAGAAAACGAGTCTATGGTCATTTCAGGTTCATTTCCTTCCCTATTACCATTTTATTGGCGCAACCCCAAGCTTAAATCTATTCTGAGCATCATCCATATCCGTTAGAGTCATTTATATCGAGTCGGATAGGGGTAAAAGGGTGCCAAGGATATTGTGTGTAAGACTCTTCTGTGTCTTCTCTGGCGGACTGTTTCCACCGTCACATCCATTGCTCGCCTTTCGGCTCACTCGGTGCCAATATCCCTTTCGCTTTCGGAATCTAAGCTATGGACCATGGACTGGCGTCCCGAAGTTGGCCCAACATTGGCAGAATTCATATTTGAAATCAATCTTCCTGTTGGTTACCTCTAATGTGAGTGTATGTCTGCCTTACCTGTGCACGATCTTATTTTACATGATTAGATAATCAATGGTTCCGAAACTTCCCTACGACTCACTATGTCTACTTCTAATGCCAAGTTTAATTCAATTTTGTGCTCCCGAACATACTGACTTATGGACGCTTCAAGGCAGTGGACCACACACAGTATACGTAAATCATAATCCCACACCATAAATCCGGCACCTCGATTCCAAGGATCTGATAGCAGGATTACATGATTCATTAACACTGTGCTGCGATAACATCCACTACTTTCACTTCATTTGGTGAACCCAAACATCTTCGATGCCTCTGCTGCGATTTCTGCTGCCCTCTTCTCTCGGCTGGATCTCAAGTGTCAGGCTTACACCACAAATGATGAGCAGAACAAATTCTCACTCAGCGGTATCTTGACGGACAGGGACTCCCAGTCCTTCATATACGCCTGGACGTTCATGGATTCGCTTCAGCCAGGCCTCTTCCAGTATTAATACACACGGTATGGAGAAGGATTAATTTCTAAAACTCACCTTGATATTAGGGAACTCTTCAATATTAATTCCGGACCATGCAGCTATATCGACCCTGTTGTATTAGGTTTAGCGCGTTATCTCTTCGGAATATTCATATTTCCTCTCACCAAGTGCTAAGCCAATCAATAAGTCAATTTTAACGCCAATTTTACGGGGTCAAATACGTACAAGGTCTTAATATCCGCAAGGCTGAAATGGGGCCCCACCAACCAATCACGATCTTTGAGACGATTCTCCAAAACAGAGTATAGCCGCTTCGTCTCGTCCTATAGCTTGGTGAGCCCGAAAATTACGATGGGTGTTGGGGTTTACAAGCCTGGTAACGTTTAATTCCGTAGGGGATCTTCTCCGGAGCATAGCGGAAGAAGTGATTGCTGAATGAATATGTTTTTAACGCTTATAGTTGAGGAGGATGTCTCATAAACTTACGCTTGACCTTGCCTGGTTTGTTACGTCAGATTAGCGACGAGAGTATGGGCTCTAATGCTACGCACATAGGTCCAACTCCACCATGTGCAAAAAATAACCATTGCAGTTCTTCACTGTAAAGATTCGGTTCCTTCACAGGATCATACGAGATTTTGTTCTCTGGATCATAGTGTTGAGCAAGATCTGCTGCCACGTAAGTACTAACAAACTAATAGAAAATAATAGAGATTTACAAAGCAAGACTGCTGATGTCTCGAAGACGCAGAAGTCTCCTGCAGAATTCTTGTGGTCCACTATCGCCGGGATGCGACCTGGTGAATATATTGTGAGTCTTCAAATGCAGTGTTAATGTCGTTTGTGTGTCACCATTGGGGTTGATTTTAAGAAACCATTCGCTCTTCTGCTCCTGCTCCTTAAAAGATAAGGACCGTAATTCATCTGGGTGAAAAATGAATAAAAGGAGCTAGGTGAAACTCCATAGATTCACTTACAATCCACTCCCAACTCATGTAGTGCGATTGAAATGGGATATCCTATAGTCGGATAGATGATTAAATCGGACTTCTTATTCCTCCATGTGACCTGAGGCTTACCGTTTGGTGTTCCAGCGGTGTACAAGGTGATCGGCTTCGACATGACTGATAGAAACCGGACTTGGCTAAAGTGGTAAATACGCTTTGCTTGCTGCGGCCTCCTGAGATGGTGAAGTGTGAGACGAAATGGCTTTGGGATCATGCCCCTTTATAAAGCTGAGAGGATAGTGTAAGAGTCAGACACGTGAGCGCCATGTCAAAGTAGCAACAAGAAATCCACAGTAGGCAACTTTTGATAAGAGCTGGAAATCGCCTGAATAAGAATATCTCTATCCATTTCTATTGGAAATTAGTTATCACATTGCCATAATAATCTCCAAGCTGACGTTGTTGTCCGACCGCTGCTGCTGATACAAGTTCTGCTTGCAAATACCATCGGTGGATGACATCACCGTTGACCAATAATGGTATTTGTTGGTCAGCTGAGCGCCATATGGTTGAAGTCACTCAGTCAGCAAGGTCGAAAATCAGTAGAAACTTTCTCCTGACTCGTCGATTTTCTTCGGGCAACAGTACTTCAAGCAGTAACAACACCAGTGCTAGTGGTTGAAAATCATGAAACATCTTCTGGGAGACAATATTACAATTGCTTCTTATTTCTTTTAGATTTTAATTTGTTTTCGTCGGGCGACCAATCAAATAATTTGATTACAAAGTTTGGACCCACCAATTCCGAGGACAAAAGGAAATCTTGAAAAAGAGAATCAGATTAATATGCCACATCTGTTGTTGTCACTAACTCATATTCAACGATCCTTTATATCGTGCCATAAGACTTGATAATTGGGAGAAGAAGTTTGGTTGTACGAGGTGTAAATTGAAGAATAGTTCCACGGAGGAAGTTGAGAATGCGGTATATCGAGTGTTATTTCTATGCTGATCAGTTGCAACCAGATAATACGCTGGTTAAAATACGGCACAAATCCGGGCTTATCCCAGTATCAAATTAAAACGGGGTTAGACGACTCACCTCTGATTTTCTGTCTCGTCTTCGACAACAACGCGCTGAGATCTATATACCCATTGGTCACATCCTCCTCAAAATTGACAGGACCGGATAT
>Ga0157379_10003001_pt1 | contig 14239 bp, 6 predicted proteins | sample S25metaG_FD_121802 | JGI IMG/M metagenome (GOLD analysis project Ga0157379, IMG submission 121802) | Switchgrass rhizosphere microbial communities from Kellogg Biological Station, Michigan, USA - S2-5 metaG | ecosystem: Host-associated > Plants > Roots > Rhizosphere > Soil | place: USA: Michigan... | reverse complement strand
CGAAATTCATCGTGTACGCCTGCTCACTCCACACGACGATGTCTACATTATCCGTGATGAGCGTCCCGCTGCTGTTGCTGAAGGTGAACTCATGTGCGCCCGAGCCGCCACTGACCCACGCGATCAACCGCTCTGGCGTGTTCCACCACTGGTAATCAAAGGCAGAAGATGCGATGAACATAGCGAAATTCTGCTTCCACGACGTCCCGTTATACTTGCCTCGGATTGCCCCGTAACCCTCCGGAATCACGATGCTCTTAACTTCACGCACGCCAGATGAGCTCGCAAATCCTTTGCTAACGATGATCTTTTCAGCCGGCGGAGCCTCCAGCTTGACGCGATAAAAATCACCCACAGCCAAGTAATTGTCGCGCGTGATTTTATCCGCGTTATCAATCGTGAACCCGCTCGCGTTCGGCTTGCGCGGGTCCTCTGGTAACACGACGGTGGGCGGATCCTGAATGATGCGGCTGATGTAGTAGTGCGACGGATGCGCCACATCAATCTGGAATACGAGGCGCTTGCCATAATTCTTCAGCGTCGCGCGGCTAAGCTTATTCAGCCATCGAAAGACGTACGACTTCGCCCCCGAATTGGAACCTCCGTTATCAATGACGTGCGTCACCGTCTCCTCGAACTCCTCGATCGTCTTGGTGCTCCGCTCGAGCGCGACCTTGCTGGTGACACGATCCACAACCTTTTGCACCACCTCCTTCGCATACGTTTGGGAGGCGCTGTTTGAATTGCCTGCACTTGCCGAACTCTGATAGCCGGCATCGATGCTGGCACGGATCGGGCCATAAGAATTCGAGACGCTCGCGCTAGCGTTCCACGATTCTTCCTCAGATTGAACTTGCGAAGCCTCTTTTTCAAACCCAAGCTTCTCGGTGGATTGGCTGTCGGTCTCATGCATGACTTCGTCTTCCTGCAGCACGGAAAGAAGATCTTCCGTACGTTTCAGTCGCCGCGTCACGCGCGTGTTGATTTCACCAGGCTGAGTGTTGCTGATGTGAGCGATCTCTCCCGGCAGGTACCCCACAGCTTGTTGCTCCACAACACGCAGGTCTGCAATTTGGAAAGGGAACTTCAGCCAGCAACCGTCAGCATACACCACGATTCCCGTGTCCGATACGAACGGCATCATTACAAGGTCCTTGCGTAGTTTGGTGGTGTCTAGCCACTGATCGCCGACCCGAGCGTATGTGGTTATCAGGGCGCTTTGGAGGACTTGGCGAGACAGGCTTTGCAATTGTTTCGTTACGAGTCTGTCCGCGGCATCAATGGTTACCGAGTCCTTCGCGAGCGTCTCCAGGATCGGAGCATACTTTGCGCCAGCGACGGCTTCACCCTGGTCAAATCGCGTCACGTTGGCAACCTTAGCCGTTTCCACAATTTGCTTGAGCCGCGTCATTTGAACGCGACGCACACTGACCGCTTCGTCCTTTACGTCCAGGGTGTCCAGCCTTTTTAATTCACTATCGATCTGCAATTGAGCATCATCCACTGCGAGCGATTTCTGGCCCAATGTCTGATTTACTACGCTGTATTTGGCATTCGTGACCAGCACTTTTCCACCAGGCTGAAACTCGACTACATTTTCCGCCTTTGCTTCGTTGAGCAGGTCCCGCAGCTTCTGGTACTGTGTGTACATTTCCAGATTCTGAGTCGCCGTATTGACAGATACCGAATGGCCGATGGTTGTCGGCGCGGGCGTGAGAAAGCTGAAGAGGATCCCGTCGGGCAACACGATCTTCACCTTAGAGACCGACATGTTGGGTAGAGTTGCCGACTTGCTCCGCACGTGCTCCAGCTTTAGCTGATGGACGATGAGCTTGTAAATCTCATTCGTTGTGCTCTTTGTGATTGTGCGCGCTACGATGTTGTCATAAAGCTGGTCGTAATAGGCCACCCTGCCCGATTCCTTCTGAGACGCAAGAAATGCAGCCTTAGTCTTCAGGAATGTAACACCCTGAATGTACGACTGAAGGAGTGCGTTCAGTTGCGCAAGTTTGGACGAATTACTTTTCCCTACGCTTTCATTAATCGCGATCAAGTCGGCAGTGAGCGGACTGGTTGGCCGCACGAGCAAATCGGCAGGCGTGGTCACGGCATCGGACGAATTCCGCAGCGTCGAAAACCGGAAAATGGACGTTGTATCCATGGAGGTAAAGTATAGCGCAAAAAGTAGCTAGCGGGTAATTTTCGGCTTAAAGGAGACTTTGTAAGGATGTAGGCAAATCGGGCATTGGAGCGGTAAACCCGTGACTGTGGGGCGCCAAGCGCGGATAAATCGGACCGGTGGCGTAGAATAGTTTGGGGGGGCGCCATAGTCTCAAGCTCACATTCTTACGGGGAAATGCCTTGCTGTCATGCTGCGCCACAATTGCGGAAGGTCCATTTTACGGCCTTGCCAGGACATTTTAGGAGGTAGAAGCTTTGAAACGATGTACGAATCGATTGGTGACGGCGGGCATCCAAGGATGAAGGCAAATGGCTGATCAAGATAATCTACTCCTCGACCCCGTCCACGACTGGGACCATGTGAAGGGTCCAGAAAACGCGGAGTTCACGCTCGTCGAATACGGCGACTATGAGTGCCCCTCCTGCGGACGCTTGTTTGCGACGCTCAAGAGTCTGCAGGACCAACTCAGTTCCCGTCTTCGCCTCGTGTATCGGCACTATCCGATGTCAGGCATCCACAAGCACGCGGAGATGGCAGCAGAGGCCGCGGAAGCGGCGGGCGCGCAGGGCCGATTCTGGGAGATGCACGATCTGCTCTTCGAACATCAGCAAGCCCTCACTCGTAACGACCTCCTGCAATACGCAGCGCAACTGAAGTTGGATGCCGATCGTGTCAAGCGTGAACTGAAGCAGGAGACTTATGCAGAGCGCGTCCGCCAGAACTTCATCGCCGGCGTGAAAAACGGCGTGAACGGCACGCCTGGCCTATTCTTGAATGGAGTGCGCCAACAAGGAGTGTTCGACGAGGCTTTTGTGCGCAACCTGCTTGGGCTCGACGCTCCTACGGATGTTCAATAGGGTTGCTCGCAGGGATTCCTTCAGCGGGCGACACGCTGCCAAGTAAACGATAGGCTCATGCGGGGCGGCCCGCTCCCTGACGGTCGCGGCTCGGTTTAGGTCCAGGCGATAGACGTGGATAAGAGTGCCTACTGCGGCCAGTTGTGCCGCGACAACATCACAGACCCCTCAGCGCGAAGAAGAACATCGATCCTTCTCCAGGAGTCGACTCCGCCCAAATCCGGCCACCGGATCCTTCGACTATGCGCTTGCATATCGCCAGTCCCAGCCCCGTACCCGGGTACTCGTCGCGGTGCAGCCTTTTAAACAATCCGAAGATGCGTTCGGCATAACGCTGTTCGAAGCCGATGCCGTTGTCCCGCACAGCGATGATCCATTCGTTGCCGGATTGATGGGCTGAGATCGCAATCTGCGGCGGAATCCCGTCTTTACGATACTTCAAGGCATTTGAAAGCAGATTCTGGAAGACATGCGCAAGCTGCATCGTGTCACCGCGGGCTTCCGGCAGCGGACTCGAAACCGTAATCGCGGCGCCACTCTCATCGACACGGCTCTTCAGCACAGTCAGCGCTTCGGCAAAGGCGCGCTGGAGATCCGCCGTGCCGACTGGGTCATGCTCGGCCTGGACGGCGCGCGAGAAGTCCAACAGATCGCGGATGAGTTTCTCCATGCGATTGACGCCCTGTTTGATATGAGCGCCATACTCGTTCAGCTTGCCGCCTTCCAAGGAGGCATCCCGGACGAGCATCTGCGAATAGATGTTCACCATGCGCAAAGGCTCCTGGAGATCGTGGCTCGCCACATAGGCGAACTCCTCCAGGTTTTGGTTGACCCGAGTCAGCTCCTCGTTGGATCTCCTCAGATTCTCCTCGACCTTCTTCAACTCCGTGATGTCACGGCCCTCCGGGACGATCAATACAACTTCGCCGCGCTCATTCAGAATCGGATAAAACGATATATCAAACGATGCGGTCTGGCCGTCGGGGCCGTGGATCAGTGCTTCGTAACGAATGAATTCGCCGGCCGCGGCGCGTATGACACCATCTCGGGCGACATCAGAAGCACCCGGCGTGTAAGCAAACCACGGCGTGTCCCAGAATTTCCGTCCAATCAATTCCTCACGTGTGGACTTGGCAAACTCAAGCGACGCCCGGTTCGCCTCAAGCAGCGTTCCGTCGGGAGCCAGGAGCCCGATGAACTCATATGTGCCGTCGTAAATGGCCCGTAGCCGCCGCTGGCTCTCCCTTAGATTCTCATCTGCGCGCTTGCGCTCCGTGATGTCGAAAGCGACTCCCGGGAAACGATCGGGATTACCCGCCGCATCCATATGGCAGCGTCCGCGCGCATACAACCAATGCACTCCATCGGGGCGGATGATCCGGCATTCCTCCATGAAGTCAGCGCCGGTCTGGATCGCGCGCTGTACACTCTGCTCCATCCGAAGGCGGTCGTCAGGATGAATGTGCGCGCTGAATTGTTGCATCGGCGCACCCGCCGCGGCGCTCTGCTGATCTATGGAGAACAGCTCCGCGAACTGCGCGTTGGCATGAACCCGGCCGCTGGGGATGTGCCAGTCCCAAGTTCCCACGCCGCCGCCTGCCTCGAGGGCGAAGTTCAGCCGCTCCTCGCTTTCGCGGAGCGCGCTTTCGGCTTCCGTCCGCTCCGTAATGTCCCGAGTGGAACCGGCTACGGCTTCCACTTGTCCATCAGCGCCTAAGACGGGGACAAGAATGTTGTCGTAGTGTCTGATCTCGCATTCGCGGCCCTTGAACGACGTTTGACCGCGCACCGGCTGCCTCGTGTCGAAGACTTCCTGAATCTGCCGGACGACCCTTTCGGCGAGTTCCTGCGGATAATCCAACTCCAGATAGTTCCGTCCGATCACGTTGGGCAATGACTTCTGCCAGAGCGAGAGCAACGCCTGGTTCGCGTATGTGAACCGCCTCTCCCGGTCGAGGATGAAGTGGTGATCGGGCGTGTTCGACAAGGATGTGTCGAAGGTCTGCCACTGCTGCCGCAAATTGAGTTCGGCCTGCCTTTGCGCGTGGACGTCTGTCGTCGCACCGAGCATTCGCACCGGCTCGCCTTTCGAATTCCGCAGCACCAATCCTTTGGTCGAGACCCAGCGCACATTGCCGTCGGGATGGATCACACGAAAACTGATGTCATAAGGGACGTCCTGATGGAGAGCTGCCTGAATCGCGGCCCAGACGCGTTCGCCGTCTTCCACGTGGATCCGCTTCGCATATTCTTCGATCGCGCCAGGATCGGTACCCCGCTCGACGCCATGGATATCGTAGACATGGTCCGACCACTCGATCCGATTGTCGGCGACGCTCCAATCCCAAACGCCAATCTTGCCCGCATCGAGCGCCAGCTTTGAACGCTCTTCACTGCGCTTCAAAGCCTCCTCTGACCGTCTGCGCTCGGTAACATCCCGAAACACCAGCACGGCACCGAGCACGCGCTGCCGCTGGTCCCGGATTGGCGACGCGCTGTCTTCGATGGGGATATGCCTGCCGTCACGGGTCACGAGCACAGTGTGGATAGCGAGGCTGGTGGCTGTGTTTTGCTCGATGGCCTTTCGAACCGGATCCTCAGCCGGATTTCCCGTCGCTTCATCGCGAGTGACAAAGACCTCGGAAAGCGGCTTGCCGGCCGCGTCCGCCTGACTCCATCCCGTCAATTGGTGAGCAATCGTATTCAGGAAAGTTACTTTGCCCTCGGCATCGGCCGCGATCACGGCATCGCCAATGCTGGACAGGGTGGTGTGCAGCAAATCCCGCGATTCGGTTAAGGACTGCTCGGCCAGTTTGAGCCTTTCCGTCTCCCGTTGGAGCTGTTCCAGATGCTCGGCGGTCCGGGCCTGTGCTCGTCTCACCAAATCGGTGAGAACACTGATAAAGACTGAGAATGCGAGAAAGACTATCGCGCGCACCCAATCGTCCACCGTCCACAGGGCGTGACGGAAATAAGGAGGATTGAGCAGGAACATTGCGGACAAAACCGAGAGGATTGCCGACAAAATTCCCGGACCGAGACCGCCATACCACGCCGCGAACATCACCGCCGGGAAAAGCGTCAAATAAGGGACGTTCGAACCAAGAGCCTGGTGAAGCGTATATCGGAGGGCCAGTCCGGTAAGGACCGCGAAGACGCCTACGGCATATCGCGAAAACCTTGTCCGGCCGGTTTCATTCCTTGGATTGGCGTGACCCACAGCAGACGCACCTTTGTTCTGTAAGTAGTAGTGTCCCATAACTCTGCAATCAGGGCGTTTCGAATCCCAAATAGCCTGACCGGCATCTTACAGAGTGCATTCAACAAAGTGAAAGCGAGGAATTGTAATGTCCATTCGCCCTGTCAAGCGTGTAATCCGGTCTAAGCCGACCTTGGAGGGTGCGGGCGTACACCTGCGCCGAGCCTTCGGTTTCGGCGACACCAGGGAGTACGATCCGTTCCTGTTGCTCGATGATTTCCGCAATGATGTCCCTGCGGATTATCAAAAGGGATTTCCCTGGCATCCGCACCGCGGCATCGAGACCATCACATACGTGCTGGCTGGTGAAGTCGAACACGCCGACAGCCTCGGCAACCGCGGCTCCATCAATGCCGGAGACGTTCAATGGATGACTGCGGGAAGCGGAATCATCCATCAGGAGATGCCCAAGGGCGATGACGCCGGTCGCATGCATGGCTTCCAGTTGTGGGCGAACCTGCCGTCTGCGCAGAAGATGGCGGCGCCCCGGTATCAGGAAGTTAAATCGGCGGAAATCCCAGTCGTGACGGACGACGACGGAACGCAGGTGCGCGTTGTCTGCGGCAACTTCTGGGGCAAGACCGGTCCCGTCGGTGGAGTCGCCACCGACCCGACTTATCTCGACATCACTGTACCCGCCGGAAAGCGCAAGACCCTGGCGGTTGAGACGACACGCCATGCTTTCGCGTACGTGTTCGACGGCGGCGGCAAGTTCGCGAACGCTTCCGATCCACAGGGGGTGCTGACCGAAGGTGTAGGCCCGGACGAAGTGCCGGTATTGGTTCCGCCTACCGAGGCGAGCAACCGCTCACTGGTCCTGTTCGACCGCGGGGATGAATTGGTAATCGATGCGGGTGAGCATGGCATTCGTTTCTTGTTGGTTTCGGGCAGGCCGATCGAAGAGCCGGTCGCATGGCACGGTCCGATCGTCATGAATACGCAGGCGCAACTACGCCAGGCGTTTGACGAACTCGAGCACGGCACGTTCCTCCGCTAAGGGAACTTCCTCAAGGGCGGCGTAGCCGCCCTATTCTAAAGTCACTTACGCTTCCAATAGCCAAGGTCGCCCCGTCGGGCGAGTTTGCATCGCCTACGCGGATGTGGATCGGAACATCTCCAATCGGAAGTCCATCCGGAATCAGGATTCGCAGTTCATATTGTCCTAGCTTCCCCGCAGCAGGACCTGCATAAATCACGTTCTCGGGCGCAAGGGTCATATCGCCAAGCGAAACCTGTACCTGCAAAACCAGCGCTCCCGGACCAGTGGCCGGTGTACCTGCATCAAGCGGAGGATCGGTCGGACCGAAGCCTGTCGCAGTAATAGAGATCAGATCTCCTGGGAGCGCAGGGCGGAACGTGCGCCCGGGCAGCAATCCAGTTGGACCGATTGCATCGTCGGAGTCCGCCACGACGGCACGCACTGAACCGTCTTTCCAGTAGTAAAACTCAGGTGCGGCGATCGCCAGAGGCAGGGCCACGGGTATCGACTTCACTTCTCCGGTCGTGCCGCAATCGCCGGATACCGAGACATTCGCGGAGACTGCATCAGTCGCTGGAACCTGCGCCACGATGCGATTTGTCGCGACCTCAAGCATGGTCAACAATGTGTCGTTGAAGTACAGGCAGGCGGTGGCGGGGTCAAAGTTGAATCCGGAAATCGCCATCAGGGAGCCCGGCGCGGCCGTCGGGTTCATACCAGCGCCGCCAGTTACCGAGGCAATCGTGGGAACGGGCCGCGCCGTCAGAGCGAAGGTCACTGAGTCCAGTCCTGGAGCCGATGCTGTGATCCGGACTGGACCCGCAGCCGGACCAAGCGTCGCCGTGATGCTCGCAACTCCATCCGGGCCTGTGGACGCTGTCGGCGACGAAAGAATCGCCGAGCCCTGTGACACTGAGAAGGAAACAGGCGCATATGGATATAGAATCGCGCCTTGCGCCAGCAGTTTCACGACCAGGGGCCGGTCGAGCGGCGCAGTCGCCAGCCTCGACTGCTTATCGCCCGAGACCAATTCTAATCTTAATGCAGGGATCGGCGTTAGCACTCGAATGCGGTGGTTTCCCGAATCTGCGAAATATACACGTCCACTCGCATCGGTTGCCAAGCCCTGGGGCGCATTCAAGCGTGCCGTAATTGCCGCGCCAGTGTCTCCGGCAAAGCCGCCCGTGTCGCAGACTCCGGCAATCGTCGCGATGCTCCCGTCGTTAAAGAGCGCGCGTATGCAATGGGCCGTCGACACGTAGCCAATGCCGTTGCGTGCGAATGCGATGCCCATGGGATAGTAAACCGAAGCAGCCGACGCCGGCCCGAAATCGCCTGTATTCTCGGCGCGCCCCGTTCCGGCAATCGTGCTGATGGTGTCGCTCGAATTGGCGCGTCTTACACGATGATGGCCGGAATCGGCGAGCCATAAATTGCCTGATTCGTCGTACGCCACCGCCTCGGGGGTATTCAACCCGGCGCTCCTGAGCGGGCCGCCGTCGCCGGAAAAGGAGCCAAGGCCCCCTAAGGCTTCGGAATTCTTGGTGCTCAAATTCACGCGCCATAACTTATTTGCATCCGGATCGGCAAGCGTAACGAAAGTGTTGGCGCGATTTACGGCGATGTCAGTGGGCCGGATCTTACTGCCGGAGAGGCCGAAAATAGTAACCGCGTTCCTGGTGTCGATCGCCCTCGCGTTGAGGCTGTCGGCCACATAGATTGTTCCATCGGCGCGAATGGCGATGCCGTTTGGATCGTTCCACAGGACTCCGGCCAACGGTCCGGTGACTTCGGTGGACGGTGTGCCCGTCGTGAACTGGTTGGGCTTGCCAGAATGCAGATGAATCTTCCCGAGCGTATCAATGGAGCGGACGACATGGTTGCCCCGATCAGTGAAGAGGATGTTCTGATTCGCATCGAGGGCTAACGATTTCGGCTGGAACAAAGTGGCGCTGGTGGCCAACACATTGTCGCCGCTGTACTGATTGCGTCCAGCGAAGGTGCTGATTCCACCCGCAACCGTGAGCACCCGAATCCGCTCGTTGTTGCGATCGGCGATCAGCAGACTTCCGGCATCGTCCACGTTGAGCCCATGGGGCGAGTTAAAACGCGCGGAGGCACCGGCGCCGCCATCGCCCGCAAATCCTGGTGTGCTGCTACCCGCGACTGTGCTGATGGTACCGCCGTTGAACGGAAATCGCCGCACCCGATGGCCCAGGTTATCCGACACAAAAACCATACCATTCGCGTCCACCGCAATGCCATACGGCGAATACAACTTGGCTGATGTGGCTGGACCGCCGTCGCCCTCTCCGGTGTTTGCCAAGGCGCCACGGTTGGTGGTTCCCGCGATCGTCTTGATCTTGCCTTCCGGGGTGATCACCCGCACACGGTAGAGCGCCAAGTCGGCGTAGACCAGCGCCCCTCCCGGGCCCATAGCGAGTTGCCCAGGAGTCGAGATCCAACCGGATTTGGCGTCGATGCCGTCAGCGGGATTGCGTTGACCTCCTGCGAAACCCGAAATCACGCCGTTCGCCAGATTCACGACGCGGATGTAGCCATCTTGAAGGAATGCTCCGCCGATTTCGGCCACATATAAGTTGCCGTTCGCTGAATCGAGTGCAATGCCTTGCGGAAGATTGATGGAAGCCGCGATCGCCAGTCCATCGTCACCGCGATGCGCCCCGGCGCCATCGCCCGCGACGGTAGTGATGGTCCCATCGGGCGCAATGCGGCGCACCCGATTGTTATTGGTGTCGGAGACATACACTGTTCCGTCCGAATCGCGTACCGCAAACGTTGGCGAATTCAATTGCGCAAGAGTCGCCGGGCCGCCATCACCGGAAAACCCAAAGGCGCCTGTGCCGGCGAAAGCGCTGATCCTGCCGCCGCGCGTGACATGGCGGATGCGATGGGCTTCCTGCTCGACAATCAGCAACCCGCCGTCACCATCGCTTAACGCGCAAGTAGGCCGCGTGAGGTACGCCTGCGACACGGCAACGCCTTCCTCGCTGGGTAAACTACCGGCCACCGTATCGATCCGGTACAGCGGAGGCAGGCCCTGCCCTAATACCATCGGTACTAGCACACCGACGAATTGGATCATCGAGAATCGGGTTTTCACTCGTCTCACCTCGAGGAACACCTGCGCGGAATTCAATTGAACCAGGCCATTTCGTGAAAACAATTTGGTAGACTACGGACGGCCCGGCAGGAAGGGGGATCCGTGGGCGAGGAAAGTGTAACCACGCTCTTGGCCGAATGGAGCCGGGGCGACTCCGAAGCGCTGCAGCGGCTCACGCCGTTGATCTACGAGGAGTTAAGGCGTCTCGCCAGCCATTACCTGCGGCGCGAAGGGCAGGGCCAGACGTTACAGACTACTGCTTTGGTCCATGAGGCTTACCTGCGGATGGTGAGCCAGGACAGCGTTGACTGGCAGGGCCGTTCCCATTTCTTTGGCATTGCCGCGAGATTAATCCGGCAAATTCTGGTCGATCATGCACGCAAGCGGCAAGCCGGAAAGCGGGACAGCGGCGGGCCGCTGCTGTCCTTCGATGAACGCCTCGAATTACCCGATGGCGGCCAGGTCGATTTGATCCGGCTCGACGACGCGTTGAATGGCCTAGCGAGAATCGACGAACTGCAGGGGCGGATCGTGGAGTTACGATTTTTTGGTGGATTGTCTATCGAGGAGACGGCCCAACTCATCGGGACATCGCCGCGCACCGTCAAGCGGCAGTGGGCCATCGCCCGCGCCTGGTTGTTTCGCGAATTGAGCAGGACATGACGAGCCCCACAAATCCTCAAGGTCCGGCCTGGGCGAAGGTGAAGGAACTGGTGGACGCCTGCATGGACCTCGATCCTGAAGGACAATCGCACTACCTCGACGAGGCCTGCAAAGAGGATCCCGAACTGCGCGGCGAAGTCGAATCGCTGCTGGCGGCCGATGGCCAGGCGGGCGATTTCATGGAGCACTCCGTTCTGCGAGAGTCCTTCGTGGGCTTACGTCTTGGGCCCTGGAAAATCGTCGCAGACATCGGCGAAGGCGGGATGAGCCGTGTATGCCTTGCCGAGCGTGACGACGGGCAATTCGAACAGCGCGCGGCAGTCAAGATCCTCAAGCGCGGAATGGACACCGACCTGATTCTGCGCCACTTTCAGATGGAGCGTCAGATCCTGGCGGGGATGCGCCACCCAAATGTCGCACGGCTCCTCGACGGAGGCGTCACCCCCAGCGGCCGTCCCTACTTCGTAATGGAACATATCGAGGGCGAACCGATCGACAAGTATGCGGACGCCAAAAAAATGGATCCTGCCGCTCGCCTACGGCTGTTTCAACAGGTCTGCGCCGCGGTTCATTATGCGCATCAACGTCTCGTCGTCCATCGTGATATCAAGCCCAGCAATATTTTGGTGACCTCCGACGGGACAGCTAAATTGCTCGATTTCGGAATCGCGACCATTCTTTCAACCGAGCCCGCATTAGGAACGCTAACCTCCGCCCAGATGTTGACGCCCGACTACGCCAGCCCGGAGCAAATCCGCGGCGAGCCAGTCACTACTTCGAGCGACGTCTATTCGCTCGGAGTACTTCTCTACAGAATGTCCAGCGGACGGAATCCTTACGGCAGGAAGGCGACCCCGCACGAATTGGTGCGCGCCATTTGCGAGCAGGAACCCGCCGCGCCTTCGACGGTCGCCGCTCAGGAGCGCCGCCACGTCCTGACCGGCGATCTCGACAACATCATCCTGAAGGCACTGGAGAAAGATCCGCAAACGCGCTATTCCTCGGCGGAGCAATTCTCGCAGGACATTGAAAACTATCTCGAAGGCCGGCCGGTTCTCGCGCGACCGCATACGTGGACCTATCGCGCGTCGAAATTCGTCAAGCGGAACAAGTTCGCGGTAGCCGCGGGCGCTGTTGTGGCACTCCTGATAGCCGGTGGCGTTGCGACTACATTGTGGCAAGCGAGAATCGCAGGAATCGAGCGCGGGCGGGCGGAAGAGCGATTCCAGGAGACCCGGCAACTGGCGAATTCCATGCTGTTCGAGGTGCATGACGCGATCAAAGACTTACCGGGGTCAACCGCCGCGCGGGCGCTCATTATTAAACGTTCCCTCGCTTACCTCGATAGGATCTCGGCGGCTTCCCCCGGAAACTCCGCATTGCAAGTCGAACTGGCTGAGGGTTACGAGCGGTTAGGGGATGTACAAGGAAGATCGGGTGATGCGAATCTCGGCGAGTACGCGTCCGCGCGCACCAGTTATCAGAAGGCCATAGCGCTCTTGAAGGATCGCGCGAACGACCCTGTCATTGATCGCAAGCGGCGCCGGCTGCTTGCCTTGACGCAAATCCGGCTCGGTGATTACAAGGAGATCGAACGGGCAGTCGCTACTTTAGAGGCTCTTCGGCAGACCGCGCCTCAAGACAAGGGCGCGCTTACAGACCTCGCGGCGGGCTTGGGCACGATGAGCAATCTTCTAGTGGAGCGCCGGGACTTGCCCCAAGGGTTGGCATTTCGTTTGAAGGAACTAGCTCTTCGCAAAGAGATCCTGGATGCTGACTCCAGGGACACACAGGCAATGAGAAATTATGCCCTCGCTTCGAAGAGGATGGGCTCTTTGATGTGGAAACTGAAACGTGTGCCGGAAGCGATGGCCCATTACGAAACCGCCCTGCACCTCGAAGAAGGCTGGGCTGAACGAGAGCCGGCGAACGCCGATGCGAAGATGGCGATTTCATACAGCCACAGCGACATAGGATTCTTCTATTGGGACGATGGGAAATTCAAGGAGGCTCTTGATCACTATCGCAAAGCGGTCAAACTCCGCGAGGAGTTGGCGGAAGCGGACCCGAACAACGCGCGCGCGACCCTGAGCCTGGTATCGGCCTGTTGGCGGACCGCAGGCGTCTATACAACCGCCGGCGACACTGCGAATGCCTTGGAATTCTTGAACAAAGCCTCAAAAGTATTGCGTCACGCCAAAAAACCGGACCCGGCCAGCGCGCCAAGCAGGACCGAGATGGCGCATGTTTACGCCGGTTATGGAAAGGCCTACGCCGACGCTCATCAAACGTCCGCGGCTCGTGACTGGTACGGGCGTTCGCGGCAAATCCTGATCGGCTTGCGAGCTTCCAAGGAGTTGAATGCGAGCGCTGAGGACCTGTTTCGATCCGTCGATGCGACGCTTGCGGCGCTGGCGAAAGTCCGGTAGTCCGCTTTCATTCCAGGTGCTGGATGAAGTACAGGACATATCCGTTCAAATCTCGAATACCGAATTGGCGGGCTCCATAGAATGTGTCGTTGATCTGTTCGACAAACTCGATAGGCTCGAGAGCGCTAGTGCCGCCCGCAAGAGCAGCCTGCGCCGCTTCGATTTGGCGTTCCTTGAAGCGTTCGTAGATGTCGTCAACCTTGCCGGTGTAAAACCACAGACTGACATCGTGCTCACCCTGCTTGCCATTCATATTCAGCATGAGCTCGGTGTCACCGAACGACACCATGCCGAAGTTCACAACTCCGTCGTCCGGATAGCGTGCGAGTTCCTTGAATCCGATCGACGTGTACCAATCAAGCGTTCGAGCGATGTCCGGCACATAAATCATGGGCACGCACTTCTTAGTGGACTTGGCGAGTTCAGCGATGCTGGCGCGAGAGGCAGTAGATGCCGCTAAAACGGGGTCTTTAGCGCCGGCTGCACGCAGCCGATTGGTGGCTTCCTTATCCCCGGATAACATCGCACTCTCGAGCGCGGTATGGCCGTGCATGTCCACGCCTTCCAAGTCCGCCCCAAGTTCGATCAGGAGATCAAGGATGTCGTAGCGCTTTCGGCTGATGGCGAAATGGAGCGCCGTCTGTTTCTGTTCGAAGCGCGACATCCGGCGATCGAGCGCGTCCGGGTTTTGTTCAGCGACATTGCGGATCAGATCCAGATCGCCAACGCACATCGCGGAGAAAATG
>Ga0157379_10003000_pt1 | contig 14240 bp, 11 predicted proteins | sample S25metaG_FD_121802 | JGI IMG/M metagenome (GOLD analysis project Ga0157379, IMG submission 121802) | Switchgrass rhizosphere microbial communities from Kellogg Biological Station, Michigan, USA - S2-5 metaG | ecosystem: Host-associated > Plants > Roots > Rhizosphere > Soil | place: USA... | reverse complement strand
TGCTTGAGGGTGAACACAGCAGTGGCTAGGAGAAATGCATCCAAAACCCGACTGCGACCGAAAGCCCAGTCGAAGAAAAGCGTGCTGCTTGTGGACGACAATGCGATCAGCCATGAGCATTGCGAGAAACCGTACCAAACAGCGATTACAGAGACGGACTGGTCGAAGATGGAAGACCGTATTGAGGCGGCGGATTCTGCATTAGGCGCGAGACTCCACGAATTCTCCGTCAACCACAGCGGCACCCCGGAGGAAAATCACCGCATATCAACGCATAATGATGGATTGAGCGGCCTGACCTTTCTTCGGCGCGAGGTCGTGGCACGGAAATCCGAGCCAGCGGCCTGAGCCCGCACACGTTAATTGCCGCGAACGCTCGGGTTATCGGGCCTCGGATTCAATCCAGATTCTTCAGCTCCGCCCAGATTTGGAACTCCGCCACCTGGCTAGGGGGAAACCGGTGCCTCCCTACGGGAAATACTGTATCGCGCATCCTCGCTTGATGGTGCATTGTCTTGTATCGGACATTGTCATGTCGTCCGCCCTTGAAGACCGCATCCGTCTACTCACTGATCGGGCCATCGCCGCCAAGACTCAGAGCGAGCTGGACGCTATCCTGCCGGAACTGAAAGCCGCAATCACAGATCACATACGCTACGTTCGAGCCATAGTCGTTGAGACCATTCCCGAGGCGTTCGGGAAGACCAAAACAGCAGCGTAGGGGTCGCAATGCGAACTTACGATGCATGCGCGACTTGACAAGTTTTCGCACAGCCACCGGTGGCATGCTTAAGGAATACCGCGCCATCGCCGACGCGATAAAGATAAATAGGTTGGACATTTTACGGAGCGAGGTTGCCGCGAGGCAGCTCTGACAGTTGAAAAGACTTAGTGGAACAGCCGCAGTGTTGAATAAAAGCATATCCAGGGACGCTCGCCAACCCTGGGTCGGAGAGTGAGCGTCCCCTTTTTCTTTCACGTTCTAAGAAGCTGCGAAGAGAATAATTCTGGCGCTTTTCAAAGTAATATCGGGTGAAAACTGTAGATCCATGGAGAAGAATCCGTATGGGGTTCGATTTATCGCACGGTGCCGGCTATCCTTTGGATCTTCGCATTTCGAGCAGCACATCAGCCAGGGTAAGTTAGGGCGGGTTCTTGGCTTCGAAGTCTGGTGGCCCACCAGCAACACTTCTCCAATGTGGACAAGAACCAGTTTCTGGCCTACGGGATTGTCAGTGTAATTTCTTCTGGAGCCTCTGCCTCGTCAATACACCCGTCGCAAGAGGTCATAATCTAACCCTCCGCGTCCATGTGTAACGTCTCTAGCAGGATGCGAGCGAAAACCGCGCCGCCAATTCCTGTCGCGTCAAATCGGGCGTACGAGCCCCTCCCGGGTTGCCCGCGTATTCCGCACCAGCAACAGCACCAGCAGCATTCCCACGAACGGCACGATTCCAGCCACCACGATGATGCGATCAAAGGAATGCCCGGCGGCGACATTGGGCAGGTCGGAGAAATATCCGATGAGTTTGAAAGCGATGATGGTCCCAATGCCCGCGCCAGCCCCGCTAAGTCCGCTGACCGTGGCCACCGAACGGCTGAAGAATAGATCGGAAGGCAGCACATTCGCTATGGTGGAAAACGAAGCGTAAGAAAACGTGGAGAGTGCAAAAAGCAGTGTGATCGAATAAAGGTTGTTGGTAAAAAGAGTTGGAATCAGCAACAAGACGCCAAGTCCGCCGAAGACCACGAGCGCTTTCCGCGCCGCGCCCAGCGCCCAGCCCCGCTTGACCAGCAAACCGGAAGCAGCGCCGCCAAAAAAATTGCCCAGGTCGGCGGCGATGAACGGAACCCAGACGGCGAGGATCCCGCTCTTGAGTGAAAAGCCTCTAGCAACCAAGTAAATCGGAAACCAGTCGGCGACAAAAAACCAGACCGGATCGGTGAGGGCCTTGGCGACGATTGCTCCCCAGGTCTGGGGCAGTTTGAGCAAAACCTCCCAGGGTTGAGGCTGGTCACCACCGGCTTGCGTTTCCTCCGCGGCATCTTCCCGGATCATTTGCAATTCTTGTGGGCTGATTCGCGGATGCTCCTGCGGTGGGTAATACATCTTTCGCCAAAGAATCAGCCACAGAAATCCCAGTAGGCCCGGAATTACAAACGAAAGCCGCCATCCCCAACGGAAGTAAACTCCCAGCACAAGAAAGGGAGCGATGGCACCGCCGATCGACGAACCGCTATCGAACAGTGCGGTGGCGAGTGCCCGCTCGCGTTTGGGAAACCATTCGGAGACTGCCTTGGTCGCCCCCGGCCAATTGGCCGATTCCGCGATTCCAAGCAGAATACGAAACGTCGCAAAGCTATAGAGGCCCCGGGCCAGGGAAGTCGCGCTGGCAACCAGTGAGTACAGCACGACCGTGATGCTCAGGCCGCGACGGGTTCCGATGCGATCGACCATGCGGCCGAGGATCGTCTGCCCCAGCGAATAGCCCAGGCGAAATCCGACGAGGATATTGGCGTAGTCGGTGTTCGTCCAGTGATATTCGAGCTTGAGGAAAGGCGCGAGCAGCGACAACGTTTGGCGGTCGAGATAATTGATGATGGTGGAAAGAAAAAGCATTCCGCCGATCCACCAGCGCAAATTCCTGATCGGGCGGGCGCTCATCGCGCCATCCCCGAAGAGTCTTTACTTCCCGGATCAGCGACCGCCATCACTGGAAACATTTCCTTGGTTGTCCCAAGACTCGATGTGATCACAGCCGAATTCGGCAGAGTTCTTCTTCATGATGCGCATGGCTGCGGCGATCTATTGGCGTCGAGCGCAGGTGTTCTTGTAACACATGCTGAGCAGCTCAATCCACTTCATACCGAATTGCCCGGAAGCCGGGGATCTGTGGAAAAGAACTTGACCGATCTCCAACTGACTGCCTCGATCTGATCCAGGTGTACACTTGGTCCCGTGCGTGGAACCAGGACCCGACCGTGTTTGAAGTACTTAGAACACTCTGGAAGAGGGAAAAGGCATCGGTGTCAGTACACCTGAGCACCAGCAGAATGCCGTGATCGACTTGGTTCGGGAGGGATGGGTAGATACTGTCCAACTCATTTGCAACATTTTTTCCCAAGAGGCCCAGGAAGGGCTCTTTGCCGAAGCTTAAAACACTGCGTCGCTGTCATTGTCCGTGTCGCGTTCGACGAAAGTTCCTTGACGGATTGACCGCCATAACACAGTTTGTTGAAGGCGATATGAGGGGTATTTCGCCGCCGACCACCTTCCGGGCCAGCGCGTGGAGGAGATTCAGCGAGTCATCCCCGGATCCGAACCGGATGGGGCAACGGCGGCCCTGAAGTTTGCCCTGAAGCCTGCGGCCGTTTCCACCGTAATCGCCGGAATCCGCAATCCCTGGCAAGCCGAGTAGAGCTGTGCGGTCCGAAGTCTGGAACCTATGAGTAATGAACTGTAGGGAGGGCTTAGCAAAACATTTCTGGCGGTCATTTTGGAACGAGGGAAGTAAATAGGTAATGCGCTCGATTCACTTGATCCGCGCTTAATTGGAATTTGGCTTGACAGCGCAGAGAATAGCCCGATGTACCTACGTGCGCTTTGCTAAAGCGATTTGCTAAACTCGCTACCTCCTAGGCAGGCGCTAGTCGTGTCTCTGCTTGATTTGCGGCAGGAGCCGCATTTCAAGGGTTTTATGAGGGAGTTTGAATGGCTGAACCGGCGACTGTCGCTCCGTCCATCCTGTCGCGAATAGGGGGGGTGGTTCCCTCAGGACAGTTATTACCGTTCGTGTTGGTTACGGCATTGTTTTATTTGTGGGGTATTCCTAACAACCTGAACGATGTTTTGATACGGCAGTTCATGAAGTCGTTTGCCATCACCCGTTTTCAGGCTGGGCTGGTGCAATCTGCTTTCTACCTGGGCTACTTCGTGTTGGCGCTGCCGGCAGCGCTGCTTATGCGCAAGCTCGGCTACAAAGCCGGATTTGTGATTGGACTTCTTTTGTTTGGCGTGGGGACCTTCTTGTTTTGGCCTGCGGCAGTCATAGGACGATATGGATTTTTCCTGTTTTCTCTTTTTGTGATCGCGAGCGGCCTTTCATTTTTGGAAACTGCTTCGAACCCTTTCATTGCGCAACTGGGCCCTCCGGAGAGCTCGGAAAAACGCCTCAATGTTTCGCAGGCTTTTAATCCTCTGGGATCAATTAGCGGCGTTCTGATCGGCACGATATTCATTTTTTCTGGCGTGGAACTGAATTCGCAGCAGATTAACTCGCTAAAAGCCCAGCACCTCTATGACGCATATCTGCAGTCGGAGACTCTGCGCGTAGTCAGACCTTACCTGGTACTGGGGGCTGTTGCGGTTTGTTGGGCGTTTTTGATTTGGCGCACGAAGTTTCCCACGATTAAGGCTGAACACGAAGACGGCGGGAATCACGGACATTTTCGAGAACTTCTTCAGCACCCGCATTTTCTCTGGGCGGTCCTGGCCCAATTCTTGTACGTCGGCGCGCAGGTCGGAACTTGGAGTTACTTTATCCAATACGTTCAGGATTCCACACATCAGCCGGAAAAAATCGCTGGCTATTTCCTGACCGGCACTCTGGCCGCTTTCGCCCTCGGACGGTTTATCTCCGCTTACTTAATGGGCTTCGTCGCTCCGAGCAAATTGCTTGGCACATACGCCTTGATGAACGTCATGCTGGTTGCGATCGGCGTATTTCTGCCGGGCTGGCTCGGCTTGTGGGCGATATTCCTGACCAGCTTCTTCATGTCGCTGATGTTTCCCACGATCTTCGCGCTGGGCCTGAAGGGACTGGGTCCAAATACCAAGATTGGCGGCTCCTTGCTGGTCATGGCCATTATCGGAGGAGCGGTCTTTACCCCGGCGATGGGTTTCATTTCCGAAGCACTGCACAACTTGGCCTGGGCTTATTGCTTGCCACTGAGCTCCTACATATTCATTGCATACTATGCCTTTGTAACTTCGAAGATTGACGGTGCGACATGAATCATCCAGAGACTTTTGTGTCATGACCCTAGATGATTTTCTGCAATCACTCACAGCAATCGGGCCGCCCTTGGAGCTCTCCCCGGCGCTGGCTGGCCTATGGTGGGAAGCCAAGGGCGATTGGACACGTGCCCACGAATCCGCTCAGCAAGGCGAAGACATCAATGGGGCATGGGTGCATGCCTACCTGCATCGCAAGGAAGGCGATCAGGACAATGCAGCCTACTGGTACCGCCGGGCGGGTAAGCCCTTCTGCCGAGAACTCCTCGATGCAGAATGGCGCAGCATCGCAGAAGATTTGCTTCGAAGCGGCTAGTTCAAGCTCTCTTCGCAAGATGGCTTTAGCATCCTCGGGTAGGTGCGCTGACGATTCTCACTGTCCGTTCCGAAAATGACGCCAGGACCGAACTTCCCGAGGTCCACCTTTTTTGCGAGCTGAGAGCTTTGTAAATCCAAGGCTATGACACCTCCAGGATCGTCATTCACGATGACTTGGACTACTAAGGGAATCGCATGATCGTCGAGTATGTTGGCCTTCTCCGACGAAATCAAGTTAATGGCCAACCTTCAGGAAAAACCAAGGCCCGTGCAACGGTTCGGATGCGACGCTGCATTTTTTGAATCGGATGGATACCGACCGGCGCCCGGCGCCGATCGCAGGGGGAATGTCAGAATGGCGAGAGGCGGCAAAGTAAGAGTCGGGATCATCGGATCGCAGTTTCAGGCTGATATTCACGCGGCATCATTACAAATCATGCCGGAGGAGGCCGAGGCGGTCGCCATCGCGTCTCCCACTCCCGGCAACGCGGCGGCACTTGCGAAACGATTCAACGTCCCGCGCGTGTTCATCGATTACCGCGAGATGTTGAAAGAAAAAGATATCGAGATGGTCACCATCGCCGCCCCGAACAGCCTTCATTGCCAAATGACAAAGGATATCGCGGCTGCCGGCAAACACATCGTCTGCGAAAAGCCTCTGGCCATGACCATTGCGGAAGGCGAAGAAATGATCGCGGCAGCCAAGAGCCACGGTGTTCTGCTGATGTACGGAGAGGAGCTTCTCTTCACGCCGAAATACTTAAAAGCGAAAGAAATGGCCGATGCCGGCGCCTTCGGAAAAATCTACCTGATCAAACAAAGCGAGAAACACTTCGGACCGCACAGCGAATGGTTCTGGGATGTAAACCGCTCGGGGGGTGGCGCGTTGATGGATTTGGGTTGCCACGGTATCGCCTTCTGCTGGTGGTTTCTTGGACGACCGGCGATGAAATCCATCTACTGTCAGATGGGCACATACGTCCACTCCAAAAAAACCCGTGCCGAGGACGACTCGCTATGCATTATCGAGTTTGTGGATGGGGCTGTGGCGCTGATTGAGAATAGCTGGGCGCACCGGGGTGGGATGGACGACCGCATTGAAATCCACGGCGAAGATGGCGTTACCTACGCCAACTTGCACATGGGCAATGCCTTGACCACGTATAGCGAAAACGGCTACGCCTACGCCGTAGAGAAAGCCCCGACAACCAAAGGCTGGACCTATCCCGTGTTTGAAGAGCTGTGGAACTACGGCACGCCGCAGGAGTTGAATCATTTCGCGCGCTGCGCCCGTGGAAAAGAAACTCCGAAAATCACTGGGGAAGATGGTCTGGCCATCATGCACGCGCTTTACGCCGGATATGCCTCCGCCGGCGAAGGGCGCAAAATAGCACTCCCGTTCGCAGCGCCCTCGGTGAAGAAGCCCATCGATCTCTGGCTCAATGCCCGAGCCGGCGAGCTGCACAAAAGCAAATAAGTCGTTCGATTCTCCGGTTGAGGGGTCTGTAAATGTCGATCGCAGACAGAATTCGTCTTAGCTTCATGATGTTCCTCAACTACGTGATTTGGGGATCATGGTACGTGACCCTCGGCGCCTATCTGACGATTCACTTGAAGTTCACCGGCATCGAGGCCGGCCTAGTGTTTGGCACCAGTTCGATCGCCTGCATGGTATCTCCGTTTTTTGTAGGTCTAATCGCGGACCGTTTCTTTGCTTCGGAGCGGGTTCTCGCGATTTTACACCTGCTCGGTGCGGTGTTTCTGTTTCTCGTCGCCAGGGCCACCAGTTTCGCGCCAGTCTATGGCCTGATGCTCGTGTATTGCCTATGCTACTTCCCGACCATTGCCCTCACCAATTCGCTTACTCTGCAACACCTCAAGAATCCGGCCCGCGATTTTCCTTTGATTCGCGTTTTCGGCACGCTGGGATGGATCGCAATTGGGGTGACTCTCGGACGTCTTGGTATCGAGACTTCTCCTTCATTTTTTCTGCTGGCTGCGGGAGCCTCCGTGTTGATGGGGCTTTTCAGCCTGACTTTGCCCCATACCCCGCCTCCCAGTAAAGGGAAGTCGGTGACAATTCAACGGGTCTTAGGACTTGATGCTCTGGTAATGTTCAAACGACGGTCCTTCGCGGTTTTCGCGGTGGCATCGATCCTGGCCTGTATTCCTCTCACGTTTTATTTCTCGTTCACCAATGCTTATCTGAACGACGTTCACGTCCCGAATGCCGCAGGCAAAATGGCGCTAGGGCAGGCGTCCGAAGTCATCATGATGCTTCTGATGCCCTTCATCTTGGGGCGCGTGAGCGTCAAAAGCATTCTGATTATGGGACTGGCAGCCTGGTCGGTGCGTTACCTCCTGCTTAGCTATGGAAATCCCGATAGCCGCATGTGGATGTTTTACGTAGCGATTCTGCTTCATGGCATCTGTTACGACTTTTTTTTCATGACCGGTCAGCTTTATACCGACCAGGAAGCGCCCCCCCATCTACGAAGCGCTGCGCAGGGGCTGATTACCTTCCTGACCTATGGGTTGGGAATGTTGATGGGTTCTCTGATCGCGGGCCGTGCGGTCGATTACTTTACTCATTCCGTCGAAACTACTTTAGTGAGAAACTGGCAGGGTTTCTGGCTCATTTCCGCATTGACCGCATTCCTTATATTGTTGCTGATCAGCGTATTCTTCCGCGGCGGAGGCAAGATTCAATCGGCAGAACCTGCGTTAGAACCCTCGGAAGCTGCCAACGCCAGCTGATTTCTCGCCTTCACAATTGCTGGAGCGAATCCTGCCTACGATCCGGGGTCGATTCCGGTAATGGGGAAAGCCGCGGGGACGATTAGGACAGATGTTCGATAGTGGTGTCGATCAACGCCGCCGTCGGCTTATAGGGATCTCCGGGAGCATCGTACTCGATCGAGCAGTATCCCTTGTAGGAATGGCGCTTCAGGATTCCAAACGTTCTCGCGAGATCCACGTGAGTGGCTTTGCCTTGTTCGTCGACCGAACCATCCTTTACATGACAAATGCCGTAAGCGTGGGCGAACATTTCGTCGATCGCTTCATAGGCATAGTCGTCGTCGTGCGCACTCAGAGTGTTGCCAAAATCTGGCAGGGCACGAAGCCATGGACTATTCACCTTCTTTATTACTTTCACAAGAAAAAATGGATCCTCGCTCAAGGGATCGTCATTTTCTAAGTGCACCACCACATTTCCTGCCGAAGCATGTTCCGCGATCGGCCGTAGGTTCGCCGCCAGGCGCGCAACTTCAGGTGCAGCATCTCGGGCGCGCGAAATATTTGTGCGGATGCTGGGCGACCCAAGCGCCACCGCTATGTCGATCCATTTCTTGCTGAAGTAGGTCGCCTTTTCGCACTCGTCACGGCCGGCAGCGTAAAGACTGTCAGAGCCATCCACTGCCAAATTGGCCACGGCCGCTCCGGCCGTATTCACTGAATGGCGAAACTCTTCCAGATACTTCGGATCCGTGGACGGAAAATGGCGGCTCCAAGGCTCGATTTTGTTGACATTAAACTTTTGGATTACGTGTGCAGCAAAATCCTTCAACTCGATGCTTCGATTGCCGCTCTTGCTCTCTGTTCCTACGATAAATTCGCGGAAGGAGTAGGAAGAGACAGCGATCCGCCCTCGTGGTTCGAGTGGAAACTTGACTGCCGGTCCAGAGGCTGCATCATGGTACAAGCCAGGCAGGAACCACCACCCCGCCGCGACTGCTGCAGATTGCGATAGAAATCGCCTACGCGATGTCACTATAAAGATCCCAAAAACCCTTTCCTCAGTTTACCCACTAGTGCATCCATGTGAACTGGCATTTTGATTTTCACTACCCTCAAGTTTTGCGAGTTCAGTCCTGCCGATTGGTTTGCGATTTAGTACAACGATGTATCTTTCCCCACCACCGTAACATAGCCTATGCAATTGCAATCCGGCAACATAACCCAATCCCGTCGACCGTATGGCGTTATCTGATGTGTCTACGGGCGTAGCGCTAACTGCCAGAGTGCGCCCTGAGTCTTACCAACTCAAGCCGCGTGGGTTCCTTTGAAATATTTTGGTAGAACTTTGTCATCCGCCATTTTTCTTGCTTGAGGCTCTGATAGAGGCCATTGTCGCGGTATGGCGTTTACAGAGACTTTCCACAGCAGCGGAATAAAGATCAGAAACGCATTCGGGTCCGTTTGATGATGTTGTCGTGCCGCCGCAGGTGGGTTCTTCGCATGACTTCGGTTTCGTACATGTGGGCGATGCTTCGTTCGACTCGCTCGCCACGCTGGCGCAGCAGGCGCTTTCCGCGCTCGCCTCTGATCCGCCGGCGGTTCTGATATACCGCTGACTTCTCTTCTTCCTGGCCGATCCAGTTCCCCCGTCCGCGGTCTGCACTCCGGCCGGATACTCACCGACGACGTTGTCAGCGATTTCTTCTATGCTCACCAACGGAAGGGTGACGGGAGATAAGCCTGGGCCGCACGGCGATCTTTTAAATCAATTCCCGTACATTGGGCCGCCGCATGATTAGTGGCTGCCCGGCGTCGAGGCCTCTTCGTTCATGTTAGGCTGGCAAACAACCCAAGCTGGTTTGCGAGCTTTGAACTTCACAACTACACAGGAGACATAATGGCAACTATGAAAAGCGCAATTGCAACTATGAAGGTCGCGCAGATTTCGCGACCGGGAGGAGAATTCGAGATCGTCGAACGTGAGATCCCGAAGCCCGCAGACGGGCAAGTACGCATCAAAATCCAAGCCTGCGGAATCTGCCACAGCGACGCCGTGACGAAAGACGGGATGTTTCCCTGGATTCAGTACCCCCGCATTCCCGGACACGAAGTTGCGGGCACTATCGATGAGCTGGGCGCCGGGGTCTCCGAATGGAAGCAGGGACAGCGCGTCGGCATTGGTTGGCACGGCGGCCATGACGGTGTATGTCTTTATTGCAGGCGCGGAGATTTTCGAAATTGCAAGAATGTAAAAATTCCGGGCATCAGCTACGACGGCGGTTATCAGCAGTACATGGTGGCTCCTGTCACGGCGCTCGCAACCATTCCAGAAGGTCTCAATTCCATCGAAGCAGCGCCTTTGCTCTGCGCTGGAATCACGACATACAACTCGCTGCGCCACGCCGGCGCTCTCCCCGGAGATCTTATCGCGGTGCAGGGGATCGGCGGTCTTGGTCACCTCGGCATTCAGTACGCGCACAAGTTCGGCTACAGAGTCGCGGCCATCGGACGCGGTCCCGGGAATGCGTCCCTCGCCGAGAAACTAGGAGCCCACGTCTACATTGACAGCAATGCAACCAATGCAGCCCAAGAGTTGCAGAAAATGGGCGGCGCGCAGGTGATCCTGGCAACCGCTCCGAGTTCGAAAGCGATGTCGGCCCTGATCGACGGCTTGGCTCCGAACGGCAAGCTGATGGTTGTAGGTGCGTCATTCGACCCCATCGAAGTCACCCCGGTACAACTCATTTTCGGCGTCCGCGCGATTCAAGGCTGGGCGGCAGGAACACCAGCGGATTCAGAGGATACCCTGCGATTCTCCGAACTAACCGGCGTGCGGGCGATGATTGAAACCTATCCGCTCGAGAAAGCAGGGGAAGCTTATGCGCGCATGATGAGCGGCGACGCGAACTTCCGCGTCGTCCTGACCATGTGAAATCTCGACGCAGAACGACCGAGTATTGGAGTAGGTGGGCGGCCTCTAGAGCCCCGTGGTGCAATGGCGCTCGGGGAATGAGCGGCTTCCCCGGCAGCGTTCCGGGGTAGGCAAACCATCAAATGCCTTGCAGCAATACGCTATAGCGCGATTCTGAGAGCCGCTTTTCGGGCGCTTTCGCGCGGAACGCGAGAAGAGCATTACGCCACGGGCTGCTAGGCTACTCAACGCGCAGCGGTGCCCCAACCGGGGCGATCGAAATTGCGTGCGGGTTCAACCTGGGTAGAAGGCTTAGACGGGATAGGGAGACGGTGGAAAATGAACTATATAGCCGATGCGAAGCGTTATGAGGATGTGCAATTTCGGCGGTGCGGGCAATCAGGTTTAAAGTTCCCGCTGATATCGCTGGGGCTATGGCAGAATTTCGGCGGCGCCGACGTATTCGAAATGGGCAGAGCAATGATCCGGCGCGCGTTCGACCGCGGCGTGACACACTTTGACCTGGCTAACAATTATGGACCGCCTTACGGATCGGCAGAGGAGAATTTCGGGGAGATTCTGCGCAAGGATTTTGCCCGGCTTCGAAACGAGCTCGTGATCTCAACCAAAGCCGGATGGGATATGTGGCCGGGGCCGTATGGAATCGGCGGGTCGCGCAAATATCTTCTGGCGTCGCTGGACGAGAGTTTGAAGCGCATGGGGCTGGAGTATGTGGATATCTTCTACTCCCACAGGCCGGTAACCGATGTTCCGCTGGAAGAAACCATGGGGGCGCTGGCGCACGCGGTGCATCAGGGCAAAACTTTATACGTGGGCATTTCGTCATACAGTCCGGAGCGAACCCGGGAAGCGGCGCATATTTTGAAGAGCATGGGGGTACCCCTGTTGATTCATCAGCCTTCGTACTCGATGCTGAACCGTTGGGTGGAAGTGGGTTTGCTAGAGACGCTGCACGAATTGGGCGTGGGCTGCATTGCGTTTTCTCCGCTGGCGCAGGGACTTCTGACCAACAAGTATCTGAATGGGGTACCGAAGAATTCGCGCGTAATGGCGGAAGATTCCTTTCGGAAGGAATTCCTGAGGGAAGAGAACCTTCAACGGGTGCGGGCGTTGAACGAAATTGCACGGGGACGAGGGCAGACACTGGCACAAATGGCGATTGCCTGGGTGCTGCGCGACCATCGGGTGACCACAGCGCTGATCGGAGCGCGTAATGTCGAGCAGCTCGACGACTCGCTGGATGCGGTGAAGAAACTCGGATTCACGGATGCGGAGCTGAAGGAGATCGATCGCCATGCACAGGACGGGGCTATCGATATTTGGAAAGACGCCCGCGTCGGCACGGGGTAGCGCTTACCGTCGAGGCTGCTTCCCCTACTTGGCCGCATTCCCCGGGCCGCCGACAGCATGCAGCCGCGGCAATCGCTCGTCCACCTGGGGTAATACGGGAAATACCGCGTGTGGTTCGGTCTGATACCAATAAGCCACTGAAAAATAATTGTCGGACCTGCCGTTGGCGTGTCCGTGTTCGATCGTCGCTTTCAGCGATTTCGTGAAGGGAATGGGGGAATCCAGGTGGAAGCGATAGACGCTGCTTCGGCTTCCAGCTTTTTCCTCTCCTACGACGGGCGCACCATAGAGCGCGTACGAAAATGCCTTGCCTCCGAAATCGTATGCCCCTAGGAAATAGTCTTCGGTCCCGGTTCCGTTGATCGAAGGCTGTCTTTCTCCATCGACAAAAAACATGTCGTCGCCCTCGCCCCACCAATAATCCTGGTTCTGTAACACGGACATGGTCACGCCGACGAAATGTCCTCGTCCTGTGGCCTGCAGCCAGACGTAGTTGCCCTCACCCGCGAGGTTTTTCTTGCCGTTCTGAAGCGGGTCGCCATTGTCTTTCCAATCCCCGGCGACGCCTGGGTTCGGCGAAGCCTGACGGTACTGCGCGTGAAAATACAAAGTGTCCGCAGGTAGCGGTTTCGCGTAAGCCTGATAGTCGATGTTGTAGTACAGCGCATCGAGTTTCAGTTTTCCCGCGTTCTCTACAGTGATTCGAGCACGCTTCTGAAACGGCATGGGGAAGTACGAATTCAACGCATGGTTTGGTGCAGAGGACAAAGGTAGCGCCTCAAACGTGAAGTACTCGCCTAGACCCAGTCCAAAAAAGTCGCCAAGGGGAGCTTCCATACTGGGCGTCGCCTCCCCGTCCCAATACATCCGCAACACCAATTTTTTCAGGTGGTACATCTCGCGAGACGAAAGTGTGAACCAGATGTGCGTAATGATTCCTGGCCCAGGTTCATCCAGAATGGTGAGCGTATCTCCCGGCGCGATCGTTTTGTAATCTTCGTTCCCTCCCGAATGGTCGTAACTGGACGCGCGTCTCTGTATGTAATCGCGAGGTTCGGCCAATCCTCCCAACCCGACCTGGCTCTGGCCATAAACTGCTGCACAACTTACCAGCAGCAAGAGCACCACTAGCCCGCACATTCGCATCATTCGAATATCCTTTCCGTTTCATTTTCTAGATTCTGCGTCCAAATGGAATCGTACAAACCACACCATACTAACCATGGACAGGGAAGGGAATATCGAATTTCGTGAGAGCCCCTTCAGCCCCCGGTTTTGGCGGAACACCAACTGTGACCTCTCATTGGCGCGGCTTCGTACCGAATCCTATCGAAAACTCCATATTCCAAACAGGATCAGTTCAGGTAAAAGAAGTCGATTTCATGTGGTCTCAACCATCCTGTCGGGCGGTTCCTGGCGTTGCCGACGATCCCGCGCTCAATGGCCTCACCCTGTTCCAGATTTCCGGGGGGCTTTCGGCGGCTGGGCTACCCTGGCTTCGCCCCGACCGTGAGCCGCATTGCAGGAGTTCAGTACGGCGAACACGCTAAGCGCCATTCAGGGAAGGCATTCGTTGAGATTGGTGCGCAAGTCCGCCGCAGCCAGGTCGACCTGCTGCAGCTTGGGTCGCCGCGCGGCAGAACGCGCTTCAGTGGGCTGTTCACTTCCAATGCAGCGGATGACGGCAGCGGTCATCCTCTGGCGGATGCCCTCCTGGCGCCGTTTCCGATTTATTGCGTTGCAACTTGGAATAGGACTCCTGGCGAGCCGCAGAAGGATTCAGCTCCGCGTGTGGTAGGCTTGCCGGTCTTGTGTTATCGAAAACCCTGTTCAAGGAGATGTTCTCTTGACCGTTCCTCGAATTACCGTCGTGGGGAGCTACGCCAC
>Ga0157379_10002994_pt1 | contig 14251 bp, 12 predicted proteins | sample S25metaG_FD_121802 | JGI IMG/M metagenome (GOLD analysis project Ga0157379, IMG submission 121802) | Switchgrass rhizosphere microbial communities from Kellogg Biological Station, Michigan, USA - S2-5 metaG | ecosystem: Host-associated > Plants > Roots > Rhizosphere > Soil | place: USA... | reverse complement strand
CGGCTGATCCAGAAAAACTGCCGCCGCTGTTGAAGGGCTTTAAGGCGGTGCCGCCGCTGGTCTCGGACATCAATCTCTCGCTCGACGACCGATTCCTCTACGTTTCCTGCTGGGGTACCGGCGAGTTCATCCAGTATGACGTCTCTGACCCCGCGAACCCGAAAAAGACCGGCTCGATCCACACCGGCGGCATCGTGCGCCAGGCGGCTCATCCCAAGAAGCCCGGGCAGGTGCTCAACGGCGGTCCGCAGATGGTCGAGATCAGCCGCGATGGCAAGCGCGTCTACTTCACCAACTCACTCTACTCTCCGTGGGACGACCAGTTTTATCCCGATGGGGTAAAGAGTTGGATGGTGAAGATTGATACCAACCCCAAGGGCGGGATGAAACTCGACGAAAAATTCTTCGTCGAGTTCGATGGCTTGCGCGCGCACCAGCTTCGGTTGGAAGGGGGCGACGCTTCGTCGGACTCTTATTGCTACTCGGACGCGAAATGATGCATGTTGGACTGACGTCGACAGCGTTGTGGCTGATGCTGCTCCTCGGCGCCTATCACGGACTCAACCCGGGGATGGGCTGGCTCTTCGCAGTGGCGCTGGGGATGCAGGAGCAAAAAGGGAGCGCGGTCGCACGATCGATGATCCCGATTGCGCTCGGCCATGGGCTGGCCATCGGCAGCGTCGTGCTGATTGCCGCTTTTCTCGGCTTGGCGCTGCCACTGGTAGTGATTCGCTGTGTCGTCGCCGCAGTCCTAGTCGGCCTTGGCATCTATTGCCTGGTGCGGCATCAGCACCCGCGCTGGGTCCGTATGCAGGTAGGATTCCGGGACCTGACTCTCTGGTCGTTTCTGATGGCCTCGGCGCATGGCGCCGGATTGATGGTAGTGCCGGTGCTGCTGGGCAGCAACACGGTCGAAGCCCAGGGCAGTATGGCGGACCACCATCACATGGCATCATCCGTAGGTCCATTAGCCGGAATACTCGCCACCGGCGTCCATACTTTTGCTTATCTTGCAGTGACGGGGCTTGTCGCCTGGCTGGTTTATCGAAAGTTCGGCATCGCGATTCTCCGGCAGACATGGTTCAACTTCGATTTGCTCTGGGCAGTTGCGCTGGTGGCAACGGGTCTTGTCACTCTGCTAGCATAGTCGGCTGTTTACTTGGTCATGATGGCCCTGACAGTTCCGGTGATCGTCAGTCGACGATCCTCGCTGAGCGCTCAGTCGGAGTAGAAGAAGCCCCCTTCGACAGGCCGATCTCTGATCTAGCTTCTACCTACCCTCGACACGCTCATCGCTTTCGTTACCGCAGCCCATTGTAGGGTTCCATGCTATCGTGCGCTGCGAAAGCGTCAGAATACCGGGCAAGGAGCATGAGCGGTAGCCTTCACGCCAGTTCTCAGTAAAAATGGTAGTACAAACGGAACCACGGACTATTACGATGTTCCCAATCATGCTTTCGGTTGGTCTCTAGCAGGATCTCCCGCTCCGTCTTTTCCCACAGGGCATTGACCTCTGCGGGGGAGATCGGGGAAAAGTCTACGCCTGACAGGCGTTCTACTACGTCCTTGTGCGCTCTGGTGAATGCTCGAACTAACGTCGATGGTTCTTGCGCTTCCATATTAGCGGGTGATCCTGCCTAGTCCACAGAGCCCTCGGTTCTTCAACGCGTTTCCCCAGGAATGCGGGGAACCCGGATTATAGCGAATCGGCTCGCCGGTGCGGATCACTTTGGTAATTGCGGTTGCACGCATAGCGCGGTCGCGAGGCCTTCAAGGTTGGGGCAGTTTTAGCGGGCAGGCTGGTCACACCGCCACCGTGATCAGCGGCTTGGTCTTTGCCAGGACTTCGCCAATCTCCACGGCGGGCACTCCGCCGGCTTGAAGAATGCGGAGAAGTTCCCGCGCCTGCTCGGCTGCGACCGAAATCAGCAAGCCGCCGGCGGTCTGCGGGTCGAATAGCATTGTTCTAAGTTCCCCGGCAATTCCCTCTTCGTACCCAACCACGCATTCGGCAAATTCCCGATTGTTCTTCAGTCCGCCCGGAAGGTTGCCGGCGCGAATGCAATCCAGAGCGCCTTCCAGTACGGGGATTTGGTGGAGGCTGAATTGAAGCGAGACGTTCGACGCCAGGGCCATTTCTCGGGCGTGACCGATGAGGCCGAAGCCGGTGATGTCGGTGAGGGAGTGGACGGGAGATCCTGCCGAGCTGCGCTCGGCCTGGACGGGGCCCTTCGCTGCGCTCCGGGCAGGCTCCGAACCCGTCCCCACCTGGCCAGTGATGGCCTCCGTCTGAGCGGAACAGAACTTAACAATGATCTCGCTGGCTGTCTTGTTTAGCGTCGTCATCGAACGGGTGGCAGCGTCTATCCACGATTGTTTTGCCGTGCCTTGCTTGATTGCGGTGGAGATGACGCCGGTGCCCAGCGCCTTGGTGAATAGCAATCGGTCGCCGGGTCGGGCGCCGCCGTTGGTAAACACTCGCCTAGGGTCAATGAGACCGGTGACGGAATATCCGAACTTGGTCTCCTCGTCGCGGATGCTGTGACCGCCCACGACTGTGCAATTCGCTTCCATCATCTTCGAAAGGCCGCCGGCGAGGATTTGCTCCAGAACTTCGAGGTCGCCACTGGCCGGGAAGCAGACGTGAGCCAACGCGGTGATGGGCTGTCCGCCCATGGCGTAGACGTCGCTCAATGCGTTGGTGGCGGCGACCTGGCCGAAAGTATAAGGATCGTCCACAATCGGCGTGAAGAAGTCGACGGTCTGCACCAGCGCGAGGTCGGAGGCGATCTGGTAGACGCCGGCGTCATCGGCGTGATCGAAGCCGACCAGCAGGTTGGGGTCATGCTGGCGGGGCAACTTGCCCAGGACTTTTTCGAGGACAGCGGGACTCAGTTTGGAGGCGCAGCCGCCCGCTTTAACGGTTTCGGTGAGCCGCATGGTTTTGACGTCAGGCATAGGAACATTCTAGAAGAAATTGTCGATCGTAAGGTGCGGGACGGGCGGGACGCCCGTCCTCCAGCGGCTACTTCACCGTCACCTCCGTTACCCGCAACTCGGGATACTCGTGGTTCCAGTCGGCGGTGACATGCTCGAAGGTAAGGCGGAATGGTTTGCTTTGGGCCGGGGCCAAGGGTGCGACAGCGAGGTCTACGGCCTCGGGATACGGTCCGCTGGTCTGGAGAATGCGCAGTGGCACGTCGTCGGCCTGGACGATCTGGCCGAGAGAATCCTTGAAGTTCACGCGCACCACGGCTCGTGTGACGGTCTGGTCGGCGGTGTTCGTCACCGTGCCATCGAGGTAGGTGACGGTTGACCCTACGAAGTTTTCCGCCGCGCTCATCTTCAGATCGGAGAACCTGATGTTTACGGCGTAAGGATGAGGCGGGTTCGCAATTTTGGCATCAGTGCGGAGCAGCAGGGACGCGATCACTACCACTACGACTACGATCACAACGCCAAACGCGATTGGGAGCCAGTTGGAGCTGCGGTCGTCCCCCGTCGAGACTGGAGCGGGCTGGAGCAGGCTTCCCATGGGTCGATTGTACGCTTGACCATAAGGCGGGGATTTCAGATTGCAGAGTCCGGATGGCAGACTTTCAACCCCGGAGGATTCCAATCTGCAATCGAAAATCTACGATCTGAGATCGTCACTACTCGCCGCCGACGATCAGGCCGTCGAGGCGGATAGTGGGGCACGCCATGGCGCCGCGAAATTCAAGATCACTGCCGATCTCGGAAATGTTGAAAAACATCTCTTTGAGATTTCCCGCCACCGTGATCTCTTCGACCGGATAGGTCAGCTCGCCCCCCGAAATCCATAGCCCGGAGGCGCCGCGGGAGTAGTCGCCGGTCACCAGGTTGGCGCCGTGGCCGAGAAATTCGGTGACGTAGAGACCCTCGGGAATTTCCGCAATGATTTCTTTCGCGGTCTTCGTTCCCGGCTCGAGAAAATAATTTCCCGGGCCGATTCCCGGAGTGCCGGCCAGTCCACGAGAGGCATTGCCCGTGGTCTGAAGACCGAGCTTCTTGGCAGTGTAAGTATTCAGCAGATATGACTTCAACACGCCCCTCTCGATAACGACGGTGCGCCGCGTCGGGATGCCTTCGCCATCGAATGGCGACGTGCCGAAGCCGCCGATCATGGTGCCGTCGTCAATCACGGTGACCTGTTCGCCCGCGATCTTCTCGCCCAGCTTGCCCGCCAGAAATGACGCGCCGCGATAGACCGAGTCTCCGTTGATGCCTTCAAAAATATGGCCCAGAATGGACGTGGCGACCATGGGATCGAGGATGATGGGGACTTTGGCGGTTTTCACCTTGCGTCCGCCCAGGCGCCTTAACGTGCGCTGGGCCGCGATCTTCCCCACCTCTTCCGGAGAATCCAAGCGGCCGAGGTTGCGGGCGACCGAAAACCAGTAGTCGCGCTGCATAGCCCCGTTTTCGGATTGCGCGATAGGCACGGCCGCAATCGAACAGTAAGACCGTCGGTACTGGCCGACAAATCCGTGCGAATTGGCCAGCACTTTGTGACCGGTGGCGGCGTCGAACGAGCCGCCGTCTGAATTCTTGATGCGAGGGTCGTAGTCGAGTGCCGCCTTCTCGGCGCGGCGGGCGTAGTTGATGCGCTCTTCGCCGGGCAGCGAGTACACGTCCGCGGAGTAAAGGTCGAGATCGCCCGGTAGCGAGCCGAGTTGCCAGGCCTCCGGAAGCGCGCTGAAGGGATCTTCCGATGTGATCCTAGCCAGCTCCAGCGCGGACTTCAACATCCGGTCGAGCGCTTCGCGGGAGAAGTCGCTCGAATAGGTGCTGGCGGAGCGCTGGCCGTGAAAAACCCGCACGCCGATAGAGCGCGAGCCAGCTTCTTTTAATGTCTCCACCTGGCCCAGGCGTACCAGGGTGGAGAATTCGTCGCCCTCGCGGACTACGCATTCGGCGGCAGTAGCGCCTCCGGCCATGGCTCGGCTGACGATGTCCTGAGCGACTTCCCGAAGATCAGTTTCTAGTTTCTGGTTCCCAGTTTCTAGTTGCGTTTGAGACATAAGAAAAAATGATTTCAGATTTGTGATTGCAGATTTCAGATTTAGAACCGGGTCGCCACGTTTTCAAATCTGCAATCTAAAATCTGCAACCTGAAATGTTCTACTGCATGAATCCGCCGGGATCTTTCTTTTGCGTGCCGCCGACGGTGAGGCGGTCCACTTTCAGCGTAGGTATGCCGACTCCGACAGGTACCGCCTGTCCATCTTTGCCGCAGGTACCGACGCCTTCGTCGAGTTTGAGATCGTTGCCAACCATGGAGACGCGGGTCAGAACGTCAGGACCGTTGCCGATCAGGGTCGCGCCCTTGATGGGAGCGGTGACGTGGCCGTCTTCGATGAGATAGGCCTCGGAGGCGGAGAAAACAAATTTCCCGCTGGTGATGTCCACCTGTCCGCCGCCGAAGTTCACGGCGTAGACGCCGTTCTTGACGGAACGAATGATGTCTTCCGCATCGTCCTGTCCGGCGAGCATATAGGTATTCGTCATGCGCGGCATGGGGATGTGTTCGTAACTTTCGCGGCGGCCATTGCCAGTGTCGGCCATGCCCATCAGGCGGGATGAGAGTTTGTCGCTCAGGTATCCCTTCAGAATTCCATTTTCGATCAGAACCGTGTTCTGCGTGGGCTGACCTTCATCGTCCACATTGAGCGAACCGCGGCGCCAGGGCATGGTGCCGTTATCGACCACAGTGCATTTTTCGCTAGCTACGCGCTTGCCAATGAGCCCGGCGAAAGCCGAGGTCTGTTTGCGATTAAAATCGGCTTCGAGCCCGTGACCGACGGCTTCGTGCAACAGCACCCCGGGCCATCCCGGACCGAGCACCACTTCCATTTCGCCGGCCGGAGCTTCGCGGGCGTCGAGTTGGAGGATAGCCTGTCGAGAGGATTCCTTGGCGAAGTATTCGGGAGTCTTTTCTCCGAAGAAGAAGTCGAGCGCGACGCGTCCGCCGCCGCCGGAGCTGCCGCGAGCGGAATTTCCCTCCGTCTTGGCGATACAGGAAACGTTCATCCGGGCTAAGGGTTGCGAGTCCTCGGCGAAAGTGCCATCGGAACCTACCACTAGGATGTTGCGCAACTCGTCGGAATAGCTGGCGCGAACCTCTTTGATGCGCGCATCATAGGCGCGGGCCGAAGCGTCGGCACGCATCACCAGTTCGACCTTGGCTGTAATTTCGGCGTCCACGGACGGCAGCGTTACCGGATAAAGACTTCGTGCCGGCTTCTCCTGAAATCCCACCACCGGGGTCTTGGAGGGGCCGCTGGCGATCAGCGCAGCCGTGCGAGCGGCGTGCAAAATGCGTTCGGAAGAAAGATCGTCGGTGTACGCGTAGCCGGTGCGCTCGCCCACTACTACGCGAACGCCGCATCCGGCAGATATTCCCTGGGAAGCCGACTTCACCATGGACTCGTCCACCATCAGTGAAGTAGATGACAGATATTCGAAGTAAAGGTCGGCGTATTCGCCACCGGCTGAGAGGGCTGCCGACAGGTAGCGCTCGAGGTCATGTTCCGTGAGGCCGTAGTGCTGAAAAAAGAACCGATTCTTGTCCACGGTATTTAGATGTCCTTGGACTGGGAAAGACTCCCAGGGGTTCCTCATTATCCCACACGCTTCGATGGAGAACGGGCGTCGCGCCCGTTATGCACTTTCGTCATGGACATCCGCGTGGCCCACTCACAATGGTCACACATCACAGACAGGAGTTCACGAAGATGAAAGCACGTAATTGTGACTCCTGAGTCACTGGCTCGAACCGTAGAGGATTTGCTCGCTCAGGACGGGGGTTCGGGAAACGGCGCCGCGATATGGAACTGGAACCAGATCTCGCGCCGGTGTTGATTTATTTCTCCGGCCACGCTCCCAGCAAGCGGCGGACGTCCACCAGCTGTGCCAGGTGATAGGCATTGTGATCGGCAACCAGCAAGGCTTCGCGCAGGACAGTCTGGCCGTCTCCCCAGGGAATGCGCGCATATAGGTCAGTTTTCGGATGGGCAACCAGGTCCTGTATCGACTTCAAATCCCGGCGAAATTTCTTGATGCTGGCATTCCAGGCAGAAGCGCTGGGCGGAGCCTCGGTACGCGGCCAAAAGCCCCTGGGCCAATCGGGTGACACGTGTTTTCGCTTTTGGCTGAATTCGAGGATGTCCCATTGCGCGATGCGCATATGCTCCAGCAGCATCCAGGCGGAGTGGGGCAGGTCGGTCGGTTTTTGTCCCCGCAATTTGGCTGGGATGCCTGCGATCACTTCTTCGAACCTGGCGTGGGCGCTTCCGCCCTTGAGCAATTCAATCAAATGGCGTCGCAGGGATCTGTCCTGATCGTTTTTCATACGTCCTGGCCCACCCTTCTCAAAGATCCGCGTCAGGTTCTGCGCTGGCGTCATCCCGAGGGACTTCAGTCCCGAAGGATCTGGCAAGCGGCGGTATGATTGCCGACGAAGTCCTATCTGCTCCGCGCAAGATCCTTCACGGCTGAAGGCCATTCAGGATGACGCATTGAAAATAGGAGAAGAAATCCTCAAAGCACTATCCAGTTTTTGCAGGAAATTGACAAGCCCCGCGTAGACAGGAATCATACTGCCGCGCTAACCTAACGAACTGAAGGAGTTTCTCATGCGTCTATGGATGGTTTTGCTGGTAACTGTCGTTATAGGAACTGGGCTGCACTCTGTATTTGCGGCAATGCCCGCCGTGGGCTCTGCTGCACCCGACTTCACCCTTCCTTCCCAGGACGGCACACAAGTCAGCCTCAAAGATTTCCGGGGAAAGTGGGTGGTACTTTATTTCTACCCCAAGGATGGAACGCCGGGATGCACCATCGAGGCGCATAACTTTCAGCGCGATCAGCCGCAATACGCGCAACGCAACGCGGTCGTGGTCGGAGTCAGCGTGGATACCACCGACTCCCACAAAGAGTTCTGCTCCAAGGAAGGCCTGAACTTCAAGCTACTGGCTGACACTGAGCATAAAGTGGTGAAGCAGTACGAGTCCACGATGAACTACAAGGGCGTGGAAATCGCCGCGCGCAACACCTTCATCATTGATCCGCAGGGCAACATCCAACGCGCCTATACCGGTGTGGACCCGAACAAGCACAGCCAGGAAGTGCTGACGGCCCTGGACGAGCTGCAGAAGGGCGCCTCCGGTTCGAAGTAGCCTTGGTCTGGATGGAGGACGGGCGTCCCGCCCGTCTTCCATACCTGCTCGGCGCTCTTCCTGGGCAACATTTAAACTTAAAAGCATGAATGTTCGCCCCGAGCAGATTCCCTATCGCGACTTTTATCGACTTCTCCTTGGCTCCGTCGCTCCCCGTCCCATTGCCTGGGTCTCCACGCTCAATGAGGGACAGCTGAACCTGGCGCCATTTTCCTTCTTCAATGCAGTGTCGGCGAAGCCGCCGCTGCTGGGCTTTTCCCCGTCGCTGCGCCTGCTGGATGGCCAGTCCGCTCCCAAGGACACCCTCCACAACATCCGCGAAACGGGCGAATTTGTGGTGAATGTCGTGACCTTCGCCGTGGCCGAAGCCATGAACCTGACCAGCGGCGATTACGACAGCTCAGTCGACGAGTTCGCCCTCGCGAAACTGCACACTCGGCCTTCGCAAGTGGTGCGTCCGCCGCAGGTGGCGGAATCTCCGGTCAGCTTTGAATGCAAGCTCAACCGGATCATTGATTTTGGGACGGAGCCGCCAAGCGGAAGCCTGGTGATCGGGGAGATAGTCTGTGTTCACCTGGAGGACGACGTCCTTAAAGAAGGCCGCCTCGATGGCGATTCGCTCGACTTGATCGGGCGCATGGGCGGAATCCAATACTCGCGCACCACTGAACGCTTCGAGCTGAAGCGGCCTGAAGTTCGGCCTCCTGCAACTCCCCACTCCAGGAGATAGGCCAGGCGCCTACCGGATGGAATCGCGCAGTTCGATGAGGGCATTGTCCGCCGCCGTCAGCCGGATCAGACCGAAACGGGGATAGTCGAGGTCAATGACGGTGAAGATCGTGATCGAAATGACCATCGCGTAAAGCAGTCCGTGAAACCAGCTGCGGCTCTTTCGCCTGGCCATTTCGTAGCCCGCGATCAATCCGCTCAGCAGGGCGACACAGATCGACAAGCCAAAGATCAGCGGTGGCAGATGAGTGTGCAGAGCGATGGTGCGTGAGGTGGTGACGTCAATCACCTCATTCAGCGCCGGCAGCAGTAGCCGCGGCACGTTCTGGGTGGGATCGTCGCGGCTGCCCGTAACAGCACGCGACCAGATTTCCTGTTGCAGTTTCCCAGCCCGTTGCAGATTCGCCTCGGCCGCCGGCAGATTGGGCAGTTTCTCGTAAACGTCCAACCGCGTATCCAGGTATTGGCGAAAAAGCTGGCGCATCTCCTGCTGCTGGCTGGCGGGCAGCAAGTCCAGTCGGAGATAGGCTGGTGGCGATGGCGTTGGACTCCCGAACGATCAGCTGCCGCCTCTGGTCGAGATGAGTGACGCCATTGGCAAAAGTGAATCCCAGCAGCAAACCCAGGAGGGCGAAAACAGCGGCCTGAATTGTGGATGTGCCTTCGTGGGCGGCTTCGGTCTTTTTCGCAACATACGAACCCATGCGATAGCCCACTTCGAGGCAGCTCGTCATCCCGAAAAATAGACAGATCGAAATTACAACCGCCAGCCGTCCGGGATTCATAGAGTCGAGTGCCTGGTCATCGAGCGCCGAAGGCCCAACAGTCTATCGGAAGCAGGGTCGGGTGCGTTTCAGAAATTTCCCGGGGGCACCAACACGAGGAAGACGCACCATCTGTCCGCCGCAGCAAGGCTCCGTTATTTCGTCCCGGCAAAAACCAGGTCGAGCTGCGCTCGACTGGATAGCTGAGGACAGCTGTCCCTAGCAGACCGTGGTGATGCCTGGCTAGTTGAAGTCAATCTTTTCGAAACCCAAACCTTGCAGCAGGCTGGTGATTGTCTGACTCGCGTTTTGTTGGGCTGTGCGCAGGATGCCGTCGGCCAACGCCGCTTCCGTCAGTTGGCGTTCGGCCTCCTGGCGCACTTGCGATTCGAGATTGGGATCGGTGGGGACCAGGAGCCCGGTCTGGCGGGAATAGACTCGCGTCTTTGCACTGTCCAGCCGGGTGCTGAAAACCTGCGTGGCGGGAACGTGCAGCTGGACGTGCTTGCCCTCCACCCGAACATCGCCAGGCTTGAGGGTGGAGAAGTCAATCCCGGCAACGACCTCGCCATGGACGAGGAGCAGAATGCGATCTCCGGCCAGGAAATCCGGAAACAGAGGATTTTCCTTGGCACCGCTCACTATTTTGTCGATGGTGTAGACCACTGTCTCCAGGCGATGCAGCCGCTGGATGCGGTCCACTACGGCGGGCTGGCTCACGTCAATGCTGAGGGTCCTGCCCGTCACTGCGGACCACACGCGGCTCAACCAAGCCGGATCGGAATTCCGCGACAGCAGGATGAATCCGAAGAAGCCGAGCAGCGATGCGCCGAGGAACAGTCCAATGACCAGGGTGACGGCGACGGATACCGATAATCGGGCGGCCTTCGGAGCCTCCGGCATGGAGCAAGGTTAACATTGGAAGTAGACGGCGATGTGGAACGAAAGTCTTTTCCGTTCATTATTTTATAGGCACGGATCACCCGGCACGGCCGGTTGTCCGGCGGAGGGCAACACGGTTGATTCACTTTCGGCAAAAACCGCGTCGAGCTTTTGCTCGACAGCTGAGCACAGCTGCCCCTACGCGGTTCGTGGCGGACGCTTCTTTTTCAACAGGGATGGTCGGGGATGCTCTGTGCAACGAAATGGTTGCATTTTTACGTCACACCAAGGTAAGATGCACATTGAACGCAACAGTAAGCGTTTAACTCGTCGCTGTACGCCCTTTCTTCCATCGGTTCAAAATGTGGCCCAATAGTATGCGTGGGGTGACCCTATCTCGCCTCGCAACAGGTTCGGAGAGACCTTATGGCGTGGTACGCGTATTGCATCACTGAACAACAGACCCTAGCCAACGGAACCCGTTCTCGTCGTCCTTCCTTGCTGGAAGGGGTTCAAGGCGTGAACGGCGCTACCGTTCTGACCTATCCCAGCGGTGAATTCAACATAGTCGTCAGCGAATACGAGCGCGATAACGTGCAATTCGGGGAGAAAAACGTCCTCGAACACGCCCGTGTCGTGAGCGTCTGCTTCCGCAGCGGAACCGTTTTACCGTTTCGTTTTGGGACGATTTTCGACACCGACGACGCCCTACGGCATGCGGTAAGGTCCAATCGCCGGGCTTTCGGCCAGAGCGTTGCCCGCTTGCGCGGCAAGGCTGAGATGCACCTGAAGCTGCGGGTCAAGGATGGCTCGCTGCGCGAAGCCATGGCCGAAATCGTTCTGCCCGACACAGTGGGCGGCGATTACTTGATCAAGCTAAGGGAAAAGGCTTCCCAGGATCGCGAACGGCGAACCAAAGCCCGCGCGCTCTCGGTACAAGTCCATAAGTTGTTCAATCCGCTCGAAGAAGAGATCAGCTGCAAGCGAGTGGATTCCGACGGAATGCTGATTGATATCGCCCACCTGATTGATTCCAAATCCATCGAGAAATATCAGAACCGCTACAGCAGCGCCGCCAAGCAGTTGAAGAACTGCGAACTGGCGATCAGCGGACCCTGGCCGCCTTATCACTTCCTGCCGGGTAAGCTGCGGATGGTCGCGGGCAACTCCTAAGAACGGACTTCAGACCTCGGACTTCAGCTTTTGGCTGAGGTCTGACGGCTGAGGCCTAGGGTCTGAAGTCCTACAGTATGCAGCGAATGTGCAGGATTCTGCATTTCAACCCGTTTCGTCTGCCTGTGATTTCCACTCCAAGCACTACTCGGTCCATCGCTAAATGCATAACTTGTAATAGTTTGCCGACGGACCTGCATTAGGCGGTTTGATTCCACGGCTTTGGTTGCGCAAATGCAATTGATCAGGTCACCAAAAGAGGCCGCTAAACAATGACCTTCACTCTCTGTTTTTCGCGACATCTCTCTTGTTGCCGATCTGGCCGCCGGATCGGCTCACCGCATCGCCATTCCTGACTCAACCTTCCACCTTGCCTCTTTTAATTGTGGCCCCAGCAATGGGGCCATTTTTTGCTGGGTTCAGATTGGGCCGAGACGGGCGGGACGCCCGTCCTCTATTTCCTGGGCGGTGGCGGCTCCCTGATTCCAACAAGTTATTACCGGGGAACTCCGGGTTGGTTAGACTTGTCTACCTTTCTTATGAAGACTTTCCTGTGCGGCCTGGTCGTGGGCCTGGTTTTGGTGGTCTGCTCCCCATCCGCTGTGCGAGGTACAAACCGCACTCCGGCGCAAGGTTCCCGAGATGTCCTTCTCTCAACCATGCAGCGGGAGTTGCAGCGCGCCCAAGGCCAGTTGGGGCAGCTGAATCCGGCGCCCTACTTCACCAGCTATTCGGTGTACGACGAGGAAGGGACCGTTGTGGTCGGCGGCTTGGGGAGCTTGCTGAATTCGACGCAATTCCATAGGCGCATGGGAGAAGTCACGATGCGTGTAGGAAGCGCTGCGCTCGACAACACGCACCAGGAGAGCCGTCCTTCCGGCATGAGTTCGGGGCTGGTTCCTTTGCAGGACGATCCCGACGCGGCAGCGCGAGTCCTGTGGCAGCTTACCTACCAGGAGTACCGTCAGGCTGCGCAGACCTATCTGAACGTCAAGACTGCGGCGGCGGTCCGTACCCAGGAGGAAGATACCTCGGCTGACTTCGCCGACGCCAAGCCCGAGGTGCACCTGGATTACGCCATGCCGGCGTTCCATCTCGACCGCAAAGATTGGGAAGACCGGGTTCGCCGCTACTCCAGTCATTTCCTCAAGTATCCCGAGATCTACTCTTCGGCGGTGATGGTGATTGGGCAGAAAACGCAGGTGCGTTTTGTCTCGACCGCAGGCGCCCAACTGGCCACGCCGGGGACGATCATACGGCTGATGATTGAGGCTGAGACCCGGGCCGACGACGGGATGGAGTTGCTGCGGGTGGAAACCTTTCAGGCCGACACGCCCGACGGCCTTCCGGGTGAAGCTGAGATTGCCGCCAAGATCGACAAGATGGCTTCCGACCTGAAGGCCCTGAGGAGTGCGCCCACGGCCGAGCCCTTCGATGGACCGGCGTTGCTCTCGGGCAGGGCGGCCGCGGTTTTCTTTCACGAAGTGCTGGGCCATCGCCTGGAGGGCCACCGCCAGCGCGGCGATCAGGAAGGCCAGACTTTCACCAAGAAAATCAATCAGCAGGTGCTCCCTCCGTTTCTCAGCGTGATTGACGATCCCACGCAGCGCAGCCTGAACGGAATGGACCTAGGCGGCTGGTACCAGTATGACGACGAGGGTGTCCCGGCTCAGCGCGTGGATGTGATCAAGGACGGTATCCTTCGGAACTTTCTGATGTCGCGTATGCCCATCAAAGGCTTCACCCAATCGAACGGACACGGGCGAGCGCAAGCCGGACTGATGGCGACCGGACGTCAGGGCAATCTGATTGTCAGCTCGACCCACACCGCGAAAGATTCCGCGATGCGGCAGAAGCTGATTGACGAAATCAAGAAGCAGGGCAAACCCTACGGTCTGTACTTTGAAGACATCGAGGGCGGATTCACGTTGACCACGCGCTCGTTGCCGCAGTCGTTCCAGATTTTGCCGGTGCTGGTGTGGAAGGTCTACCCCGACGGCCGCTCGGATGAACTGGTGCGCGGCGTAGACATCGTGGGAACGCCGCTGGCTGCGCTCAACCGGATTGAGATCACGGGAGAGAAGACGGAAGTGTTCAACGGTGTCTGCGGGGCGGAGTCAGGCAGCGTTCCGGTTTCCGCGGCTGCGCCGGCTATGCTTTTCTCCGAGATGGAAGTGCAGAAGCGGGCGCACTCGCGGACGCGGCCTCCGATTCTGCCGCCGCCTATGGGGGAGAAGAGTGCGGACGTCGGACCTCGGTCAGACGTCGGATCTCTGCCGAGCGGAGGGCAGCAATGATCGGTTTCCGCTGCCTGCTGGCCCTCCTGACCGCTTTGTTGCTCGCAACCGCGGGCCGGCTTGCTGCCCAGAACTCAGGTTCTGCAGACGATCCCATGCTGCGCGCCATGTTGGCGGAGATGCAGCGCTCCAAAAGCCAGCTCAAGCTTGCGGACGTGCAGGCGCCCTACTACTTGGATTACCGGCTGACCGACGTCGATCAGTACAT
>Ga0157379_10002993_pt1 | contig 14252 bp, 6 predicted proteins | sample S25metaG_FD_121802 | JGI IMG/M metagenome (GOLD analysis project Ga0157379, IMG submission 121802) | Switchgrass rhizosphere microbial communities from Kellogg Biological Station, Michigan, USA - S2-5 metaG | ecosystem: Host-associated > Plants > Roots > Rhizosphere > Soil | place: USA: Michigan... | reverse complement strand
TACCTCTGGCTCGGCACCGCCACCGGCGCGTATCACTTCGACGGCGTCCGTGCCGTCGCCTTGAAGCTCGCGAACGGCGAACGACTGCCGAGCGACGACATCCGAAAGCTCCTCGGCGCGCGTGACGGCCGCCTTTGGCTCGGCACCGCAAAAGGCATGGCGAGCTGGAAGGACGGCACGCTCACGAGCCATCCGCAGATCGACGTGCCCGAGATCTCGACGCTCCTGGAGGATCGCGACGGCACCATCTGGGTCGGCGGCTCCGCAGGCCAGACCGCACGGCTCTGCTCGATCCGGACTGCCGGTGTGCATTGCCTCGGAGCCGACGGCAGCCTCGGCCGCGCCGTCCACCGGGTCTACCAGGACAGGCGCGGGCGTCTCTGGGTCGCGACGCTGGAAGGCGTCTGGCGCTGGAGCCCCGGTCCGCCGAGCTTTCGCGCGATCGCGGGGTACAAGTGCGGCTTCTTCTACGGCGACGACGGCGCCCTGCTGATGCTCTCGACGAGCGGGATCGCTCGCATCGACGACGTCGACGAGACGATCACGACCGTCGTTGCGACCGAAACGCGCTGCGGCAGCAGGCCGTGGCAGGACCGCGAGGGAAGCGTGTGGATCCCCACGGTCGATCGAGGCCTGCTCCATGCGCACCGCGGCATCGCCGACTCGTTCCGGCAATCGGACGGCCTGTCCGGCGACTGGGTCAGGAGCCTCTTCCAGGACCGCGAGGGCAATGTCTGGGTGGCGACGAGCGATGGCCTCGATCGCTTCACGGTGCCGGCGATCCGCACGATCTCGCAGAAGCAGGGCCTGTCGGTCGACTCGGTGACGTCGCTGCTCGCGGGCAGCGACGGGTCGCTCTGGATCGGCACCCACGACGGGTTGAATCGCTGGAAGGACGGCCAGCTCACGATCTACCGCGCCGCCGGGGCTCGCGCCGCGGATCGCGGCGACCGGCGAACGACGAGCGCGCGCACGCCGCTCGGAGTCGCACGTCCCGTGATCGAAGTCGCCGCGCAGGGGCTGCCGGACAGCTACATCACGTCGCTCGTCGAGGACGAACGGCGCCGCGTCTGGGTCGCCACGCTCGGCGGGCTCGCGCGTTTCGAGGACGAGCGCTTCAGCGCGATCGGCGTTGCCGGCTGGAGCGGCAGCGAGCCCTGGGTCTTCGCACTCGCTCGCGACACGGCCGGCAACGTGTGGATCAGCCAGAAGAGGGGCCTGGTTCGCGTGCGCGACGACGGCTCTGACGAAGTCCCGTGGCGCGCGCTCGGTCACCAGGCCGAGGCGTCGAGCATGATCGTCGACCCGGTGCAAGGCGGCGTCTGGCTCGGCTTTGCCGACGGCGGCGTCGTGCACTACAAGGATGGCGCAGTGCGGGCGTCGTTCAGGGCCGCGAACGGATTCGGCGACGGCACCGTGAGCGCCCTGCATTTCGATGCGCATGGCGCGTTGTGGGCAGCGACGCAAGGCGGGCTCAGCCGGGTGAAGGACGGTCGCGTCGCGACGCTGACGCGTCAGAACGGCTTGCCGTGCGACGCCGTGCACTGGGCGATCGACGCCGGCGACGGCTCGCACTGGCTCTATACGCCTTGCGGCCTGGTGCGCATCGCACCTGGCGAGCTCGACGCCTGGCAGCGCGAGCCGAAGCGCGTGGTCCAGGTCCGGCTGTTCGACGTCGCGGACGGCGTGCGAACGGAGCCGACTTCCTCAGGCGCGAGCCCGATCGTGGCGAGGAGGGCCGACGGCGCGCTGTGGTTCCGCCAGGTCGACGGCGTCAGCGTCGTCGATCCGCTTCACCTCGCGGCGAACCCGTCGCCGCCGCCCGTGCGGGTCGAGGAGGTCGTGGCCGACCGCAAGGCCTACGACGTGTCCTCCGGCACCGTGCGTCTGCCGCCGCTCGTGCGCGACGTGTTCATCGACTACACCGCGATGAGCTTCGTCGCGCCCGAAAAAGTCGCGTTCCGCTACCGGCTCGAAGGCCAGGACGCGGATTGGCGCGAGGTCGTGAACGACCGCGAGGTCCAGTACTCCAACCTCGCTCCGGGCCGCTACCGCTTTCGCGTGACGGCGAGCAACAACAGGAGCGCCTGGAACGAGCAGGGGGCCACGATCGACATCGAGGTCGCGCCTGCGTTCTGGCAGACGAACTGGTTCCGCGCGCTCTGCCTGATCGCGTTCGCGGCGCTGCTTTTCGGCCTCTATCGCCTGCGCGTGCGCCAGCTGCGCGAGCGCTTCGCCCTCGCGCTCGACGCCCGCGTCGCGGAGCGCACGCGCATCGCGCGCGAGCTGCACGACACGCTGCTGCAGAGCTTCCAGGGCCTGCTGCTGCGTTTCCAGACCGCGTTCGAGCTCCTGCCCGGCCGGCCGGCCGAGGCGAAGGCGACGCTCGCCAGCGCGATCGATCAGGCGGTCGACGCGATCACCGAAGGGCGCGACGCGGTGCAGGGGCTGCGCGCGTCGGCGACCGAGTCGAACGACCTGGCCGCCGCGATCCGCGTCCTGGGCGACGAGCTGCAGGGGCAGCACGGCGCGCAAGGTCCGGTCGCGTTGCACGTCGAGGTGCAGGGAGCGGCGCGGCCGCTGCACCCGATCGTGCGCGACGAGGCGTTCCGCATCGCGGGCGAGGCGCTGCGCAACGCGTTTCGCCACGCCGGCGCGAGCGGCATCGAGGTCGAGCTGGTCTACGAACCGCAGCAGCTGCGGCTGCGCGTCCGCGACGACGGCAAGGGGATCGATCCCGCGGTGCTCGAACGCGAGGGGAAGTCGCGGCACTTCGGACTCGCGGGCATGCGCGAACGCGCGGGCGTCGCCGGCGGCAAGCTCACCGTCTGGAGCGCCCTCGATTCGGGAACCGAGATCGAGCTCACCGTGCCGGCAGCGAACGCGTACGTCGCCGCGGCGCACGACCCGGCATCATCCGCACTGCGGCACGAGAGGACCCCCGCGCCATGAGCACCGAGCCCGCCCGCATCCGCGTCCTCTGCGTCGACGACCACCCGGTCGTGCGGCAGGGCATCGCCGGCCTGATCGCGGTCCAGCCCGACATCGAGCTCGTCGCCGAGGCCGCCAACGGGCGCGAGGCGATCGCCCAGTTCCGCGCGCATCGCCCCGACGTGACGCTGATGGACCTGCAGATGCCCGAGATGGGCGGGCTCGACGCGATCATCGCGATCCGCGGCGAGTTCCCCGACGCGCGGATCGTGATCCTCACGACCTACGCCGGCGACGTGCAGGCGATGCGCGCGTTGCAGGCGGGCGCGCACGCGTACCTGCTGAAGAACTCGCTGCACAAGGAGCTGCTCGACACGATCCGCGCCGTCCACGCGGGCAGGAAGGCGATGTCGCCGGAAGTGACGTTCGAGCTCGCGGCGCACGCGACCGACAGCGCGCTGACGCCTGCCGAGGTGCGGGTCCTGAAGCTGATCGCGCAGGGCAACTCGAACAAGGAGATCGCGCGCGAGCTCTCGATCACCGAGGAGACCGTCAAGGGGCAGGTGCGCAACATCCTCGCCAAGCTCGGCGCCAAGGACCGCACGCACGCCGCGATGATCGGATTCAAGCGCGGCATCATCGGCGTCTGAGCAGCGGCGAGGCACGGACGCGCCTCGAAAGAGGGGCGGCGCGGCGCCGTTCGAGGGCTGCGGCGCGAAAGGTCCGGCTGCTAGGCTGGCAGCGATGCGGCGGCTCTTTTCGACATTCGCTCGCGGCGCGCCCGGCGCCGGCCTGCTGCTGCTGCGCGGCGCGGCGGCGGCGGCGTTGCTCGCGCCCGCCGCGCAGCTGCTGACTGGCGCGCCCACGGAGCTCGGCGCCGTCCCGAGCGTGCTCTGCGCGGTGGATGGCCTCCTGATCGGCGTCGGGCTGTGGACGCCGCTCACCGCCGGGTTCGGCACCGTGCTCGCGCTCGCACGCGCCGCAGGATTGCCTGCCCACGGCGGGCTGCTGCTTCCGGCGGTCACCGCTGCGCTCGCGCTGCTCGGCCCCGGCGCCTGGTCGATCGACGCCCGCCTCTTCGGCTGGAAGAGGATCGAGATCGCGCCTCGAAAGGGTCACGACTCCGGCGCCGATTGAGGGTTCGCGTCCGCCCCTCGCAGGCACGTGATCGCCACCGGGCGGGCCACATTTGGGCACCGAAGGGACTCCAGGCAGACGCCATCCGGGGCTCGCGAAGATGAACGACGCGCTGCACATTGGCGCCATGCCGAAGCGAATCTCGCGACGGCGTCAGCAGGCAAGAAGCGAGGCGGCCATGGCCATCAGCACGAACACGTTGCAGGCGAGTGCGGCGCTCAAGGTCCGGTTCGGACGCTTCGAGATCGACGAGACCGAGGCCCGCCTGCTCGCCGACGGCGAGCCGGTCCGCCTCGCGCCCAAGCCGTTCGCGGTGCTGTGCGCGCTGGCGCGCAGCCCGCACGCGCTCGTCACCAAGAGCGCGCTGCTCGACCGCGTCTGGGGGCATCAGTACGTCAGCGAGTCGGTGCTGAAGACGACGATCAGCGATGTGCGCGCGGTGCTCGGCGACGACCCGAAGCAGCCGCGCTACATCGAGACCGTCTCTTGCCGCGGCTACCGCTTCATCGGCGCCGTGGCTGCGTCGGCCGAGCCTCCGCCCCTGCCACAGCCGAGCGCGACCGCGGACGACGCCGCGTCGGAAGAAACGCCGACGATCGGACGCGCCGCCGAGCTCGATCGTTTGTGCAAGGCGTGGCGCTCCGCCGCGGCGGGGACGCGCCAGGTCGCGTGGATCGCCGGCGAAGCGGGCGTCGGCAAGACGACGCTCGTCGAGCGCTTCGCCCGCGAGGTCGGTCGGGCGAGCTCTGCGTACGGGCACTGCGGCGCCAACTTCGCCGAGGCCGAGCCCGGCCTGCCGATCCTCGAGGCGCTCACCGAGCTCTCGCGTCGCGAGCCCGGGTTCGTGCAGCTGATGCGGCAGGTCGCGCCGACCTGGTTGTCGCGGCTGCCGTGGCTCAGCGCTCCGAGCGAGCGCGAGGCGCTTCAGCACGAGCTCGCCGAAGGCGGTCACGGCCGGATGCTGCGCGAATTCGGCGAGCTGCTCGACCGCTGGAGCGCTGAGCGTCCCCTGCTGCTCGTCACCGAAGACCTGCAATGGGCCGATCCGCTCACGGTCCAGCTGCTGGACTACATCGCGCGGCGTCGCTCGAACGCCTGCCTGATGTGGCTGGCGACATTCCGGCTGACCGAGGTGATCGCGTCGGAGCATCCGCTCGCGAGCGTTCGCCAGGAGCTGCGGATGCACGTGCTCGGCCACGAGATCCTGCTCGAAGCCTTCTCACCGCAGGAGGTCGTGGAGTACATGACCGCTCGCGTTCCCGCAGCGCGCGGCGACGCGGCGCTCGCGCGCGCGGTGTACGAACGCACCGACGGGCTGCCGCTGTTCGTCGCCGACCTCGTCGACCAGCTGCTCTCGTCGCGCGGCGAAGACGGCGCGCCGGCGCCGATGCACGAGCGGCTGGCGGCGATGCCGGTGCCGGAGACGCTCGCCGGCCTCGTCGAGCGCTATCTGCACGAGCTCACTCCCAGGCAGCGCTCGGTGCTCGAGGCCGCGAGCGTGTGCGGATCGCAGTTCCGGTTGTCGACCCTCGCCGACGTGCTCGAGAGCGGCGTCTCGCTGCTCGGCGGCGCGTGCGCGGAGCTCGTGCGGCGGCAGCGCTGGCTGCGCGAGGCGCCGTCGGCCCACGAGGTCGCTCCAGCCGACGGTGCCTACGTGTTCCGCCACGGCATCTACCGCGAGGTGCTCTACAAGCGGCTCGACGGCCTCGCGCGCGTCGAGCTGCAGCGCAGGCTCGAGAGCTCTCTCGATCGCAAGCGCGACGCGACCCCGCTCGCGGCGCCGATGGTCGCGACAAGACGCGGAGACCGTGATCGGAGCCACGCGGCGGCGGTGCCCGCTTGAGCTCGTCGGCGATCGTTCGCCGGGGCGGCGTGCGATGCACAATGCTCCCCGCCCGACCGCGTGACCTGTACGGAGACGCATGACGACGGCTCCCTCGACTCCAGCGCTTCGCGTGCGCTTCGATCACTTCGAGATCGACGAGGCGGAGGCGCGGCTCACCGACGACGGCCAGCCGGTGCACCTCGCGCCGAAGCCGTTCGCGCTCCTGTGCGCGCTCGTGCGCGTGCCGCACACGCTCGTCAGCAAGAGCGACCTGCTCGACCTCGTCTGGGGCCACCAGTTCGTCAGCGAGTCGGTGCTGAAGACGACGATCAGCGACCTTCGCGCCGCATTGCACGACGAGCCCAAGAAACCGCGGTTCATCGAGACGGTGTCGCGCCGCGGCTACCGGTTCATCGGCGCGGTCGAGGACGCGGCGCCGCCGGCGCGCGCGCCGCTGCCGGATGCTGCGCCCGCATCCGTGCCTGCGAGCGGCGTCGCGGCGATCGGCCGCGCCGGAGTGCTGAAGCAGCTGCGCACGGCATGGGACCTCGCCGTCTCGGGCCGCCGCCAGCTCGTCTGGATCTCGGGCGAGGCAGGCGTCGGCAAGTCGACGGTCATCGAGCGCTTCATCGGCGAGGTCGGCGAGGCGAGCTTCGCGCACGGCCAGTGCGTCGAGCAGTACGGCCAGGGCGAGCCGCACCTTGCCATCCTCGAAGCGCTCACCGCCCTGTGCCGGCGCGATCCTTCGCTCGTCGAGCTGATCCGCGCCGTCGCCCCGACCTGGTTGTTCCAGCTGCCGTGGCTGAGCAGCGCCGCGGAGCGCGAGGCGCTGCGCCGCGAGCTCGCCGGCGCGAGCCAGGCGCGCATGCTGCGCGAGATGGGCGAGCTGCTCGACCGCACCACCGAGCAGCGGCCGCTCCTGCTCGTGACCGAGGACATGCACTGGAGCGATCACGCAACCGTGCAGCTGATGGACTACCTCGCACGCCGTCGTTCCGGCGCGCGCTTCATGTGGCTCGCGAGCTTTCGCCTGACGGAGCTGATCGCGGCCGAGCACCCGCTCGCCATCGTTCGCCACGAGCTTCGCCTGCACGGGCTCGGCAAGGAGATCGTGCTCGACCACTTTTCCGAGGAGGAGGTCGGCGAGTACGTGCGGGCGAGGGTGCCTTCGCTCGCTGCGGACACCGCGCTCGTTCGCGCACTGCACGAGCGGACCGAGGGCTTGCCGCTGTTCGTCGCCGGTGTGCTCGACGACCTCGTCGCGCACCTCGACGGCGATGCAGATCCGCGCGCGCGGCTCGCCGCGATGTCGCTTCCCGAGACGCTCTCGGGCGTGATCGAGCGCTACATCGACGAGCTTCCCGCGGAGCAGCGCCGGCTCCTCGATGCGGCGAGCGTGTGCGGCGTCCAGTTCCGCGTTCCGACTGTCGCGGCCGTCCTCGAGATGGACCCTCTGGCGACCGCCGACGCGTGTGCCGAGCTCGGCCGGCGGCATCGTTGGCTGCGCGATGTTCCGGTCGCGACGCAGAGTCCCGCCGCGGACGGGGCCTACGCGTTCAGGCACGCGCTCTACCGCGAGGTCCTCTACAAGCGCATCGGCCGCCTGGCGCGCGTCGAGCTGCATCGCAAGGTCGCGCTGACGCTCGAGCGCGAGCGCGCGCAAGGTGCCAAGGTCGGCGCTGCGGAGCTGGCGTCTCACTTCGATCTCGCGCGCGAGCCGGGTTCGGCGCTGCGCTGCTACGCCGAGGCGGCCGAGGCCGCGCTCTTGCATTTCAGCCCGGCGCACACGCTTTCGCTGACGCAGCGCGCGCTCGAGCTGCTCGCCAGCGTGGCGCACGATCCGGCGCGCAGCGCGATCGAGGTCACGCTGTGCGCGCTGCGCGGCACCGCCGCCATGCAGGTGCTCGGTTTCAGCTCGGTCGAGCTGCAGGAGTCGTTCGAGCGGGCGCTCGAGCGTCTCGACGAGGTGCCCGGGCATCCGCTGCGCGCACTCTTCCTCTCCGTCCTCGGCATGGCTCGTCACATCCGCGGCGAGCCCGGCGAGGCCGCGGCGATCGCGCGGCGCAGCGAAGCGCTCTGGCAGGCGACCGCCGACGACGCGGCGCTGGTCTGCGCCTGCATGCTGAACGGGATCCTCGAGCGCGACGCCGGGCGCACGACCGCCGCCCGCGAGTGGCTGGAGCGCGGCATTGCCGCGGTGCAGGCACTCGACGCGACCACCTCGCCCGCGGTGTTCGCCGCCGACGCGGGCGTCATGCTGCTCGGCATGCTCGCGCTGGCGTTGCACGATGCGGGCCTGGTCGACGAGGCCAGCGCGCGCGTCCGCGCCGCGTCGGAGCGCGCCCTCGCGCTCGGCCAGCCTGCGCCGCGCCAGGCGGCGTGGTGGTTCGAAGGCCTTCTCGGGGTCCGCGCCGGCGAGCCCGAGCGCGTCGCCGACGCGGCGGCTCGGCTCCAGACCATGCACGACGAGGAGTACGACGCTCCGGAAGGCAAGGCTGCGGCGCTCTGGTTCCGCGGCTGGGCACAGGCGCAGCTGGGCCATCCTCGCGAAGGCCACCGCCTGATCCGCCAGGGCCACGACGAGGTGACCCGGATCGGCATGCGCGCGTTCGGCGGCGAGACGCTCGGTTATGCCGCCGAGGCTCTGCTGCTCGCGGGTGACGCGGCCGGCGCGCGGCGCGAGATCGACGAAGCGGTCGTCGCGGCACAGGCGACCGGCGACCGCAGCGCGCTGCCGCGGCTGTGGATGATCGAAGCGCGCATCGAGCGAGCGCTCGGCGACCCGCAGCGCGCGCGCGTCTCGCTGGAACGCGCGATCGCCGAGGCGAGCCAGCAGGAAGCCGCGTGGCTCGAGCTGCTCGCGCGTTCGGCGCTGTGCGAGCGCGACGACGCCACGCGCGACGAACGTGCCGCGCTCGGCGCGCTCGTGGATCGGCTGGGCGAGGGGCGCGACACGCCCGCGTTCGCTCACGCCGCGGCGCTGCTCGGCCGGCCCGTGCCGGCCTGAGCGGCGCGCCGGCCGAAGCCGGCGCCTCGCGCCTCACTTGCCGGCGATCGCCAGCACCTTGCCGCGGCCCGCGCGCGTTCGCGCTGCGCCGTTCGCGAGCCGCGCCACCGGCCGCAGCACGCGCCGGATCCGCTCGAGCGTCGAGCGCTGCTGCGCGGTCGGCTCGATGCGCTGCACGCGCGGGTCGGCGAGCACGCGATCGAGCAGCGTGAGGAGCCGCTCGCGGTCCTTGCGATCGGCGAGCAGGACCGGCAGCGTCGCGACCGCCTTCTCGGGCTCGTAGCGAACGATGATCTCCTGCACGCCACCGATGCGGCGCACCTGGTCGCGCGGCAGCTCGGGGAGGAAGTCGCGGTAGTCCTCGAGTAGCTCCTGTGCGAGCTCGACGCGCGAGAGTGGCAGCGGCCCCTCGGCGTGCGCCATCAGATAGCCGACGCGCGCGAGCGCTTCCGGGTAGCCGCCCTTGTCGATCGCCGCGAGGGCGTCGTGCACGAACGAGAGCTCGCGCGGATTCGCCGCCGGCTTCGGCAGCGCCGCGTCCTCGCCCTTGCCGCCGAAGTAGAAGGCGGAGAGGTTCCCGTAGATCTCGAAGAACGTCGCCTCGCCGAGCGCGTCGCGGAGCGCCCGCTGGAGATCGAGTGTCGCGCTCACGACCTCGGCGACCGCCGCCTCGAGCTTGCGGCCGGGGGCGTCGGGCGCGAGCGCCTGGCGGTTCGCCCGCACCGCCTGCGCCACCGGCGCGAGCCACCAGAGCGCGGGGTTGAGGTCCGAGAACGCCCAGCGCTGGAAGCGCAGCGGATGGAGTGTCCGCGACAGCTTCGCGGTGTATTCGTTCGCGAACGCCTGCACGACCGGGCGGCCGAACAGCTCGTAGGCGCGCTGGTTGAATTCCGACACCGCGTTCATCGCGGCGAACGGGCGCTCGTCCTCGCGCTCGAAGCGATTGAGGCGTTTGACGACGTCCTCGAGGCGCAGCTCGACGAAGCTGACGTCGTACGCAGGCTCGCCGCCCTTGCCGGGCTGCTCGGCGATCTGCATGCCGTAGAGCCCGGGCGGCAGCGACTCGATCGAGCGCAGAACCGAGACGATCTGCGCGTGCTCCTTCTTCGCGACCTTGCCGGCGACGAAGATGCCGAGGTGCCCGATCTCCTCGTGCATGAGGCCGACGATGACCTGGCCGCGCGCCTTGATCTCCTCGGTGGACTGGTAGACGTCGGCGACCCAGTTGAATGCCTGCTGCGGCGGCGTGATGTTGTCGCCGAGCGAGGCGAACAGCACGATCGGCACCTTGATCTCGCGCAGGTCGAACATGTGGCCGCGCGAGGCCTGCACGCCGCCGGTCCACAGCTTGTTGCCGACGAAGAGGTTCTGCGTGATCCACTCGATCTCTTCGCGGTTCATGATGAAGTAGCCGCCCCACCAGCGCTCGAACTCGAGGAAGCGCTGCGTCTCGCTGTCGGCGTTCGCGAAGACGTTGACGTACTTGTCCCAGAACGTGTTGGCCGGGTTGAGGTTCTCGAAGTTCTGCACCAGCCAGGCGCCGTCGAACTTGCCGTTGCCGAGGTCCGACGTGAGCGAGGCGAGCCAGGTGCCGCCGAGCAGCCCGCCGGAATAGCGCATCGGGTTGTCGCCTTCGTTCTCGCGCCAGGCGCCGCCCCAGTACGACATCGGTGCGCCGACGACGACCAGCGGCCCGGTCTCGTCGGGGTTCGACGCGGCGAGCATCATCGCCGCCCAGCCCGCCTGGCAGTTGCCGACGATCGCCGGCTTCGGCGAGTCGGGGTGCAGCTCGCGCACGTGGTGCACGAACTCGCGCTCGGCGGCGGAGACGTCGAGCAGGGTCTGGCCGGGCTCCGGCTCGGGGTGGAAGACGACGAAGTACACCGGATGGCCGGCGCGCAGCGCGACGCCGACCTGCGAGTCGTCCTTGAAGCCGCCGATGCCGGGGCCGTGGCCGCCGCGCGGATCGATGATGACGTAAGGGCGGCGCAGCGGATCGACCGTCACGCCCTCGGGCGGGACGATGCGAAGCAGCGTGTAGTTGACCGGACGCGCCAGCGTGCGGCCGTCCATCACCACCTCGTACTCGAAGTGCAGCACCGGCGGCAGGCCCTGCCGCTCGTGCTCGAGAAAGTTGTTGCCGCGCTGGCGCAGCGTGTCCCAGAGCAGGACCGAGCGCTGCGCGAAGTCGACGGCGTAGCGCGCGGCGTTCGACCACGCGTTCCAGGGCAGCAGCGCCGGCTCCTTCATCAGCTCGGCGCCGGCGCGCTCGGCGGCCTGCCGTACGCGCTTGGCGCAGCGCTCGAGGGCGATCTTCGTGCGGGTCTGCAAGACGTGACCGACCTTCGTGGTCAGGTCCTGGCTCTCGGACAGTGCCCGGGCCGTGTCGTTCATGGTGTGGTCCTTTCGTGGTTGCAAGCGCCCGGCGCGAGGTCGGGCGGCACGCAACGACCATAGCCATCGGGCTCGGCGAAGTCGTGAGCGAACGGTCGTCATTCGGTCCGGGTTGAAGCCCGACCGACCGCGCGCGGCGGTCGACGCCCGATGCGCGAGGCGCCGCTCGCATTCCGGACGGAATGGCGACGGATCGCTGACGACATGGGTGCGAGCCGTTCCTAGGATGGCCTTCGCAGCGCCGCATGCGGCGCACCTCACGAGCGCGCACCATGAACAGCAGGATCACTCCCGCCCGGATCTACGCCGCGATCATCGTCGTCGCGACGGCGTGGGTCGTGCACGGCTTCGCGCAAAGCGTGCTCGCCGCGGCGGTCGCTGCGATCGCGAGCTGGCCGCTCTACGAGCGCTTCACGGCGCGGTTGCCGAGATCGGCGCGCGGCGCTCCCGGAGCCGCGCTCTTCACCGTGGTGCTCACCGTGTTCGTCCTCGGTCCCATGCTGTTCGCCGCGTGGGCGCTCCTCAGCGAAGCGCAGGCGGCCGTGCGCGAGCTGGTGGCGGCCGACGGCCAGGGGATCGCAGCGCCGTCGTGGCTGCTCGACGTGCCGCTGCTCGGGCCGTGGGCAGCCGCACGCTGGCAGAGCGACCTCGCACATCCCGGCGCACTCCTCGTCTGGGCACAGCACTCGGACCCGAAGGCCCTCGTCGGCTGGGCGCAGTCACTCGGCGAGTTCGCCGGCCGCCACGCGCTCATCGTCCTCTTCACGCTCCTGCTCCTGTTCTTCGCATACTGCGAAGGCGATGCGCTCGTGCGCGACTTTCGCCGCGTGCTGCACCATGCCGTCGGCGAGCGGGCCGAGCGCTACGTCGACGTCGTGACCCGCGCGACGCGTGCCTCGGTGACCGGCATGCTCGTCGTCGGCCTGTTCGACGGCATCGCGATCGGCGTGTCGTTCGCGGTCGTCGGCGCACCGCGCGCGGCCGCCTGGGGCGCGATCATCGGCGCGCTTGCCGCGATCCCGTTCCTCGGCTACGCGGCGCTCGGCGCGGTCGTGCTGCGCCTCGCGATCGAAGGCCAGGCAGCGCTCGGGCTCTTCTGCCTCGGGCTCGGCTCCTTCGTGCTCCTGTGCGGCGACAAGATCGTGCGGCCGGCGGCGGCGCACCAAGGCCTGCACCTGCCGTTCGTGTGGGTGCTGATGGGTTGCATCGGCGGCTTCGAGGTCCTCGGCCTCGTCGGTCTCGCCATCGGCCCGGTCGTGCTCGCGCTCGCACGCGAGCTGTGGGATCAGCGCGTGCGCTCGGTTTCTCGCGCCGCCGCCCAGCGCGGCGGCGCCTCCATCCATCCACTCCCGACATCGCCATGCAACCCGTCCATTCCCTCCCGAACGACCGTCGACTTGAGCTGACCTGCACCGCATGGGCCGACGCACCCCGGCTCGAGCTGCGCTCAGCCGCCATCCCGCAGCCGGCGCCCGGCGAAGTGCTGGTGCGCGTCGAGGCCACGTCGGTGAATCCGATCGACGTGAAGCGCGCCGCCGGCTACGGCCGGCGCCTGCTCGGGCTCAAGGGCGCGGCGACGCTGCCCGTGGTGCTCGGCAACGATCTCGTCGGCGTGATCGAGGCCGTCGGCAGCCGCGCATCCGCGTTCGCTCCCGGCCAGCGCGTCCTCGGCCTCGTGGCCACCGGCCGCGGCGGAGGCGCACACGCGTCGCACGTGCTCGCCCCCGAGGAGCAGCTCGTCGCCGTATCCGATGCGTCGTTCGAATCGCTCGCCGTGCTGCCGTATTCGTTCACGACGATGTGGCTCGCGGTCGCGTCGACGGGTCTCGACGCATCGCGCGCGCACGGCAGGCGCGTGCTCGTCAACGGCGCCAACGGCGGCCTCGGACGACTCGCCCTGCAGCTGCTGCGCGGCTGGGGCAGCCAGGTGACCGCGATCTGCGCATCCGGAACTCGCGAGGACTGCCTCGCGCTCGGCGCCGAAGTTGCCGTCGAGCGCACGCCGGGTGTCATGGAAGAGCTCCCGGCCGCCTTCGACGTCGTCCTCAATTTCGGCGGCTGGCACGACGACCCGGCGCTCGCTGCGCGGCTGAAGACGGCCGCGCTCGGACACGCGACGACGGTGCATCCGCTGCTCGCGCACTTCGACCGCCTCGGCTGCGTGCGCGGCGCGATCGCGAGCCGCCGCGACTGGAAGCGGATGCGCGAGCGCGTCGCCGCGTTCGCGCCGAAGGCGCGCTACGCGTGGACGGTCTTCAGGCCCGATCGCGACGCGCTTGCTGCGCTGGCGGCGATGGTGCGCATGCGCGCGCTCTCGCTCCCGCTCGGCATCCGGGTGCCGCTGCAGAAGGCGAGCGAGGCGTTCGCGCACGTCGCTGCGGGTAAGCCGGGCAGGGCAGTGCTGCTGCCGTCGTGACGCGCCTCGACGTCGAGACCGGTTCGACACCGGATCTCGACCGAACGCCGATGCTTCGCAGACGACTTTCGATGCGTGCGTCCGTATCGTGCCTGGCATGGACACCGCACGCACGATCGCCGCTCGCGAGCGCGCCATGTCGTGGCGCGACGCGCTCCGTCGCACGTTGGCGGTGGCGTTCGCCGCGGGCCTGCCGTTGATCGCGGTCGCGCAGGTCGCGCCGGAGCCGGCCGAGCTCGAACCCGTCAACGACCGCCTGCACGCACTGCTGCCGACGTCGGTGTACCTGCAGGGCGGCGTCGCGGAGCACGTCGACACGTTCTCGCTCGGCGTGCTCTGGGCATTGCCCTGGCAGCACGAGTTCTCGTTCGGCCGGCTCACGACGAGCGGCGAAGCGTCGGTCGGCGAATGGCAGACGCACGGCGAGCGCCGTCACACCAGGCCCTTCACGCAGATCGGCTTCACGCCGACGCTGCGCTTTTATCCCGACGTGTCGGACGGCCACTGGTTCGTCGAGGCGGGCGTCGGCGCGAACGTGATCG
>Ga0157379_10002991_pt1 | contig 14253 bp, 12 predicted proteins | sample S25metaG_FD_121802 | JGI IMG/M metagenome (GOLD analysis project Ga0157379, IMG submission 121802) | Switchgrass rhizosphere microbial communities from Kellogg Biological Station, Michigan, USA - S2-5 metaG | ecosystem: Host-associated > Plants > Roots > Rhizosphere > Soil | place: USA... | reverse complement strand
TCGCCCGAGGTTTACGGCTGGGGCACCGGGGTCTTCTTCCTGGGCTATCTGGTGTTCGAGGTGCCTTCCAACCTGATCATGGAAAAAGTGGGGGCGCGGCTGTGGCTGTCGCGCATCATGATCACCTGGGCCATCGTCTCCATGGCCTTTGCCTTCGTGCAGGGACCGGTGATGTTTTTCCTGCTGCGCTTCCTTTTGGGCTTGGCGGAGGCGGGCTTCTATCCGGGCATCCTGCTGTATTTCACCTACTGGTTTCCCGCTGCCACGCGGGCACGCATCCTGGCCATCTTCTGCATGGGCATTCCCGTCTCCAACATCCTGGGCGCGCCCTTGTCCGGCTGGCTGCTCGGCGTCGAAGGCTATGGCATGAAGGGATGGCAATGGATGTACATCCTGGAAGGCATTCCCACCCTCGCGTTGGGCTTTGCCGCGCTGTGGGGCCTGCCGGACAATCCGCTGAAAGCATACTTCTTGTCGCTGCGGGAAAAAGAAGTGGTGATGGCGCGGCTGGCGCAGGAAGAGCGCCCCGAGGTGCATGGGCTTGGCGAGATGGTGAAGGATTGGCGGGTCTGGGCCCTGATCATTCCCGATTTCGCCATCGTGTTCGGCATCTACGCCCTGGGCTTCTGGATGCCCTTGATGGTCAAGGCGATGGGCTATGACATCAAGCACACCAGCCTGATCGTGATGATCCCTTATACCGCATCACTGGCGATCCTGTGGGGGATCGGGGTTTCCAGCGACCGCACCGGCAAGCGGTCGCTGCATTTCATCATTTCCGCATTGGTGGCGGCTGCGGGTTTTGCCATCGCCGCGATCGGCGGCAATGACGCCATCGTGATCCTGGGCTTCTGCCTGGCGGCAGGTGGAGCTTATTCGGGGCTTGCCACCTTCTGGTCGATACCGCCGCTTTTCCTTGGCGGCACCGCGGCGGCGGGCGCCTTCGCGCTGATCAATTGCGTGGGCAACCTGTCGGGCTTTGTCGGGCCGGGCATGATGGGCTGGCTGCTCAAGCTGACGGGCGATTACAAGGCGGGGCTGTGGATGTGCGTCGGCGTTCCGTTGGTCGCGGCCGTGTCGATGCAGCTTCTGGCTGGCAGCGTTCAGCGCAAATAGATGCTCTCCGACAGTCTCAGGCTTCAGTCCGACCGCATTCTGAATCGCGCCGCCTGGCGGCTGATCCCCTTCATGTCGCTGATGTATGTGGTGAGCTTCCTCGACCGCGTGAACATATCCTTCGCGGCGCTGCAGATGAATCAGGATCTGGGCTTCTCGCCGCAAGTCTACGGCTTTGCTTCCGGCGTGTTCTTCTTCGGCTATTTCCTGTTCGAAGTGCCTTCCAACCTGGCGCTGCAAAAGGTGGGGGCGCGGCTTTGGATGTGCCGCATCTGCGTCACCTGGGGATTTCTTTCCATGCTGACGGCCTTCTGCCGCGAGCCGGTCAGCTTCTGCATCGTGCGCTTTCTGCTGGGCGCCGCCGAAGCCGGACTCTATCCGGGCATGGTGCTTTACATGACCTACTGGTTTCCCGCGTCCACCCGGGCGCGATTCATCGCCCTGTTCCTGGGCGGGGTGCCGCTGTCCGCGGTGATCGGCTCGCCGATTTCCAGCTGGCTGCTGGAATTGAACGGCCATGGTCTTAACGGCTGGCAATGGATGCTGATCTTGGAAGGTATTCCATCCCTGATTTGCGGTGTGGCGGCTTTGTGGGTGCTGCCGGATGGTCCGGCCAAGGCGAAATGGTTGAGCGCGGAAGAGAAGGGCATCGTTGCGGAGCGGCTGGCGGCGGAGCCGCCCGGCGCGCTGCATGGCCTGAAGGAAATGCTGCTCGACAAGCGCATCTGGATTTTGATGATTCCGGATTTCTCCATCGTCTTCACCCTCTATGCCCTGAACTTCTGGCTGCCGCTGATGGTGCATGGCATGGGCTTTTCGGTGCGCCAGACCGGCTTCATTGTGGCGCTGCCTTATCTGTTGGCGATCATCGCCATGGTGGCGCTGGGCTGGTCGAGTGACCGCAGCGGCAGCCGCGCCGGTCATGTCGCCTTCGGAACTTTTGTGGCGGCGGCGGGGATGCTGATCGCGATGCTGGCGCAGAACCATGCCGTGGTCATCGCCGCTTTGTGTTTGGCCACAAGCGGTATCTATGCCGCGCTGGCGGTGTTCTGGACTTTGCCGTCCTCCCTGTTGCGCGGCACCGCGGCGGCGGCGGGACTGGCGCTGCTCAACAGTTTTTCCAATCTGGGCGGTTTCTTCGGACCCGCCCTGATGGGCTGGATCAAGCAACAGACCGGCGCTTATTCCCTGGGGCTGGCTTTTCTGGCAGCGATGCTGGTCGTGGGTGGGGTTTCGGTTATCTTGATCGGCAGGGCATTCTTTGAGAGACAGGAAGCCAGCTGATGCGCCGACTAGCTTTGGTATGTTTCTGCCTTGGTTTTATTTTTGCCGCTGCACCAGCATCAGCCAACACTGTTCGCTATCCGTCCTGTGCAAAGCCTGATGCTTCTTTCAAGGCGTTTTTGCAACGCTTCACCAATCAGAGAGTGTTTCAAAAGTCGCGGTTGAGTCTTCCATTGGTTGTGCGTGCCGGGGATGGCAAGACAATCGGCTCCAGGCTGGAGTTGTGGGATCTCAAGCGCATTAAAGGGCTTAAGGACCCACTGATTTATTCCGACACTCAGCGCCAAAGAGCAAATATTTCGCAGTCGATTGACCTTGTGCAAGAAAATCCGGCAGTGGCCGAGGTTTGGCAGGCCGAAAAATCGGAGGGGGACGCTGTTAAATTGCAATACTGGTTCCGCAAACATAATGGTTGTTGGTTTTTGGCGGAATTTGATGACTGGTCGGAATGATGTTGGAACTTGACTTGAGGTTTGCCTCTTGATTTGTCTCGCCCCGCAATGACTCGCGCATTCCTTTTCCCCGGCCAGGGGAGCCAGAAAACCGGCATGGGCAAGGAGCTCGCCGACGCCTTCGCGCCCGCGCGCGAAGTGTTCCAGGAAGTGGACGACTCGCTGTCGCAAAAGCTTTCCAGGCTGATGTGGGAGGGCCCGGATTCCGATCTCACCCTTACCGAGAATGCCCAGCCCGCCATCATGGCGGCGTCTATCGCCATCGTCCGGGTGCTGGAAAAGGAAATGGGCCTGGATGTGGCCAGGCATGCGTATCTGGTCGCCGGCCACAGCCTGGGGGAATATTCCGCACTGTGCGCAGCGGGCGCTTTCTCGCTCGCCGATACGGCGCGGCTGCTCAAGACGCGCGGCCAGGCCATGCAATCGGCGGTGCCGGTGGGCGAGGGCGGTATGACCGCCCTGATCGGCGCCGATATCGAACAGGCCGAAGCGGTGGCCAAGGAAGCATCGGCCGCCGGTGGCACCTGCGTCGTCGCCAATGACAATGCGCCCGGCCAGGTGGTGATTTCCGGAACCCTGGACGCGCTGGCGCGCGCCGGCGAGATCGCCAAGGCCAAGGGAATCAAGCGCGCCATGCCGTTGCCGGTGTCGGCGCCTTTTCATTCCCCACTGATGCAGCCTGCCGCCACCCGCATGGCCGATGAACTGGCCAAGGTCACCATCCGCCCGCTGGCGGTGCCGGTGCTGGCCAATGTCACGGCGAAGGAAGCCAGCAATCCCGATCATGTCCGTCAACTTCTGGTGGAACAGATCACGGGCCGGGTGCGCTGGCGCGAAAGCGTTCTGGCCTTGAAGGGCCTGACCGTGGATACCACGGTGGAATTCGGGGGCAACAAGGTGTTGACCGGTATGGTCAAGCGCATCGATCCTTCGCTGCAGATGGTCACGCTCGATACGCCGGCCGACCTGGAAGCATTTGGAAAGGCGCTTTGATGTTCGACCTCACCGGAAAAACTGCACTGGTTACCGGCGCCTCCGGCGGTATCGGCGGCGCCATCGCCAAGGCCCTGCACACACAAGGCGCAAAAGTCATCTTGTCGGGAACCCGGGCCGAAGCGCTGGAAGCACTGAAAGCGGAATTGGGAGAACGTGCCTTCACCGCCACCGCCAATCTGTCCGACATCGCGTCCGTCGAGGCCTTGCCCAAGGCCGCGGAGGAAGCGGCGGGCGCTCCGATCGACATCCTGGTCAACAATGCCGGGATAACAAAAGACAATCTCTTCATGCGCATGAAGGATGACGAGTGGGACCAGGTGATCGCGGTCAATCTCACCGCCGCCTTCCGCCTGTCGCGCGCCGTGCTGCGCAGCATGATGAAAAAGCGCTGGGGCCGCATCGTCCAGATCAGTTCGGTGGTGGGCGCCACCGGAAATCCCGGTCAGGGCAATTATGCCGCCGCCAAGGCCGGCCTGGTGGGCATGACCAAGAGCCTTGCCGCCGAAGTCGCCTCCCGCAACATCACCGTCAATGCGGTGGCGCCGGGTTTCATCCAAACCGCGATGACAGAAGTGCTCACCGATCAGCAAAAAGAGATGATCAGCCAGCGGATTCCGGCGGGCCGCATGGGCATGCCGAACGAAATCGCGGCGGCCGTCGTCTATCTGGCTTCGGAGGAAGCGGCCTATGTCACCGGCGAAACCATCCATATCAATGGCGGGATGGCGATGATATAGCAGCAAAAACAATAGCTTAAGCATGAGATTGGCGGGACCGGAAGGTTTATGTTACCTAACCGGCCACCTTACGAAGCACCCATTGTTTGGTCCCGGCGTTTTCGCCATTGCCGGTTTGAAATCTAGGAGAGGCTTACAAGTCCATGAGCGATACTGCCGAGCGCGTGAAGAAGATCGTTGTCGAACATTTGAATGTCGACGCCGACAAGGTCACGGATACCGCGTCCTTCATCGAAGATCTGGGCGCCGACAGCCTCGATACCGTCGAGTTGGTGATGGCGTTCGAGGAAGAATTCGGCATTGAAATTCCCGACGACGCAGCGGAATCCATTGTGACAGTTGGTGACGCCGTCAAATACATCGACAAAGCGAACGCCGCCTGATCATCGGGCGCCATAGGTCCTAAATCCATGCGCAGGGTCGTCGTCACCGGCCTGGGTCTCGTCACGCCGCTGGCCTGCGGCGTGGAGGAGAGTTGGTCGCGGTTGCTCGCCGGGAAATCCGGTGCCAGCCTCATTACCAAGTTCAAGACCGACGACCTGCCCACCAAGATCGCCTGCCAGGTGCCGCGCGGCGACGGCACCGACGGAAGCTTCAATCCCGATCAGTGGGTGGACGCCAAGGAACAGCGGCGCGTGGATGATTTCATCATCTATGGCCTGGCTGCCGCCAAGCAGGCGGTCGCCGATTCGGGCTGGGAAGCCAGGACCGATGAGGAGAAGAACCGCACCGGTGTGCTGATCGGCTCGGGCATCGGCGGGCTGACCGGCATTGAGGAAGCCTCGATCCTGGTGCACGAAAAAGGCCCCCGCAAGCTTTCGCCCTTTTTCATCCCGGGCCGGCTGATCAACCTGGTGTCGGGCTATGTCTCCATCGAGCATGGTTTCAGGGGCCCCAATCACTCGGTGGTCACGGCCTGCGCCACCGGCGCCCACGCTATCGGCGATGCGGCGCGGCTGATCGCTTTCGACGATGCCGATGTCATGGTCGCAGGCGGCGCGGAAAGCGCGGTCTGCCGCATCGGCATCGCCGGCTTCAATGCCTGCCGCGCGCTGTCCACCAACTTCAACGACACGCCGGAAAAGGCTTCGCGCCCCTATGACAAGGACCGCGACGGCTTTGTGATGGGCGAGGGCGCCGGCATTGTGGTGCTGGAAGAGCTGGAGCACGCCAGGGCGCGTGGCGCCAAAATCTATGGCGAGGTGACGGGCTATGGCCTGTCCGGGGATGCCTATCACATCACCGCCCCCTCCGAGGATGGCGATGGCGGCTATCGCGCCATGCAGATGGCGGTGAAGCGGGCCGGCATCTCGCCGTCGGATATCGATTATGTGAACGCCCATGGCACATCCACCATGGCCGACGGCATCGAAGCCGGCGCGGTGGAGCGGCTGCTGGGCAATGCCGCGTCCAAGACCGCCATGTCGTCCACCAAATCCTCCATCGGGCATCTGCTGGGTGCGGCGGGGTCGGTGGAAGCCATCTTCTGCCTGCTCGCCATGCGCGACGGCATGGTGCCGCCCACCATCAATCTGGAAAATCCTGACGTGATCACCGCGCTGGACCTGGTGCCGCTCAAGGCGCAGAAGCGCGAAGTCAATGTCGCCATGTCCAACAGCTTCGGTTTCGGCGGCACCAACGCCGCGCTGATCCTTTCCAGGCTTTGAAGCGCTTTGTTCTCATTCTGGGCGTGCTGGCGCTGATCGCGGCGGGCGTGGTGGAATGGGCCAATGCCGCCTGGGACGCGCCCGGCCTGCCATCCGCGGACGGCAAGGACACGGTGATCCTTATCCCGCCACGCTCGCCGACCCACCAGATCGCGCGCATGCTGGAAGATAAGGGGGTCGTCAAATCCGGACTGATGTTCGAATTCGATGTGCGGGTGAAGGGCCTGGCCAGCCAGCTCAAGGCCGGCGAATATGCCATTCCATCCCGCACCTCGATGCATGCCATCGCCGGCATATTGGTGGAAGGCAAATCCATCCAGCACAAGCTGACGGCGGCGGAAGGCCTGACCAGCGACATGATCTGGAAGGTGGTGCAGGCCGATTCCGTCCTGGTGGGCGAGGCGGGGCCGCAGCCGCAGGAAGGCAGCCTGTTGCCGGAGACGTATCTCTTCACCCGCGGCGAAACCAGGGCCCATCTGCTGGCCAAGATGGAAAAGGCACAAGAAAAATTCCTGGACGAAAAATGGCCGGCGCGAACCCAAGGCCTGCCGTTCAAGTCGCCGCGCGAGGCGGTGATCCTGGCGTCGATCGTGGAAAAGGAAAGTGCGCTGCCCCAGGAACGCCGGCGCATTGCCGCGGTTTTCCTCAACCGCCTCAAGATCGGCATGCGGCTGCAGACCGATCCCACCGTGATCTACGGGCTCACGCGCGGCTATCCCCTGGGCCGCGGCATCCGTCAGAGCGAGCTGGACGGCGCCACGCCCTACAACACCTATGTGATCGCGGGCCTGCCGCCCGGACCGATCTGCAATCCGGGCAAGGATTCCATCGCGGCGGTCTTGAATCCGGAAAAATCGGACGACCTGTATTTCGTCGCCACCGGCCATGGCGGGCATGTTTTCGCCACCAATGCTGCCGAGCAGGCACGCAATGTTGCGGCCTATCGCGCCTTCGAGCGCCAGCAGGCCCCGCCGCAGGACAGCCATACGGTCGAGGCCAATGGCCGGGTCGAAGGCACCAATGTCACGGTGCTGGACCCCAGTCTTCCGAAGTTGCCTCCGGTTTCCAAGCATACGCCGCGAAGCCGTCACAGGTGACAGTTGCTCGCCTGCTGCGCTAGCTTTCGGGCCTTCGAGAAGGAACACCATGACCTTCGCCAGCATGACGGGTTTTGCCGAAAGCACGGGCAGCCATGAAGGCTTGCGCTGGCGCTGGGAGGCCAAGAGCGTCAACAGCCGCAGTCTGGACCTCAGGCTGCGCACGCCGCCCGGCTATGACAGCCTGGAACCGCCGGCGCGGCGGCTGGCCGGCGAACGGTTCCTGCGCGGTGCGCTGCAGGTTTCGCTGGCAATCGAATCGCAGGATGGCACCCGAGGACTTTCCGTGGATGCGGTTGCCCTGGCCAGCGCCGTCAGGATCGCGCGGGAAGTGGCGGCCGAAACCGGGCTTGCCCCGGCGCGGGTGGACGGCTTGCTGGCGCTGAAAGGCGTGCTGGTGGCCGATGAAAGTGCCGAGCCGCTGGATCCTAGGACGCGAGCACATCGCGATGCCGCCATCCTGGAGAGCCTGGCGCTTGCCTTCGACAAATTGACCAGGGAACGCTGCAACGAAGGCAGCAAGCTGGCCGCCGTGCTGACGGCGCAGATCACCGAGGTGGACAGGCTGGTGGCGGTTGCGGCGAGCCTGGCCGCGGCACAGCCTGCCGCGCTCAAGGCGCGGCTGGGCGCCCAGTTGAAGGAATTGCTCGATTCGGCTCCGGTTTCCGAAGACCGGTTGGCCCAGGAAGTGGCGCTGCTGGCGGTGAAGGCCGATGTGCGCGAAGAGTTGGACCGGCTCACCGCCCACGTCCAGGATGCCCGCGCCCTGATCGCGCAGGGTAAAGGTGTGGGCCGCAAGCTGGACTTCCTGGCCCAGGAGTTCAACCGCGAAGCCAATACCCTGTGCTCGAAATCCTCCGACATTGCATTGACCCGCACCGGACTCGCCCTTAAGGCGGTGATCGACCAGTTCCGCGAGCAGGCCCAGAATGTTGAATAGGAATGTCGAATAAGCATGGCCGCCGATAACCACCAGCGCCGCGGGCTGATGCTTGTCCTGTCCTCGCCTTCGGGCGCGGGCAAGACCACCCTGTCGCGCCGCCTGCTGCAAAGCGATCCCGATGTGGTGATGAGCGTTTCCGCGACCACGCGCCAGCCCCGGTCCAATGAGATCGACGGCCAGGATTATTTCTTCGTCACGCCGGAAAAATTCGATGCCATGGCGGCGGCCGGCGAATTCCTGGAGCATGCCACGGTGTTCGGCCACAAATACGGGACACCCCGTGCGCCGGTGATGAAGGCGCTGGAAGCGGGCAAGGATGTCCTGTTCGATATCGACTGGCAGGGCACGCAGCAGTTGAAACAGCAGGTCCGCGACGATCTGGCGAGCGTGTTCGTGGTGCCGCCGTCCAAGGCGGAGCTGGAGCGGCGGCTAAGAATCCGGGCGCAAGATTCCGAGGAGGTGGTGCGCCAGCGCATGGCCAAGGCCAGTGACGAGCTCAGCCACTGGGCGGAGTATGACTACCTGCTGATGAATGACGATATCCAACATGCCATGGGCAAGCTGGAAGAGATTCTTCGGGTCGAGCGCAGCCGGCGCACCCGCCAGCCGGGGCTGGCGCAGTTCGTGCAAAAATTGATGCGCGAAGACTAGCGCGGTCTTTTTGCGTCGTGAGTTCGTCGCGCGTGCTCACGTACTATCGTACGCTCCGCGCGACGCTCCTGCTCACACCGCAAAAATCCTCGCTAATGCTCATACCTTGGTTACCTTGCGCTTGAGACGCGCCGGCGCAGCAGGATGGCGATGGGAAAGAGGGTGACGAATCCGATGACGAACCAGTCCGACGGAATCTCATCCAAATAAGGCATCAGCCACAAGGCGCCATAGGACGCGCCGACCAGCAACAGGGTGGCGATGACGATACTCAAGGCGACCAAGCCAACCCGTTCCATCGGGGTCCCCACCCATATTTTTCGGGGACGATGACATGCGGAGTCTTCCGGACGATGACGGGTGGATTAACTCTTGTCCACCAGAGCATGATCCGATTTATTTGAAATCGGATCATGCTCTAGATTCTTGGTTTGTCGCGCAATTTACCGGAAAATCAATTCCGATTTTCCGGATTGCGCTCTAGGGCGCGCGCCAGCGCCGCGAAATCCTCGATTCGAAGATCTTCGGGCCGGGCGGTGGGATCAATGCCGGCTTTCTCCAGCAGCGTTTCGCCGCCCAAAGCTTTCAAGGATTGGCGCAGCATCTTGCGGCGCTGGCCGAAGGTGGTGGCCGTGATCTTTTCAAGCTCCTTGAGATTCGCGGGCACCAGCGGCTGCTCGCGCGGCTCCAGCCGCACGATGGCCGATGTCACCGAAGGCGGCGGCACAAAGGCGCCCCGGTTGACGTCGAACAGGATCTTGGCCCGGCAGCGCCACTGTGCCAGCACCGACAGGCGCCCATAATGTTCGCTGCCTGGCTGGGCGGTGATGCGCTGCGCCACTTCCTTTTGGAACATCAGAGTGAGGCTGGCCCAGAACGGCGGCCACTCTTCCCCGGTAAGCCATTTGATCAGAAGGGCAGTACCGACATTGTAGGGCAGGTTGGCGGCGATGCGCACGCCGGGCGGCAGTATCGCGGCTTCATCCAGTTCCAGCGCGTCGGCGGAAATCACCTCCAGCTTTCCCGGCCAGGCGCGCGCGATCTCCTCCAGCGCCGGCAGGCAGCGCGCGTCGCGCTCCACCGCGATCACCTTGTCCGCCCCTTCGCTGAGAAGGGCACGGGTCAATCCGCCGGGGCCAGGACCGACCTCATAAAACACCCCACCTTCGGCTGCTCCCGCCGCACGCGCGATCTTGCGGGTAAGATTGAGGTCGAACAGAAAGTTCTGGCCCAGCGATTTCTTCGCTGCCAAACCATGCGCCGCGATCACTTCGCGCAGCGGCGGCAGTCTATCGGGATCTGGCATTTGCCATATCCGCCGCCATCTTGACAGCGGCAATCATGCTGCGGGCATCCGCCTTGCCGTGGCCCGCGATATCCAGCGCCGTGCCATGGTCGGGGGAGGTGCGCACGATCGGCAGGCCCAGGGTGACATTGACCCCATCCCAGAAGCTGAGGGTCTTGATGGGGATCAGGGCCTGATCGTGATACATGCACAAGGCGGCGTCGTAGGTCTTGCGCGCCTCTTCATGGAACATCGTGTCGGCCGATAGCGGACCCCGTATATGAAATCCTCGCGCGGCCAGCGCCGCCACAGCCGGCGCGATCACATTTATTTCCTCCGGGCCCAGCATGCCGTCCTCTCCCGCATGGGGATTGAGGCCGGCCACCGCCAGGCGTGGATTGAGGATGCCGAAGTCCCGGCGCAGCGCCGTGAGCACGATCTCGCCGGTGTCGAACACCGCCTGTCTGGTGATGGTTTTGGGCACCTGGGCAACCGGCATATGGATGGTCAACGGCACAACCCTCAGCCTGTCGCTGGCCAGCATCATCACCGCCCGGCGTGCGCCGGTCAGATGGGCCAGGAATTCGGTATGGCCGGGAAAGGCGAAGCCGCCCGCGTTCAGGACCTTCTTATGGATGGGCGCGGTGACCAGGGCCGCCGCCTCGCCCGCCAGGCAGGCGGAAACTCCGGTCTCGATGGCTTCGGTGACCGCCGCCGCATTGGCGCTGTCGGGCCTGCCCGGCACGGCGGTGACCGGCGCGCGGGTAGGGATCAGTGCATCGATCCCGGGAAACTGGGCCGCATCGCCCACCAGGCGCAGAGGATGGCTGCCAACCTGCCCGCCGAAATGCCGGAAGGCGGCAAGGGCGACTTCAGGCCCGATGCCCGACGGTTCGCCCATCGTTATGAGTATGGGTTTATTGCCGCTCATTTATCGGCCGCGCCGCTGGGAAGCGGCGCTCCCGCACTTACCGGATGAGCGCATCTGGCTTGCTGTTGTCGCGCACCTGGATATTGGCTTCGCGCTTCAGGTCGCGCAGATAACGCCGCGCCAGGGCGGCGATCTGGCTCTGGAACAGCTGGTCTTCCACCTGCTCTTTGGTGGGCATCACATAAGCGGTTTTCACTTCCACCCGCTTGTCGCAGCGGCCGATCAGTTCGACGCCCGCCTCCGACATGAAGGGCTGCGCCGCTTCGCCCGGCCTGGTGGCCTTCATCGCGTCCTGGATCTGCGGGCTCAGTTCCGCGAGCTTGGCGTCACCCAGGTCCATATAGACCGTGCCGTTCATCTTGTTGTGCAGCTCGTCCAACTGAGCGCAGCCGGAATAATGGGTCTGGATCTGCACCGCCACCTTGATGATCTGCTCAATCTGATCCTTGGGGCCGCGGGGATCGACCGGGAACAACAGGCGCGCCAGCGGCAAGGTGCCGGCCGGACCGGTGGGTCCGGTGGGAACCTCGGCGATCTTGGTGCCCAAGGGCTCCTGGCGTTCGCGCAAGGCCAGAATGTAATAGCCGCCGGTGGACCGGATCGGATCGGTGATGGCGCCCACTTCCATCTTGCCCAGGGCGGCATTCAATTCGGCCGCTAGCTGGCCGTCGCTGACCCAGCCCATGTCGCCGCCGGTCGCCGCCGAAGGATGCTGGCTGAACTGGCGCGCCACCACCGGGAAAGGAGCGCCTTGGCGCAGCTGGGTCTCCACCTCCTGGGCGTCCTTCTTGACCTTGGCGTCCTGCTCCGGATTGTCCACCGGCAGGAAGATTTCCAGCACCCGGTAATGCGGCTTGTTTGCGCTTTCGGCATAGCGCGACATTTCCGCGGCGATCATTTCCGGCGTGACGTTGACCCGGTCGGAATACTCGTCCTGCACCGCTTTCTGCCAGGCGATCGAGGCGGTGATCTGGGAACGCAGGGCATCCTCGCTGGCGCCGGCATTCTTCAGGTTCACGCGCAGCTGCTCGATGGTGAAACGATATTCCTGCATCATGGCATTGATGCGCTTGTCCACCTCGACCGGGCTGACGGTGATCTTCTTTTTCACCGCTTCCTGCAGCTGCAGCTTTTCGGATTCCAGTACGTCCAGAATCTGGCCGCGGATACGTGTGCGCTGCTCCGGTGTCAGCTGCTGGTTGATGCCGTTGAGCGCCAGGTAGAGCGCCACGCGCTGGCGCAATTCGAAATCGGAAATGGACTCGTCATTGACGGTGGCAACGATGGAGTCGCTATCCAGCGCTTCCTTTTCGGCGGTGGCATCGATCACCGCGGCGCCGTTGTTCTTGGCCTCCTGCACCGCATCGCCTTCGGTGACGGCCTGCTGCGCGGCTGCGGGATCGGTGGCGCTGGGCGGAGCATCCTGGCCGGCAGATGCGCTGGGCGGGGCATCGCCGGCCGACGCGGCCGGCTGCACCGCTGGTGCGGAAGCCGCGCGCGGAGCGGAAACAGAAGAAGCGGCGGCTGAGGGTGCCGCCGAGGCCTGGCGCAGATCCGACTTCACCGGCGGCACCGCCGGCTGGGACGTTAGATTGGCGCCGTAGGCAATGCTCAAGGCGCCCGCGCCCGCCAATACGGCCGCGCCCAGCATAAAGGTGGTGGCAATTCGCATCGTCAATCTTGATCTTCGGTCCTAAGAGGGCAATCCAACGGCGCTCCGGCGCCCCCTAACCCGCTGCCAACATACGGAAATTCCCGTCCCGATCAATGGCCGGGCTACGTTGCGCGGAAAGTCTGGTTTTTTTGGCCCGGAACAACGGCTTTCCGGCAGACTCAGGGATGGGTCAGGGCGAAAACGTCGCGCGGGAACAGGCTGAAGGGCTGGATGGGCGTGTCCCCGGTCTTGAGGCTGAAGCGCAGGATGACCGAGGTGGAAGGCGGCACGCCCAGCACCAGGTCCTCGGTATATTTGCGCCGATAGGCCAGGGAAATGGCAAGACACTCATCCTCATAACCAAGGCCATATTCGGTGTTGAGGAACTGGTTGTTGGTGAGGTCGCGCTGGGCGGCGACGAAGACCTGCCAGTTCTGCCAGACATTCACATCGGCCTGGAAATTGATTTCCTGGCGGCTGGGCAATCCCAAGGTCGCCACCGTCTGGGGCAGCTGGACGTAACTCACCTGCAGCGAGGAGCGGTTGTAGCTTCCCGTGACATAAATTTCATGCCGCCGTATCGCGCCGGTGCTCCGGTCCATGTCGATGCGGTCGGTCAGGTCGAGATGGGCAAACCGCGCCGACAGGCTGCCCACCACATCCGAGGCGGTGCCGCTGCTGCCGGAAAAAGCGGCCAGCAGGGGATCGGGCTTGAGGCGATAGGTCTGGCCCAAGAGGCCTTCCACCTTGCCGCCCGGGAACAGCGCGTCCGCCATGATCCCCACGTTGGTGCGCGGCCCGCTCTCGATCACGTCATAGCCGGGGACCTGGTTGAAGCTGAAGACATTGTGGTCGTCGAACTCGAAGGATTGGGAATCTTCGATGCGAAGGCCGCGCGGGTTGCCGCCATAGGGCTGGGCAACCAGCTGCACGATGGGCTGCAGAATGTAGGAATGATCGGGGTTGGGCGTGGAGACGAAGGGCCAGCGCCAATCCAGCGCCGCATAGGCGGTGCCGCGCTCCAAAGTGCTGTCGCTGGTGCGCGGCGCGCCTGCCGTGGGTGTGTCGAAATGATAGGCGTCGCCGCGCGCGTCGATCACGAAGGTCCAGAGCTGGCCGTTACCGGCCACGAACGGCGTTTTCCAGTTCACCTCGCCCGTGAAGCGCTGGTCGTTACGCTGGTTATCGCGGCCGATGGCGACGCCGTTGACGTCGAAACGAAAGGAGCCGCCCGCCACCTTGTGCACGGGAATATAGGAGAATTCCAGCTTGGGCAGGATGTAAGGGATGCGGGCGGTGATGTCGGTGGAGCGCAGGCCCTGGAAATAATAGCTGGACAGAGAGAAACGCGAACGTCCCGGCGTGGCTTCCACGAACAGATCGTTGATCAGCCGGTCCAGGTAGGAAATGTCATAGAAGCGCATATAGCCGCTGTTGCTG
>Ga0157379_10002986_pt1 | contig 14271 bp, 11 predicted proteins | sample S25metaG_FD_121802 | JGI IMG/M metagenome (GOLD analysis project Ga0157379, IMG submission 121802) | Switchgrass rhizosphere microbial communities from Kellogg Biological Station, Michigan, USA - S2-5 metaG | ecosystem: Host-associated > Plants > Roots > Rhizosphere > Soil | place: USA... | reverse complement strand
TCGACAGCTTACCTAGCTATGGTTAACGCTTCTGGTGCCTGCTTTTCGCGTTTTACCAACAACTTGTTTAAGGCATTCACATAGGCGTAGGCGGCCGCCACCATGGTGTCGGTATCCGAGGCCTTGCCGGTCACGGTGCGGCCATTTTCCTCCAGCCGGACGCTGACCTGGGCCTGGGCGTCGGTTCCCTCGGTCACGGCGCTGATCTGGAACAATTGCAGGGTGGCGGTGTGGGGGTAGGCCTCCCGGATGGCCATGAAAATGGCATCCACCGGCCCGTCGCCCGAGGTGGTGACGCTTTTGACCACGCCCGCGGCATCCAGGGTCAGGGAGGCGACCGGGATGATGCCGGTTCCCGCCTCGACCCGGAGGGCCTTGATCGAGATCGTGTCATGGCCGCGCATGATTTCGTCATCGACCAGGGCCGCGATATCTTCGTCGAAGACATGTTTCTTCTTGTCGGCCAGGTCCTTGAAGCGCCGGAAGGCATCCTCGAAGGCCTCGTCCTCCAAGGCGTAGCCCATGCTCTCCAGCTTGTCGCGGAAGGCGTGCCGGCCCGACAGCTTGCCCAGCATCAGGGAGGTGGCATTCACCCCCACATCCTCGGGCCGCATGATCTCGTAGGTCTCGACATTCTTGAGCATGCCGTCCTGGTGGATGCCGCTTTCATGGGCGAAGGCATTCTTGCCGACGATCGCCTTGTTGTACTGGACCGGGAAGCCGGTGACGTTCGACACCAGCTTGGAGGCCCGGTTGAGCAGGGTGGTGTTGATATTGGTGGCGAAGGGCATGATGTCCTTGCGCACCTTCAGAGCCATCACGATCTCTTCCAGGGCGGCATTGCCGGCGCGCTCGCCGATGCCGTTGATGGTGCATTCCACCTGGCGCGCGCCCGCCAGCACGCCCGCCAGCGAATTGGCCACGGCCAGACCCAGGTCATTGTGACAATGGGTGGAGAAGATCACTTTGTCGGCATTGGGCACGCGGTTACGCAACATGGTGATGATGTCGAAGAATTCCTGCGGCGTGGAATAACCCACCGTATCGGGTACATTGATCACGGTGGCGCCGCTGTGAATAGCCACTTCCACGCATTTGCACAGGAAATCCGGCACCGTCCGCGTCGCGTCCTCGGCCGACCATTCCACTTCCGAGGTGTAGTTGCGAGCGCGGGTGACGCTGGCGCCCACCGCTTCCAAGACCGCATTCTCGCCCATATTCAGCTTGTGCTTCATATGGACGGGGCTGGTGGAGATGAAGGTATGGATGCGCGGACGATGCGCCCCCTTCACCGCTTCGCCGGCCCGGTCGATGTCCTTGAAGCCGGCGCGTGACAGGCTGCAGACGGAAGCGCGCTTGACGATCTTGCTGATCTCCTGCACCGCCTTGAAGTCGCCTTGCGAGGCGATGGCGAAGCCCGCCTCGATGATGTCGACGCCCATCTCGTCCAGCAGTTCGGCGATCTGGAGTTTTTCTTCATGCGTCATGGCCGCGCCGGGCGATTGCTCGCCATCGCGCAGCGTTGTGTCGAAGATCTGAATCGGTGTCGTATCGATGGCCCTGGTGGTCATGACAAATGTCCTTCTGTTCGCCGCCATGCGCGGCTTCGTTTCTCCTTCCGCTTTTCCCCTAAACACCGGGTGCGCGAACCATTCGCGCGCCGACAGCGCCTAGGGGCGGCTAAGGAGAAGAAGCGCCTGCGAAGAACCGAGGGAAGGACGAGAGCCGGCGCGCGCGAACGCAGAGGCGGAAATTCCACCTTTCGCGTCCTTGCTGTGCTCGCCCTGCGTCATGGACCTGTCGCCGTTCCGCCCGTGAATATACGATATGCCGCGCCGGGCCTAAATGGCGGAAAATTCACCGTTTTTTCCCAGCGTTTGCGCGGTTTTACGCTGATTTCATGCTGTGGCGCAATAGCGGCGACTCAGCACTTGCGCAAAAGCCGGTCATCGCTGAGGACAAAAAATTACAACGTAAACAATGTCTTGCCTGTAACCTGTCCGTCACAGCGGCATCATCAATCCGGGGCTGCATGTCCGGAATGCCTTTCGGATATTCAGCACCGAGTCGGCGCGCCTTTTTGCGCTTCAAAATGGTTGCCACCCGCCGCGAACGCGCCTATCCGGGCACTTCAAAAATCTTGCGCAACCAAGCCGCCTCCGAGGCACGCCGGCCATGAAGATCCTGCCGCCCGTCTCGATCGAAGCGCGCCGGCTGTTGCCCAGCCGCTGGGATCTGCTGGCGGCCATCCTGGTGCTTGGCTTCATCATCGCCTTCGCCGATGCCAGCCGTTTCCTTGTCCGGCCGCTAAGTTCCATCACCGGCCATGCTTTGTTCCTGAATATCTGGGACTTGCCCGGTTATGCGCTGCGTACCGCGCTGCGCATGCTGATCGCCATGGCGGTGTCGTTGGGCTTCACCTTTGCTTATGCCACCTGGGCGGCCAAGAATCCGCGGGCCGGCTCCCTGTTGGTACCGCTACTCGACATCCTGCAATCGGTGCCGATCCTGGGCTTCCTGTCGGTGACGGTGGTCTGGTTCCTGTCGCTGTCGCCGGGGCGGGTCTTCGGCGCCGAACTGGCCTGTGTCTTCACCATCTTCACAGGCCAGGCCTGGAATATGGCTTTCAGCTTCTACCAGTCGCTGCGCACCGTGCCGCCGGAACTGGAAGAGGCCGGGCGCATGTTCGGGCTGTCGGCCTGGGCCCGCTTCTGGCGCATCGAGGCACCCTTCGCCACCCCGCCCCTGATCTGGAACATGATGATGAGCATGTCCGGCGGCTGGTTCTTCGTCACCGTGTCGGAAGCCATCAGCGTAGGACAGACCAATATCGCGCTGCCGGGTGTGGGGAGCTGGATCGCGGTCGCCATCGCGCAAAAGAATCTGCCCGCCATCTTCGAGGCCATCGGCGCCATGCTGGTGGTGATCCTGATCTATGACCAGCTTCTGTTCCGCCCGCTGGTGGCCTGGGCCGACCGCTTCCGGATCGACACCGAACAGCAGGAAGACCCCCCGGAATCCTGGGCCTTGAATGTCTATCGCCGCTCCAAGCTGCTGGACATGATGACGGCGCCGTTCGAGCAGATGATGCGCTGGTCCTATCACTGGCAGCCGCCCAGCTTCGGCCTGCGCGCCGCCACCCGCGAAGTCGACAGCCGCCTGGCCGACATTCTCTGGTATCTGCTGCTGGGACTGCTGGGCCTTTATGGCGCCTACCGCATCTACGGCTTTGCCCATGGCAATCTGGAATGGTCCGACCTGGGCAGCGCGGTTGGGTTGGGCTTCCTCACCATGATCCGCGTGATGGTGCTGATCGCCATCGCCAGCCTGGTCTGGACGCCGGTCGGCGTCTATGTGGGCCTGCGGCCGCGGCTGACCCAGATCGTGCAGCCGGTAGCCCAGTTCCTGGCGGCCTTTCCCAACAATCTGCTGTTTCCGCTGGTGGTGTCGCTGATCGTGTTCTGGAAGCTCAATCCCGACATCTGGCTGTCGCCGCTGATCGTTTTGGGCACCCAGTGGTACATCCTGTTCAATGTGATCGCCGGCGCTTCCGCCATGCCCAAGGAGTTGCGCGATGCGGCCGAGAATTTCGGCGTCCATGGCTGGTTGTGGTGGCGCAAGGTCGCCCTGCCCGCCGTCTTTCCCTATTACGTCACCGGTGCCATCACCGCGTCTGGCGGCGCCTGGAACGCCAGCGTGCTGGCGGAAGTGGCGAGCTGGGGCAACACCACCCTGCATGCCCATGGCCTGGGCGCCTATATCGCCGATGCCACGTCATCGGGGGATTTCCGCCATGTGGTGCTGGGCATCGCGGTGATGAGCTTTTTTGTGGTGGTGGTGAACCGGATTCTGTGGCGGCCACTCTACTGGTACGCCGAACGCAAATTCCGATTAACATGAGGAAGCCATGGCTGAACTTCTGAATGTCGAGCACGTGCGCCGCACCTTCCCCCGCGGAGGCGGCGAGGAACTGCTGGTGCTGGATGATGTCAATCTCGCCCTGCGCGAGGGAGAGATCGTCGGCCTGCTGGGCCGCTCCGGCTCCGGCAAATCGACCCTGCTGCGCCTGATCGCCGGCCTGGCACGGCCGCAGGGCGGTTCTCTCTCCTACATGGGCGCCCCAATCGAAGGACCCACCCAGGGCGTGGCGATGGTGTTCCAGAGCTTTGCCCTGTTTCCCTGGTTGACGGTGCTGGAGAATGTGCAGCTGGGGTTGGAAGCCTTGAATCTGCCGCCGCGCGAAATGCGCGAGCGGGCGCTGGCCGCCATCGACCTGATCGGCCTGGACGGTTACGAAAGCGCCTATCCGCGCGAACTTTCCGGCGGCATGCGCCAGCGCGTCGGCTTCGCCCGTGCGGTGGTGGTGCATCCCAACATTCTGTTGATGGACGAACCGTTCAGCGCGCTGGACGTGCTGACGGCGGAGAACCTGCGCACCGACCTGGTCGAGCTGTGGGGCAACGGCAAGCTGCCGATCAAAGGCATCATCCTGGTCACTCACAATATCGAGGAAGCGGTGCTGATGTGCGACCGGGTGCTTTTGTTCTCCTCCAATCCCGGCCGGGTGGCGTCCGAGATCAAGATCGACCTGCCGCAGCCGCGCGACCGCACCTCGCCCCAGTTCGAGGACTATGTCGACAAGATCTATGTCGAAATGACCGCACGGCGGGTGGAGCGCATGCGCCAGATCCAGACCCAGGGCACCACCTCCATCGCCATGCCACTGGTTCATGTCTCGCCCAACCAGATCGCCGGCCTGGTCGAGGCCCTGGCCGCGCCGCCCTATAACGGCAAGGCCGACCTGCCGGACGTCGCCTATGAGCAGGAACTGGAAGTGGACGAGCTGTTCCCGGTGGCGGAAGCCATGCAGCTGCTCCGGCTGGCGGAGGTGGAAGGCGGCGACATCAAGCTCACCCATATGGGCAAGCGCTTTGCCGATGGCGAGCTCAACGAGCGCAAAGAGATATTTTCGCGGGCCCTGATGAGCAACGTGCCGCTGGCCGCTCACATCCGCAAAGTGCTGGACGAACGCGCCAGCCATTCCGCGCCCAAGACCCGCTTCCTGGACGAGCTGGAAGACCACATGGCCGAGGATGCGGCGGAAGAGGCGCTGAAGACCGTGGTGTCATGGGCCCGCTTCGGAGAACTGTTTTCTTACGATGACGATGCGGCGCTGTTCAGCCTGGAAAACCCGACCTAATTCTCATTTGTCATGGCCCGGCCGAGCCGGGCCATGACGACAATGCAAAATACTAAGCCGACAGCGCCGTCCTGCGCCGCACGGTCCGTTCCGCCGGCAGGATCAACCGCGCCGTGGTGCCCCTGTTCAAGGCGCTTTCGATTTCCAGCCTGCCGTCATGGCATTCGATCAACGACTTGACCAAGGCCAGGCCCAGCCCCGTGCCCTCCGCATGGCGGGCAAAGGGGGAGGCGACCTGGCGGAACGGTTCCAGCGCCAGTGGAATCTGTTCCGCCGACATGCCGATGCCGGTGTCTATGACCTGAAGCACGAAGCTGCCGTCCTGCGCCTGGCTGGCCGAGACATGGACCTTGCCGCCGACCGGCGTGAACTTGATGGCGTTGGAGCAGAGATTGAGCAACGCCTGCTTGAAGCGCAGCCGGTCCACCACCAGGTTGGGCAGGCCGGGCGCCAGCTCGGAGGTGAGCCGTAAGCCGCCGTCATGGGCCCTGCCGCGCGTCAGCCGCAGGCATTCGGCGACAATGTCGGCGGGCGCGATCTCCTCGCAAGCGAGCTCGAACTTGCCGGCCGCCGCCTTGGAGAGGTCGAGAATGTCGTTGATCAACGCCAGCAGATGCTTGCCGGCGCCATGCACGTCATTGGCATATTCGCGGTAGCGGGGATGGCCCAGCGGCCCCATCATCTCCGTGCCCAGTACCTCGGAAAAACCGATAATCGCGTTGAGCGGCGTGCGCAGTTCGTGACTCATCAAGGCAAGAAAATCGCTCTTGGCGGCATTGGCCCGGGTTTCCGCTTTCAGTGCCTCGGACAATTGCTCCTCGCGGGCCTGCAGCAGGCGCATCTTGCCTTGCAGCAGCGCCTCGCCGGTGGCCACCCCCAGATAGCGCCCCCGCCGGGTCACCACAAAACATTCAATAAGCGCATCGGGATTTTCGTCCAGCAGGGTGGCGCCCAGATCGGCCAGCCGCACGTCGCAATCCACCACCAGTGGACTTGCATTGGCCAGCTTGAGGATGGATTTGCGGCTGAACAGCTCGGGCACATATTGCTTGGCGTAACCGGCGAAGAAGATGAAGCGGTTGATCAGCCCCACCACTTCGCCGCTCTTGCTGTCCAGGATGGCGGCCGCGGGCACCGCCGGATGGGCGATGAACCAGTCATAGACTTCGCCGCAGCTGGTGCGTTCGGTCAGGGTGGGGATGCGCACCGCCAGCATGCCCGCCGTCAGGTCCTGCTCCGAGGAGGTCATGATAGGAATTCCGTGTGCTGCCGCGGGCAAGCTAGGCAGAGCGCGTGTGCAGGTGGTTAACCGGCTGCGGGGGCGGCGGGCGAAATTTGTGAAGTTACTGTGACAGGTAAACAGCCGGTTTCACGGCACCCGCAATTGTCTTGGCGCGGGCACGCGCTTCATCGGTGGTTGCAGCACGCGCCAACGCCACGCCCATGCGGCGCTTCACAAAAGACTCTGGCTTGCCGAACAGTCGCAACTCGCTGCCGGGGATTTTCAGCGCCGCGTCAACGCCGTCGAAGGTGAGCGCGCCGGCCTCGACGCCGCCATAGATCACCGCCGAAGCCCCAGGCGAAACCAGCTCGGTCGAAACGGGAAGACTCAATATGGCGCGGGCATGCAGGGCGAATTCCGAAAGGCGCTGCGATACCAATGTGACCAGCCCGGTATCGTGCGGGCGGGGCGAAACCTCCGAGAACCACACCTCGTCGCCCTTCACGAACAGTTCCACGCCGAAAATGCCCAGCCCGCCCAATGCCTCGGTGACTTTGGCCGCCATGTCGCGCGCCTTGGCGCGGGCGGCCTCGCTCATGAGCTGCGGCTGCCAGCTTTCCACATAGTCGCCGTCCTTCTGGACATGACCGATGGGTTCGCAGAAATGCGTACCCACTTCTCCATTGGAACTGGCGGCGCGCACGGTGAGCTGGGTGATTTCATAATCGAAGCGGATCTCGCCTTCCACGATCACCCGCGCCTCGCGCACCCGCCCGGCACTCAGCGCCTTTTCCCAGGCTGCGGCGACATCGTCCGCCGATTTCAACCGCGACTGGCCCTTGCCGGAGGACGACATCACCGGTTTGACGAAGCAGGGAAAACCGATTTTGGCGCACCTCCCCTGCAACTCCTCCAGCGAGGAGGCAAAGGCATAAGGCGAAGTCGGCAGCTTCAAATCTTCCGCCGCAAGCACGCGAATGCGTTCGCGGTTCATGGTGAAATGCGCCGCGCGGGCGGTGGGGATCACGGTACAAAGCCCGTCGGCCTCGATGCGCACCAGTTCATCGGTGGCCAGAGCCTCAATCTCCGGCACCAGAAAATGCGGGCGTTCTTTCTCCACTACCGCGCGCAACGCCTTGGCGTCGGTCATGTCGACGACATACGAACGGTGGGCCACCTGCTGGGCGGGGGCATTGGCATAACGGTCGACGGCGATGGTCTCCACTCCAAGCCGCTGCAGCTCGATGACAACTTCCTTGCCCAGCTCGCCAGAGCCCAGCAGCATCACCCTGACAGCGGCCGGCGACAGCGGCGTGCCGAGTCTCATTCGCCATACACCTTGGCAAAGGCATCCATCAGGACCTGACGGTCGGCCGGCTGGCCCACCACCTTGATCGCGTCTTCCTGCATGGTCACGCCTGGCGAAATCTTCTCGACCCAGATGTGCGAGGTGGGTACCGCCCAGCTGGGATCATCCAGGGTGCCGGCGGTAATGAATACCAGCGCCTGCGACGCCAGATTGCGGTGGAACATGCGGGTGCCGCATTTGACGCAACGATGGATATCCAGTTCACGCCCGGAATCGGCACGCTTGCGATAGGCCTGTGTTTCCCCCGTCGAAGAGAAGGCCTCATTCTTGGCCAGCAGCATCAGCACATTGGTGGCGCCGGTGCTTTTCTTGCAGTCCATGCAATGGCAGGCATTGACCGCTAGCGGACGCTCGTCCAGGCGCCACTTCACCGCGCCGCAGAGACAGGCGCCGGTATAAGGCGGATCGGGGATGGGCGGGCGCTGCATTTTTTCACCGGTCATTTCTTCCCCTTCCGTAAATCAAATCCGGTATCGGCCAGGACAGACAGGGTCGCCGCCCATGCCGCCACATTCTGCTGCAGTTGTCGAGGATCGACGATGGCCAATGTGTCGTCCTGGCTGTGGTGATAGTCGAAATAGCGGCTGGCATCCTGGTTGAGGGCGAAGACCGGCACGCCCGCTTCACGAATATCCTGCACATCGGACCCCGCCTCTCCCGGCGGCTCGCGCAGTGCAATGATCTTGAGCGGCGCCAGCACGCCTTCCAGCGGGGCGATATCGGGCGCGGTCCAGGCGTCCGGCGGCAGCCGCAAGCCGTAGATCCTGTCGGCGCCCAGATCGCTTTCCCCCGCAAGGGCGATGCCGTCGAGTTCATTCTTGTGGGCGGCGAGATAGGCGGCACTCGAGCCGCCGGTCTCTTCCGAGCCCCACATCACCACGCGGATGGTGCGCCGGTGCGGTGTCGCCGCCACCAGCTTCGCCGCCGCCACGGTGATGGCGATGCCTGCTGCGTCGTCGATGGCGCCGGTACCAGGATCCCAACTGTCCAGGTGACCGCCGATCACGATCACGCCCGCTTTTGGATCGCTTCCCGGCACATCGCCCGACACGGTCCATGCGGTGGTGTCGCTGACATGGGATTGCAACGACAAATGCACGGTCACCGGTCCGCGCGCTGCCAAGCGGGCGATCAAATCGGCATCGGGCACACCCAGCGCGGCGGCGGGAATGGCGCGCTCACCCGGCTTCCAGGGCTGCATGGCGCCGGCATGCGGCGAGCGCGACGTGGCCGTGGAAATGGAGCGCACCAGATAAGCCACCGCGCCATGGGCGGATGCGACCGCCGCAGCACTGCGCGCCGCCACCGCATTGGCATAGCCGTCCACGCCTTGTGTCCGGGTCATGGGCTGGTTCACCAGCACGATCTTGCCGGCACAGCAGGACAAAGGCGCCGCCTTCAAATCCTCAAGACTGTCGAACACCACGACCTGCGCGGTGATGCCTTCCGGCGGCGTGGGCACGCCATTGCCGAGGCCCAGCAGCGCCAGACGACGGGGAGACGGGCCGGTAATCTCGCCGGACTCAGCGTCGCGCAGCCACGCTTTTTTGGCGAAGGGCTCGACATGGACATTGGCAAAGCCCAGGGCGGTCAGCCTGGCCACGCCCCAATCGCGCGCCCGCGCGGCAGCCGGGCTACCAGCCGGGCGCGGCCCGATCTCGGTGGTCAGGGATTCCAGCACGCTCCAGGCGGTGTCGTCCTTGAGGCCGGCATCACGCAATTGCGCCGCCTTCTGAGGATCGGCGCAGGCCGCAGAAGCGGCAAAGCACAAACCCAAAATGGCGGCGCGGAATTGCATCGGACTCTCCCCAATGGGGAAAGCAGATCAGTTTTTCGCTGTATCAACCAACTTATTTTTTGCAATCCAGGGCATCATGGCACGCAGCTTGGCGCCCACTTCCTCGATCGGATGAGCGTCGCCCATGGCGCGGGTGGCCTTGAACGAAGCCTGGCCGGCCTTGTTCTCCAGCACCCAGTCGCGGGCGAACTTGCCCTGCTGGATGTCGGCCAGCACCCGCTTCATCTCGGCCTTGGTCTCCGGCGTGATGATGCGCGGGCCGGTGACATACTCGCCATACTCCGCGGTGTTGGAGATGGAATAGTTCATGTTGGCGATGCCGCCTTCATAGATTAGGTCGACGATCAGCTTCACTTCGTGCAGGCACTCGAAATAGGCCATCTCCGGGGCATAGCCGGCTTCCACCAAAGTCTCGAAGCCGCCGCGGATCAGTTCGACCAGGCCGCCGCACAGGACCACCTGCTCGCCGAACAGGTCGGTCTCGCATTCTTCCTTGAAGTTGGTCTCGATGATGCCGGCGCGGCCGCCGCCGATGGCCGACGCATAAGACAGGGCCAGGTCATGGGCGTTGCCGCTGGCATCCTGATGAATCGCGATCAGGCTGGGCACGCCGCCGCCCTTGAGATATTCGCCGCGCACCGTATGGCCGGGGCCCTTGGGCGCCACCATCGCCACGTCCATGTCGGCGCGGGCCTCGATCAGCTTGAAATGGACATTGAAGCCATGGGCGAACAACAGGCAGGAGCCCTGCTTCATATTGTCCTTGAGTTCGTTCTTCCAGATGTCGGCTTGCAGCTCGTCCGGCGTGGCCATCATCATCACATCGGCCCATTTGGCGGCGTCGGAAACGCTCATCACCTTGAAGCCGGCGGCTTCCGCTTTTTTAGCGCTGGCGCCGGGACGCACCGCGATCACGACATCTTTCACGCCGCTGTCGCGCATGTTCTGGGCATGGGCATGGCCCTGGGAGCCGAAGCCGATGACGGCGACCTTCTTGTTCTTGATCAGATTGAGATCGGCATCCCGATCGTAATACACGCGCATCGTCTTCTTATCCTTCTGTCGGCCCGCGTCCGGCGGGCATTGCTGGGAACCAATCCGCGGGCCGGACGGCCGCGGCTATTTACATCGCCTCGGGGCCGCGGGAAATGGCCGCAACACCGGTACGGGAGACATCCACCAAGCCCAAAGGCCGCATCAGGTCGACGAAACTGTCGATCTTGGCGGGCGAGCCGGTGATCTCGAACACAAAGCTGGAATGGGTGGTGTCTACCGGCCGGGCCCGGAAGGCATCGGCCATGCGCAGCGCTTCCACCCGCTTTTCGCCTGTGCCGGCCACCTTGATCAGGGCCATCTCCCGCTCGATGCCGGCCTTGGCGCCGTCCCGGGTGTCCGTCCAGTTGGTGACCTTGTGGGTAGGGACCAGGCGGCGCAGTTGGGCTTCGATCTGCTCGATCACATGGAGGGTACCGCTGGTGACGATGGTGATGCGGCTGGTGCGCGCCATCGGGTCGACCTCGGCCACGGTCAGGCTTTCGATGTTGTAGCCGCGGCCGGAGAACAGCCCGACCACCCGCGCCAGCACGCCCGCCTCATTGTCCACCAGCACGGTGAGGGTGTGGCGCTCGACCTCGCTGTCCGGTTTCACTTTCGTATCGTGCATCTAAACCAGCATCTTTCCGGCGTCGCTGATCTCGCCGCCGTCATCGGGCGACAGCAGCATCTCGTTATGCGCCCCGCCCGACGGGATCATGGGATAGCAATTCTCCGCCGGGTCCACCCGGCAGTCGAACAGCACCGGTTTTTTGACGCTGATCATTTCCTTGATCTTGTCGTCCAGCTCCGACGGCTTGGTCGCCCGCAGGCCCACACAGCCGAAGGCATCCGCCATCTTGACGAAATCCGGCAGCGCTTCGGAATAGGAATGGGAATAGCGCTTGCCGTGCAGGATCTCCTGCCACTGGCGCACCATGCCCATATATTCGTTGTTCAGGATGAATATCTTGATCGGCAGCTCGTACTGCATCGCCGTCGACATTTCCTGCATCGTCATCTGCACGCTGGCCTCGCCGGCGATGTCGATAACCAGCGCGTCGGGATGGGCCATCTGCACGCCCACCGCCGCCGGCAGACCATAGCCCATGGTGCCCAGTCCCCCGCTGGTCATCCAGCGGTTGGGATGCTGGAAGTGGAAACGCTGCGCCGCCCACATCTGGTGCTGGCCCACTTCGGTGGTGACGAACACGTCATCGCGATGCTTGGTCAACGCATAGAGCCGGTCGATGGCATATTGCGGTTTGATGATGCTGTCCGAATTGCGATAGGACAGCGACTTCTTCCCGCGCCACCTATCGATCTGCTTCCACCAGTCTTTCAGCGCGTCTGCCTGCACCTTGTGCTTCTGGGTCTTCCAGAAGCGGATCATTTCGCGCAGCGCCTTGGCGGCGTCGGCGACGATGCCCAGGTCGACCCGCACGATCTTGTTGATCTGCGAAGCGTCGATATCCAGGTGAATTTTCTTGGACCCCGGCGAGAAGGCACTGACCTTGCCGGTGACGCGGTCGTCGAAGCGCGCCCCCAGGCAGATCATCAGGTCGCAATCATGCATGGCGTGATTGGCTTCCCAGGTGCCGTGCATGCCCACCAGGCCCATCCATTCCGGCCGCGCGGCGGGAAAGGCGCCCAAGCCCATCAGGGTCGAGGTCACGGGAAAGCCGGTCAGATCCACCAGCTCGCGCAGCAGCCGGCTGGCTTCGGGACCGGAATTGATGATGCCGCCGCCGGTATAGAAGATCGGCTTCTTCGCGGCCGCCATCATCTCCACCGCTTTCACGATGGCGCCCAGTTCGGGATCGGTCTTGGGCCGCCAGCTGCGGTGATGGATGGAATGCGGACCGTGATAGGCACCATTCTGGAACTGCACGTCCTTGGGAATGTCCACCACGACCGGACCGGGCCGGCCCGTGGTCGCGATATCGAAGGCTTCGTGCAGCACCCGCGCCAGCTCGTTCACATCCTTCACCAGCCAATTGTGCTTTGTGCAAGGACGCGTGATGCCTACCGTGTCGCATTCCTGGAAGGCATCGGTGCCGATCAGGTGGGTGGGGACCTGCCCGGTCAGCACCACTAGCGGAATGGAATCCATCAGCGCATCGGTCAGGCCGGTCACCGCATTGGTGGCGCCGGGACCGGAGGTCACCAGCACCACGCCCGGCTTGCCGGTGGAGCGGGCATAACCTTCGGCGGCATGGACGGCGCCCTGCTCATGGCGCACCAGCACATGGGTGATGCCTTCGACCTTGAACAGCGCGTCATAGATGGGCAACACCGCGCCGCCGGGATAACCAAAGATATGGGTGACGCCCTGATCCTTGAGGGCGCGGATCACCATCTGCGCGCCCGTCAGGGTCTCGCTCGCCTGGGTGGCATCTCGTGCCCCTCCCCGTATCAGCGTTTCGTCCTTGTCCATGTCCGTCCCTCGAAAACCGTTTGCTCGTAATCGCACCAAAGATAAAGGGGCGTTTCCGCCCCTTGTCTGCATGACCGCTATGCCCCCTCGAAGCGTCAGCTTCGTGGCGGCAGCGGCCCAATAATTACCAGCATTCTGTCCATGGCGACGGAACCTAAAGATGCTGCGATGCGGCGTCAAGCAATATCACGCAGATATTTGGCCGTATTGTGTAATTAAATTGCTAACAAATGGGTCAAACCAGATATAATGTGGCATGCGATGGCGGAACCACGTCATCTGGCGCTTGGCAAATTGCCGCGTGGCGGTGATGGCGGCGTCCAGAGCCTCGGCCTGGGTCAGGGTTCCCGCCGCCAGGGCCTGAAGCGGACGCAATCCCAGCAATTTGGCTGCCGGCAGGCTGGGCTCCAGGCCTTCCAGGCTGCGGGCCTCTTCCAGCCCGCCCTGATCCAGCATGGCCTCAAAGCGAGTGGCAATCCGGGCGCGCAATTCCGGGCGCGGCGGATCCAGGACGAATGCGGCGATCTTTTTGTCCTTGAGCACCGGCTCGGCGGGGGCACTTTGCCATTCGGCCAGGGGACGGCCCGTCGCCTCGAACACTTCGAAGGCGCGCAGCACGCGTTGCGGATCGGTGGGACGTAACCGCGATGCCGTCAGCGGGTCGCGATCGGTCAGCCGCGCATGCAACGCTTCCACTCCGATATCGTCCAGCAAAGCGCGCGACGCATCGCGAATCTCGGGCGGGGTCTGCGGCACATCGGCCAGGCCGTCGGTGAGCGCCATGAAGTAAAGGCCGGTACCGCCCACGAAGACCGGTATGCGATTCATTTCTCGTGCCAGCGCCAGCGCCTTCTGTGCATCGGCGCGCCAGCTTCCGACCGAATAAACCTCCGCCACGCTGACATGGCCATAGAGCAGATGTGGCACGCGCGCCTTGTCGGCACCGGCCGGTTGTGCGGTCAGGATCGGCGCTTCGCGATAGACCTGCATGGAGTCGGCATTGATCACCACGCCGCCGATTTCTTCCGCCAGGGCCAGCGCCTGGTGCGACTTGCCGCTGGCGGTAGGGCCTGCAATAAGAACCGCGTCGAATTTCAACGTCTTTGCCTTTCTTTGGGGCACAATGTTTGTTCTGAACGTCATCGGCAAGGGCGCCGATCCAAATCTGTTCGCGGATCTCGGCAAGGGAGAGGCGCAAATCCTTTCGCCGGGT
>Ga0157379_10002985_pt1 | contig 14272 bp, 16 predicted proteins | sample S25metaG_FD_121802 | JGI IMG/M metagenome (GOLD analysis project Ga0157379, IMG submission 121802) | Switchgrass rhizosphere microbial communities from Kellogg Biological Station, Michigan, USA - S2-5 metaG | ecosystem: Host-associated > Plants > Roots > Rhizosphere > Soil | place: USA... | reverse complement strand
TAATCACCTAATTAATACGTACTAGTGGTATCCTTCTTAACCAAAGCAAAGTCTCGTGCCTTCTGCCTCTCCGACTTGTTCTAAATCATGACCACTGTTGAGCTCGGACGACTCCTTTGTCCAGGAACGTTAATCACTTACCTTCTTGAGCTCCTTCTTGCGCTCGGCCTTTCCTAACAAAGACCATTAATTCATGTCACAATTACACATAAGAAATAAACTCACTGTGGGCATCAGCAGGATTGAGAGTCTTTCCTTTCGCCATCTTCCGCAACGCTCGGTTGAAGGTTGGGAAACCAACCAATCATAGCCTAGCGCCCAATTCCTATTCTAGGAAATTCAATTTCTCGTACCATTGAGCAGGCTCGCGCTTCCCTTTTCCTCGTTTCTTCTTTCCCTTGGTGTTGCTTTTCCTTCTTTTCGAACTAGCGATACCAAATGGGCAAAGCTACTCCTAAGCCTATCAAGCCGAAGCGCGACTATACGAATTTGGCTCTCGTCTGGGGTTCGATTCTCTTCCTGGCGGTCGCTGGTGCTGCATACTTGGATTCCATTCGCGTGAGCATTTTGTTGAACTCTATTTTATTTTCTCATTAATTTATTTGTCTACAAAGGACCGATTTTATGTCTTTAACTACAAATTCCTTCATGAACTCGCTCAAGATGCAGTTAAGACCCACGGAAACGCAACAGGTCGTATCATTGACCACATCCTAGCCAACCTCACCGAAACATATGCAGTCACTGATGGATCACGTCCAAAAATTGCTCTACAAACCAACACATCCCCCGAAAACTGGGTACTGAATAATGCAGGAGGTGCCATGGGAGCTATGCTTATTATTCACGCATCTATTACGGAATATCTCATTATCTTTGGAACGCCACTGGGAACTGAAGGGCATACAGGAAGACACACTGCTGATGATTACTTTAATATTCTTGTCGGAGAACAGTGGGCATTTGCTGCTGGAGGTTTGGAGAAAGAGGTGAGCGATATTCGCGTCGGAATCAAGCTTGAGCGAATTCTAAATATTGATGATAGGTTTATGCTCCTGGAGATGTGCACCATTTGCCTCGAGGTCATGTAAAGCAATATAAGATGCACGAAGGGTGCTGGGCTTTGGAGTATGCCCAAGGTGAGATCTCGTGTTCTTTAGCGTCAGCGTTCTAATTGCGTTATCTTCTTTACAGGATGGATTCCTCCCATGTTGCCTTTCGGTCTGGCTGATATCCTTTTTTCTACTCTGGACTTCCCCACTTTCTATCACACAGCTAGGATAACAGCTCGTGAAACGATTAGGAACTTGTTGATTGGAAAACTCTAACCATGCTTTCGATGGAAATTATTGTGTGCTATGGGTTACACGTTTTGATATAATACTACGAGATTGTATATTCTATAATGCTTCGAGGAGTATACACATTTTTATTTTGGAGCCTTGTCACTGACTACATAACCCCTCTGCCAAGACCTGTGGAGGAGTAGCTGGTCTTCTGAGCACCATCTTGGCCTCGCCCCTGCAATGCTATGACGGCTAATTGTTCCTCCTACTGCGATACAACATCCAAATATTCCTCGTTCTAGAATCGCGGATTTTCTCTCCGTCCATTCACAGTTCCATCGGCCCCAGTTGCAGTGGTTGAGTAATACTAATTTATTTCGAGGGCAATATTTTCAATAAAATCCACCTCGCTTACTCTTGTAAATAACAGGAAATCTTTTTCCTGTCTTCAAATTACCAATAACTTGATGTAGTTAGTATTCAAAGTTAGCAATCCTGAAGCGTGAAGAATGCCAACCAATCACGCCTACTAGTAATTGCTCGTACCACTTTGAAGGCCTGCGCTTTACATAATTCCATTTCCCCTCCTTTCCACCTGACGATACCAAATGGGCAAAGCTACTCCTAAGCCTACCAAACCGAAACGCGACTATACGAAGTTAACTCTCGTCTGGGCTTCCCTTCTGGCCCTAGTGATTGCTGGCGCTGCATACTTGGACTCTATTCGCGTAAGCAATTTTATTTTTACTTCGAATTTTTGACACTAATTTAGCTATTTCTAAAGGATAGATTTTATATTTTTGACCATAAATTCCTTCACGAATTAGCTCAAGATGCAGTAAAGGCCCACGGAAATGCAACAGAGCTCATCATTAACCATATCCTAGCCAATCTCACCGAAACATATGCAGTCACCGATGGATCACACCCCAGAGTTGCTTTGCAAACCAACACATCTCCTGAAAATTGGGTGATGAATAATGCAGGAGGTGCTATGGGAGGTTTATTCATTATTCATTCATCGGTTACGGAGTATCTGTTTATCTTTGGGACACCACTTGGGACTGAAGGACATACGGGGAGACTTACCGTTGATGACTACTTTAATATTCTTGTCGGAGAGCAGTGGGCTTTTGCTCCTGGGGGTCTGGTGAAAGAGGTAGGCGATATTCGCTCCCGTATCGGACTTGAGCGAATTCTGAGGGCTTGTGCTAGGTTTATACTCCTGGGGATGTTCACTATCTGCCCCGAGGACATGTAAAGCAATATAAGATGCACGAAGGCTGTTGGGCTTTGGAGTATGCCCGCGGTAAAATAAACATGTCTTCCGTTCTTTGGCGTCACCTTTCTGATCCCATTATCTTCTTTCCAGGATGGATTCCCCCCATGTTCCCCTTCGGTCTGGCAGATACCCTTTTCTCTACTCTGGACTTCCCTACTTTCTATCACACAGTTAGGATATCAGTCCGGGAAATGACCAGGAACTTGTTGATTGGAAAACTTTAATACATGTTTCCGATGGAAATTATTTTATACTATGGTTACCCGCTTTGATATAATACCATGAAATAGTATATTTTATGTCACTTTCGAGGAGCATATATTTCATTTATTGTGGAGCTTGGCCGCTGACTTCATAGCCTTTTGCTCTGCCAAGCCTTTTGACGTAGTTTGGCTTCCGACCGTCATCTTGAAGCTTGCCACTTGCTATGAAGTCCACCTGCTGCTTTTATCGTAAGATGATAACCAAATAGTCCTCTTTCTTATAACTACAGGATTTATGCCGCTTGTTTTGTAAACCACACCTTTAGCGGATCATCCAATCCTCGGAATGGCCTACGACTGCCATGACACTGCTATCTGGTAATTCTCTTAGTCGAAATATATCTAATTCTTCTTCGTGTCTCTCTTTTGTTTTAGAAAACCAATCCATATTTCAGTGAGGAGGGATCTGGGTCTCACAGGTAGTGTCGAGCCGACAAATTCAACTGTAAACCGTCAGTCTAGGAAAACTGGGAACAACATTAGTATATTTCCAAGGTAATATTTTCAATAGAATCTCACATGGCTCATTTTTACAAATAATAGGACTCTTCAATCATCGTTGGTTTGCTCAGATCTGGGACTACCATCTCGGCGGTCTCTCGTCACCCTAAGCTTTTAAAATCGTACCCGAATAATCTGGCAATATGCTCAACAACCTCATTTTTCCTGCAGGCTCTCAGGGATTCCGTCGCCACCTCCCTCGCATTCCAAATGACTGACAACCTTCAACAACTTACAGCCACCGGGGGCTTATATTCGGCAGTCCCTTCTTCTCGGTCTTCCTTCTTCTCAGTCTTGATGGTCCCGTTCATTCCCTGGCGTATTTTATTCTGCGAGAAACGCATCGGACTCTTCACTACTCCGGAGACTCGAGCAAGGGTCCAATCGCTAGTCAGTCTCCGAGAGTTAATCAATAAAACGTAATTGGACTTCTCTTTCTGCGGTCAACAGATGAGTTTTATGACGACTCGGTGATTTCAAAATGATTGGACTGCTGCACCTATTCTTAGCTGGATATCTTTAGCTTCGAGCCAAAGATATCATGCACATGCTCAGTCACAACGTCACCTCTTCCCTGCCTTCCTCTCATTCACGAATTTCCATGCCTATCTACAATCGACGGGCGTCGCGTTCAGAAATTTCACCACTTCATAGGATTCTAAACTGCAATTTCTGTCACCATATATGCAGAGGAGCATCCTTACAATCTGGTTAACGCCTCGCCCTGACGCTGTCACTCCTCGATTGCGGTGCTTCCCACGTGCAGGACGACTCCCCGGGGTATGCTCCAAGCGCATATATATATAGATACCCCCCCATAACATCGATACCCGCAGAACTCGCTCCTGGCTTTTCTCTGAATCTATCCTCCATCTCGCATTTCAGTATGAACACTGCTAAACCGCAAGTTAACACCACCGTCCAGCCAAAGGCCACCACTGGCATGGGTACGCTCTTTTCATCGTTCCTGGGAATTATGAGGAATTAAAATTGACGATTACCTGTAGTTATGTCGGTTCAACCGTCCATCGAGCAGGCTGAGCAAGATGCTCGCCAACAGAAACATCAACACAAGACCATGCGTCTGCGTGGAGGAGGTGCTGGAAGGGTGTGTATCATCTTATATTTAATCGTGCTCGCGAGAAGTCGAACTTTGTTTGAAGGACTGCTTCCTTGGCTTGGTTGAATGTTTCCTTTGTTTCGAATGCTGCAAGGTTCGTTTCTCTCTCTATTATTTCCGTAAACGCGTGGATTAAACGTGCTTCGCTCTTATGATAGGACTGTTGTGAATGTGAGTTAATTTTGCCCCCCGACTCTTTCCGCTTATAGCAGTTTACTGACTTGTTTTGTGAAGGCTGGGCCGATATCATCTGCTGCCCATGTGAAATGTGCTGCTAGACAGCAACGTAGTACTCCTATGGAGATGTCCTCCCGAACCCTTGTAGATACAAACATGTAAAACATTAGGACTAATGCCCTGCAATGTTGCCACAATTTACTTTCTTCTTCGCTGTCTCAATGAATTCGTTCAGTTTTCTCTTCCAAGTATTTACAACCAATCGCGCACTTTTAGTAAGACTTACACTGCTACATCATACGTACGTCACTTGTCAGGACCCCTTGAAACCAAGGTGCCACTTCCAGTCCACAGAAGTTGCCGGGGACCTAAAATAGTCAAACGCAAATCAACTTTCTACGGAGACTACCATTTCCAAAGATAAATGCTTAAATAATTTATGAAGGTACAAATATGCCAGTGTGGCGTGACACAATTACACAAGTACTCACGAAAAGATTCCCTCATCTTCAAAAATTAAACACAAACGCACGTTCATCTTGAACATGGAATAACAATACGTGCCGCTTTCCTTCTTCTTTCTTCTTCAATAACGCTTCTTTAATCGCTACAGCTCTCCCACTGGGGATTTGGGGCATAGTTGCGAGAACATTTCGCCATGCCTCGTCGTTCGTGAGCCATCCTGCTTCAGCATCGGAAATCATCACACTGAATGCTGCGGGAGGAATATCGACAGCAATAATAGGAAGACCGTGGTGAAAACATTGACGCAATGAGTCGCTGAAGGAGTAGACTAGATCCGATATTTTCTCTTTGGCAGGGTTGAGGGCATCTTTGACTCCTTTGGGAGGTTTTTTCACCTTACGGTGTGCATCTTGGAGGAGGACCAGTTGCACATCTTCGTTTGGAGGTGGTGGATTCATGACCGTCACCGGAGAAGACAACACTCCTGAAGAACTCGGGTCCAGATCGATCTTCCTCTGTTCTGCCAGTTGAGATAAAAGGAAGGGAACAAGTTCATGCCGTGTCACTGAATGGAACTCTCTAAGTCTAACACTGGGAGAATATTCGATATTTGCTTACCAGCTGTTTCCGTTTCTCGAAGAACCGATTTAACCTTGAACGCTGGGAGGTCATGACGAGCTGTGGCAGGTTTCGGATATACAATGAACCTGTTAATAGTGGTCAATGAGGAATAGTCAAATATAGATAGAAGCGGAGATCTCACAAAATTCCTTCATCCAGACATCTCTGTACGTGGTCTTCTTCGCTATTGATAGCTGCGTCGTACATAAGATCTGCACTAATCTCATGTTTCCACAGCAGAGCCGCATCCTCAAGACGTTCTCCGAGGTGACCGGCTTGAAAAGACTACACTCTGAGTCAGTCAAGAAACGAGAGATGTCGGAGTACTACTCACATATATATAAACATCACAACGCCTCGGAGAGAAGGCGCCAAAAGAGCGTTGTTCTTTGATCAAGTGGCTGACAGAAGCACTCTGGTGGGCCGCGAGTTGCATCGCAAACCGATCGACATCAAGCTGCAACGCAAAAGCACGGATCGCGTCCACTTTCGACGTCGGGTCCGCATACTTTCGTATCAAATGGTCGTACCTATCCTACTGTCAGCGGGATTCTTGAGGATATCAAGAGACGCCATACCGTCCACCAGCTGCAATCAATTCCGTGCGCCTGGAAGATCGGACTACTTGGAAGAGAACACCGGAATCATAATTCTTTCCGTCCATGAGAGGACGAAAAAGGATTTTACGGGATACACCGAGTGTTCTTGCATAGCGAATGACTTGTCTGACTTCATCTATCGCCGGAGCCAAGGTAGAATAAAGTGTTGATGAAACTTTCTGGATATTGGCGACAAGCAGTTCGAGATCGTCTAAAAATAAGGAGCTCAATGAAGATTATTTTCATGAGGGATTTAACACTTACCTGCTTCGCACAAAACCTCGATTTCATCAATATTACTCTTGGGAACATCCGACTTGATTAAGAGGCCACGTTTTGTCTTCCAGGGATTCTTTGACTGTGACATAATCTCGTTGACTATCGCTCTCCGTGCAGCCGGAATGCGATTGAAAACATCTTTCTTGACTAGAAAGTAATAATCATATTAGACTTCGTAACGCTGTTGTATAATTTATAGTTGAATGAACTTACCATCAGTATGAGTGATATGCACGACGTAATCACTGAAGTCAGAGCCCGGGAAGACATTAAGACACTGATCAGCGATGCCCAACAGTTCCGCTATAGCAGGCTGAGCTCCCATCGCTACATCTGGTGTGATAACATCGACAACAGCGGCCTTACGAATATTCGGATGACCACCTCCCATACTAAAAGTCAATGTAAACACTATACACAACGGAAGTAACGAGGATAACATACCTATTAGAATAGACATCCCCGATATGATATCGCTTAATTCGCCTAATATTATGCTGAGCTGCCCTTCTTGCCATAGGAATCAAACCATTCCTAGGCAAGGTAAGCAATTCACCCTGTCTATCCAACAAGAAGACTGTGTTAGGTCCGTAATCATCTCGTTGAATCTTAGGCAGCAGTAGCGGTAGAGTGGAGTCAATAGCTCCATGCATCCGGAAAATATCGCGGAGATGGTCTTGGACGACACGCAGTAAAGGAGCATAAGCAGGTGGAACGAAGTCTCTATCATAGAGCAGCGCGGCAGGTCTTGCCTCTTGGCTGAAAAAGGAGTTTAAGATCTCAGAGTAATGAACAGAACCGCGTTGAGCTATAGACGTATTGGTTTCATGCTGTGTAAAGAACAATCGAGGACTCACTCATCACGCTGAGAGCATCCCGGATATACTCATCCTGAACTCTGGGGGGAAGAAGATTACTGCTGGACAATTGTTGCGCAGTTGGACGGGCAGCAACATCGTGTTGTAAGAGAGAGGTTATGACTGTAAACAAGTCAGCAAGAGTTCATATTGTCTAGGTAGGTTTTACGCACTCTCTTTCTGTCGCATTCGACCTTGCCAAGCACTAGGGAATATTATCTCAGGTTTTCTGAGATTCTCCAGTACCGTAACCCTTTCGGATTGAGTACTGAACGAGAAGTTCATCTCAAAGAAAACAATTCCAAGACTGTACATATCCGCTTTGGTGTGGTCATGACTCCTGGAGGACCTGGATCCTATTACTTCCTATCCGGCGATGAGTGATATTCACAGGAAAGTGGATCAACTCACTGGTGCAGTGTACAGGCGAGTTCCGATATCCAGCGTCATGTCTGGCTTGATGACACGGAGTGTTCCGTCTGGTGTTTCGGTCGCTGCAATTGTTGCAAGACTCGACGTTGCGAGGCCGAAATCTCCTATTTTCACATCGCCATTCTTGTCTGAGAATAAATTTAGGTAACTTTGTATATCAGGATCAGAGATCAACGTACCAATGAAGATATTCCCGCACTTGACTATGACGGAGTAAGACTCTAAGCTCTTATGCGAAAGGCAGGTTTTACTTACTGTCTCTGTGCAGCTGAAGAATCATTGTTCAATATTGATACATCCAAAAGAGCACATCCACTCACAATTCCAAGATTAGCCATATGGACAAGAGCCTCAAGTAGCTGATGGAATAGCCGCCATGCTTCGTCTTCGCTGAGACCTTCTGCGATTCTCTGCCAATCATAAGCCAGTCATATCCCAATTCAAAATCCATTCAGCATAACAAACCTCAATCAACGTTTGTCTCTCAACAAATTCCTATAATTTTTTTTGGTTAGTTACTATTAAAACATACAGAACGATGTTCACTCACCATCTGAATATAAAGAATCCGATGCCCAACTGCCACAGGAGCCCTCTCCGTATACCTCGACAAAGCCGGCGACAAACTCCCCGATCCATCCTCAGTATCACTATCCGTATCATCCATCGAACTCAACCTCCCCGAGCTATCCTGTTGGAAATGAATACTCGGGAACGACGTGCTCTGACTCCTACTATTACTCGTCGTTAGGTCATTGAAGTTGATTGCAAATGGATCATCGTCCTCGTCGTTAGTACGTTGTCGTGAGGTTTCTTCAGAATTGGTGTCGGATGTATCGTCGGTATCGGAGCTGTCGGAGCTGGAGCCTTCGCTTTCGAGCCAGGTGGTGTAGTAACGGACGATATGGCGGTGTTGGAGTCTGCTGAGAAGTTTGACTTCTCGGAAAATCTTCTCGTCGTCGTTTGAGGATTGGAGGAGTTTGATCTTCTTGACGGCATATATACGACCGTCTAGACGATTTCTGGCTTTCACTAATTAAGAAATTAGTACGAGTAATGCCTCCATTTCTATCTAACGTACCAACTCTCCCAAAGCCTCCAGCTCCTAGATGTTCTAGCTCTTCCCAATCCTCTCTCCATCGACTATGATGGTGCGATCTATACGACGATATGGGCGCAATCTCTTTCTCAGGCGACCGACCAGGCCAGAATCTCCCTTGCATCTTGAGAACAGATGGAGATGTCACTGTAAGGTTGGGTCGTATCGTCAAGCCGTTTACAATAGGAAGATTATTCAAGACAGAGAGACAAGAGGTTGTTCTCCTCTTTCTGGCATCCCACATGGCCATTACGAGATCTCGTAGAGTGTCCGTGAACACGGCTGAATAGCGATGAGAAGGGGGTAGTTTGGTGGCGATGGAGGACTTACATGATGTTTCGATAGCCGTGGATGGGTTGGGATAGGTGGTGGGGGCATCGACTCCTAGAAGCATACGGATGAAGACAACACCAAGTTGCGACATGTCCCTGGACAGTATGCTCAGAAAAATGGAATAGCACTATATCGGTCAAACATACCTTGTCTGGGTATAAATCAGAGGAGATTCGATCACTTCCTTAGGAACCCTGTAAGTCATTAGTATAAAATAGACTATTCGTATTAATTAGTCAAATACCATGACTCTGGGACAACCTCGTCAGCTGGAGGGACGAAAACACCAAAAGGATTGGACCTATACAGATCATGCACGGTCGTATACCAAACCGCTTTGGATAACTTGACACCAGGATCGCCGCTAACATCTACAGAATTGCATACGCGGATTGACGAGAGATCAATACCTAATCCGATTGTCAAAAGGACAACCGAAAATGGCAGAGAGATTCGTACCTTTGTGAACAAGGTTTCGTCCGTGCAATGCATTCAATGCAGAGAGACATCGTCGTAAATACATAGTCGCCTTTTCTGCAGTCAAGGATGTTGCAGCTTGGAGTAAATCCCGGAGTGACATTCCCGTTTGTCGCTCCATGAGTATGGCCATCCTTGGAGGGTACCCCATAGACAACTTGATAGCATGGATTGCAACAAGGTTGGGATGCTTAACAGTTGAGACGGTGCATATATCCTTTTCCAGATCTTCCAACTTCTTTCGACCTGAAGATTATGTTAACCATAGCACAAAGAGATACAATTGAGACAAACCCTTTGCAGTTCCATAATAGTTGCCATCAAATGTGACAATATGGAGGTCTAGAATTAGAGATCCTCTAGGTGCATCGCAGACCGGCTCAGCGTGCCATGTAATCCCAAACCATTCTAGAGATATTACATGAGCGAGAGTCAATCACGCTCCAGACAGAATACTTACGGGTAACAGGATTGAATATCATCACCGAGTTGAACTCGATCTCTTCCTTCAAACTCGGACAAAATATACGAATCTTCTCCCTAAATGATTCGAGTGGCACTTCAACTGTTTGTACTGGCTCCTCAAGATCTGACATCGCTCGTTTCCGCGCTTTCTGCCTTTCGACTCTTTGTGTTTCTTTCTTCCGTATTGAGTCCAAAGTTACTTCTTGTGATAACTGTTCGAACTCCTTTTCTTCCTCTCGTCGACGTAAATCCTCTTCTTCTTCACGCTTCACTTGCAAGGCCTGTGGATGAAAGGGGTTAATCTATGCTGCCGAAGGAGGTAAAGTTTAATTTGCCTCTTCTTCTTGAGCGGCCCTATGAGTCATTTCGCCTGCCAAGGATAGTTTGGGAACCATAGCAGGCTTCACATTGTTGCGAAGCCAATCCACACATACATCCTGAATCTGCAACGGGGAATGATTGTGAGCGATCACAACAATGGGAATATAATTGAGTATACATACATCAAATATCATAGGATATCCTATACTTTCTTTCGCTTTCTTTTGGATGAGACCGAGAAGGGTATCAATATGTTGTTGGGTTAGCCCAAATACAGGTTTGGGGATTTTCAAAATCGGCGGAGACATTGGATATCTTGGTGTATATCTGAATAAAGAATATTAGTGAACAAAGCAATATTTCAAAGGCTATGACTCACGCGATGTGTAGATTAAACCCCACAGCATCTGAATATTCTGGCTCGGGGTGTCGAATCCTAATCATGAACTCAGGCGGTCCCTCCGAATTCCTATTAATATAATTTCTTCCATACACGCAACACGCAACACACCTTCACTTTCCACGCATTGTCTTTCTTCGGAGCAGGCAAGAAGTCCTCTGCGGGGAAAATGGACCGCAGGACTTGGATCTCTTCATGTTGTTTATCTGCTGGGGATTGCGAAAGCTCCATAAGTAGTGAGCCTGGCTAATGACTGCTAGAGAAGGGGAGGGCCGTTTGGACCTCGGCAACTCAAGCGAACATTTCCTCTGGGTGACTTTAAAGAATTAGAAGCGAAAGAAAGAGAGTGAGATTGAGGGTGGTGGCACGACCCTGATCACGTGATCTCAAAGATCGCGTTCAATCGAATTCGCTTATTCCCCTTGACTCGAACAGATCATCACTAAGAGAACTCTGGCTCAGGTTTTGGTATCAAACAGATATGGAAACTCATGAATCTGTGATTATTTCTACATTTTCCTGTATTTATTGGACCGTGCTCATTGTCGATCTCAACAGTACCCCATTCTCGCCCCCATCATTGCTAAATATCCAAAGGTCGGAGGGTGTCTGTTTCTAACATATAATGACCTCGCATACGGTGAATCGTTTTATCATCATCTTAGTGATCGATGCTAATTGTTTTGTAGCTCAACGTTGGAAGGATGTCGAGGTCTTGGAGCTTCCTCAGAGTCAGCGAGTAGCTTTAAGAGGAACACGTCCTGAAACTGTAAGAAATTTCGCTCAATATCTATTATATTCTGAAGAATGCTTCAGAATGCTTCACACATCATTGTCCCATGTTCTCTTTCAGAATCCCTTTCAATCGCATGGTATGCCTATCAGTCTACCATGACTCGTTTGAACTAAATTGGATGAGCGTTTAGGCTTATAAAAGTATTTGAAGAGCTCAACAATACCCCCGAGATTTATTTAGGAATCCTCAGCGATGACTCTTCAATCGTGTATTACCGCCTAAGTCGTGGTATCGTGAAGCCCCCATCGTAGATCTTTGGAACGAGTAGTCAAAACTCTATCCCATCCACCCACGCTACAGGAACGCACCATTGGGCTTGTCAAAGTGAACTGGTCAAAGAACCTTTCTTATCACAAGCACACGCCACATATCGAGGAAACGCTCATGTCATTGAGCGAGATACTCCAAGCAGAAAAGGCGTACATTAGGGTATCAATTCCTAGACTCCCAAACATATGCGACGACACTTGCAAAATAAATACATCATGATGCTACGTAGTTTCATAATATAAAAAAAGGTCAATGTGCCAACGTTGGAGCACTTCGTTCTCCCTTGTTCGAACTCTCGTCAACTTTCAACAATAGTGCACAGAATCCACCAATGGAGAAGACGACAACGCTTGTGTATACTGGGATTGAGGGATTGATGACGAGGAGGACGCCGCCAACCAGGGGTGCGACCATTCCCCCTCTGAAGAGGATTTTAATCAATATTTACTTGAGAGAACACTGGGCACGGCGACGTACACTCTTGATAGGGCTGATGCGGTTCCACATCCAGTTCCTCGCACTGGATTTATCAGTTAATTTATTTCATGGGTTGGAGGACAATCCCATTCACCTTTAGTTGCAAAAATCTCAGGCGTCATGCTAAAGAGTTACCGTTATATTTTTGGTAATAAAATCATTCATGAGATGATCATACCCATATAACACAGCCCACATAGTCTACGTCAAAGAGCCGTCAGTCCAACGCAATGTATCCAAAGATAAAATGACTCACCGTGGCCGCAAGACTAATACCTACAGTCGTAGCCCTAACAACCCACCGACTCTCCACATATACAAAAATCAAACAGAAAATCGCCGTCAACGCCGTACTCGAAACTAGGGAAAGCCGACGTCCAAGGCGCGATTGTATCAAGTATGCACCTAGCTATATCAAGCAAAGAATAAGCCACTAGTCTAATGGAGGAAAACGAGAAATGGAACATACGATTGCACCAGGACATCCTCCCAGAGTGAAAATAACAATATCCCACATGGTTTGTTCTAGAGGTTTCGATTCCATATTGACGGATGCGCTGCGAGTTTCTAGTAGTTTTGGCAAGTAGACGTTGAACATTGTATATGCTGTTCATCCGAAAATGTTAGAAATATGTTCTCGCTCAAATAGGCTGATTAAACACACCGAGAGATAATGCAAACCAAATACACCAAACCAATAAAGTAGTCGTTCTCCATTCTTTTGATAATACGACGGCCAAGCGGTCTAACCATCCAGCTATGGGATTCTTCATCCATCCCGGGAGAGGATGTAGGAATGTCCATTTTATTTCGACACCTTTAGATGATCCTACCCCTGAAGAAATGTGATGGGGAATATTTTTCCTCTCATCAGAGGGTACGAGCCGTTCCGTTTCCGCCTCTTCCACAGAATCTAAGCGACGATCTGAAGTTTCTGGAATGTTCACCGCTGAAGAAATGGAGGTGGATTGATAATACGGTTGCCCATCCGTTGAGACTCTAGAGTTACGATAGCTATCGTGGGTTTGACTGGCTTCCCGAGACGTTAAGCTGAGAGATAACCTTCTGTCTTCAACGTCGCGAATGCCAATGTTAATTCGGTCGCCGTTGAATTCTGAAATTCTCTGTAAGGCATCGACGGCGTCTTGTGGTCTTCCGGCGTGGACCAAGTATCTTGGGGATTCGTGAAGACGGAAGAAGACGACGCGTCCTAGGAACATTGCGAGGGTCTGCAAAGGAAGATCAATCACGCGCAGACGAATATTCAAATCGGACACATAACTAACCAAGAATCCAAGAATCCAAAGCATGTATTTCCAACCCATATTCTGTTCCGGACTACATGGAGACGCTTCCGTTGAATTCAAACAAGAGAACCTCGGCAGAATTACTATGCAAAGTCATCAGAAGGAGACCCCAAACACGGCAATATACTCACAAATCCCAACAATAGCAGAGAGTACCGAGCCAAGACTGAAAAACACCGACAACGCCGTGAGGAGGTATTGTTTTCCGTTTGGCATATGTTCCAGCAATAGGGTACCGTCAGTCGGCATGGAACCCTTGGGTGATGCAGGGAGGGTTAATGCCAAGAAAACAGAATTATAGATGACTTACCCCAACTGCGCTTCCTAATAGAAACATGGAGAAACAAAGCATAGGGAAGTTGGGAGCGAATCCAGCGAGTACGCCAAAGACTGCGGTGAAGAATAATGTCGCGTTGAAGGCGGTACTTCGTCCCATTAGATCACT
>Ga0157379_10002984_pt1 | contig 14273 bp, 13 predicted proteins | sample S25metaG_FD_121802 | JGI IMG/M metagenome (GOLD analysis project Ga0157379, IMG submission 121802) | Switchgrass rhizosphere microbial communities from Kellogg Biological Station, Michigan, USA - S2-5 metaG | ecosystem: Host-associated > Plants > Roots > Rhizosphere > Soil | place: USA... | reverse complement strand
TCTACGAACTGCTCACCGGCAAGGCGCCGTTCCGCGGCGACACCGCCGTCGCGGTCGCATATCAGCACATCAGCGAAGCGCCCGTGCCGCCGAGCGCGCTCAATCCTGCCGTGTCGCCCGCCCTCAATGCGGTCGTGATGCATGCCCTCGCGAAGGACCGCGGGGAGCGCTTCCAGACCGCGGCCGAGTTCAAGGCCGACCTGGATGTCGCCATGACCGGCAAGGTCCCGGACCGCGCCCCGGCGAGCGACGACTTCAACGCGGCCCTGTTCGGGGTCAACCCGAACTCGACCGCTGCATCCGAAGCCACCCTGCGGCGGCTGGCGGATGACGGCGATCGCGCCCCGCGCACCCAGAACCGCCCCCCGGTCGCGTGGATCTGGGGCGGAATCTCGGTGATGGCCGTGATCGTCATCGCCACGGTGGTGTGGATCTTGTCGCTGACCCCCCAACAGCTGGTCGGGGCCAATGCGGCGGTCCGCGTGCCGAGCGTCGTCGGCCAGAGCTACAAGGCCGGCAGCCAGAAGCTCATCGACGCCAAGCTCAAGGTGACCGAAGTGGATCAGTCGAGCGACACGGTGCCGATCGACCAGATCCTGGCGACCGACCCGGTCGCCGGCACTCCCGTCACACCCGGCTACAACGTCCAGGTGACCGTGTCATCCGGACCGGCGCAGGTGACCCTGCCCGGTCAGGTGTACAAGCCGGAGGCCGATGCCCAGGCCGCGATCAAGGCGGCGGGCCTGGTCTATGGCGCAACCACGACGGACTACTCGCCGAGTGTCCCCGCCGGTCAGGTGATCGGGGTCCTGGTTCCCGGGTCCACCACTCCCAATGGCGGCAACCTTCAGGTGCCGAAGGGCACCAAGGTCGACCTCGTGGTGTCGAACGGCCTGGTGCAGATGCCCGATGTGCGGGGGCAGGCAGCGATCGCGGCGCGCGACCTGCTCTCGGGTTCCACCTACGCGCTCACGGTCAAGCTGATCCCGACCACCAGCTGCAGCGGGCAGAAGGTCACCAGTCAGTCTCCGGGGCCCGGCGACGTGCCGCAGCGTTCCTCGGTCACGCTCACCTATTGCAACGGATGACGCCGCTGGTCAGCCCAGTCTGACCAGCGGGCTCAGGTGCTTGGCGCGGTCGACCGCTTCGGTCAGGCCGGTGGTCGCCAGCCAGTTGCCGAGCATCCGGTAACCGCCTTCGGTCAAGACCGACTCGGGATGGAACTGCACTCCGAACAACGGCGCCTGCCGGTGGCGGAGACCCATGATCACGCCGCCCTCGGTGCGCGAGGTCACCTCGAGCTCGGCCGGGACCGTGCCCTCGAGCACGGCGAGCGAGTGATACCGCGTGGCCCGAAATGGCTGCGGAACTCCGGCATAGAACGCGCTGCCGTCGTGCCGGATCATCGAGGTCTTGCCGTGCATGAGCTCATCGGCGTGGGTCACCGTCGCACCCAGTGCCTCGGCAATGGCCTGGTGCCCGAGGCAGACGCCGAGGAGGGGCGATCCCGCGGCGAGCGCGGCGTGCACGACGGCGATCGAGATCCCGGCCGCGGCCGGGGTGCCGGGACCCGGCGAGAGCAGAACGGCGTCGTACTCGGCGATGCGCGAGGGAACGTCGGCGGCCGCGATCGCATCGTTGCGCACCACCTCGGTCTCGGCTCCGAGCTGCTGCAGGTAGCCGTTGAGGGTGTAGACGAAGCTGTCGTAGTTGTCGACGACCAGGATGCGTGTCATACCGGCCAACTCACGCGCCCGGCGTGACGGTGACGTCCTGCGGTGCCGTCAGTTCGCCGATCCACGGGAACACCCAGAGAACGAGCACGCTCAAGAGAGCCGCGATCAGGACGAGCAGGATCAGCAGCCGGGTCCACCAGGGGCCGGGCAGCACTCTCCAGAGAGCCGCGTACATCAGGACTTCCCATTCACGGTCGCGGCGATCTCGGCAGGTGGCCCGCCGGCGATCGGATAGAAGGTGTCGAAGGTTCCGTAGGCCATGATCCGCTCGGCCGTGGAGAAGAACGGGTTGCAGCTCTGCAGGGTGATCACGCGATCGCCGGGCTGCAGACCTGGCTGATCGGGCACCGGATCGAGCACCGCGACATCCGTCGGCTTGACGAACTGCAGATTGCGGAAGGTGTACTGGTACCACCCGTCTGCGGTGCCTACGAAGATGTGATCGCCGACGCGCAGGTCGTTGATGTGCTCGAGGTCGCCGCCATAGGCCTTGCGATGCGACGCCACCATGAAGTTGCCGACGGCACCGGGCATCTGAGTGGTCGTGTAGTGCCCGAGATTGCCCTTGTTGAGGATCGCCAAGCTGGTGCCCTGTGCGATCGGGCGTGCGTAGGTCGAGCCGAAGCGGGGCACGTAGAGGATGCCGAAGTTCTTACCGTTGGCAAGCGATGTCGTGATCACCGGCGGTGCGGCGGGATCGGCGGGCTGCTTGTCGGGACCGGCGGCTTTGATCCACTGCTGCGACTGCTGCACCGACTGCCCATAGAGCTGGTGGCCCGCGATGATGTCGCCGAGCCATTGCTGCCAGCCCAGGAAGAGCAGCACCAGAACGCCCGCGGTGATGAGCAGTTCGCCGATCACGCCGACCACCGATACACGGCGGCGCGGGCGCGTCGTCTTGCCGGCGCTGCGGGCGCGCGGCCGCAGGGCGCCCGTCGGCTCCCCATCCCCCGGCTCGTTCATGTAGCGATTCTAGGGCGTCGACTGCGGCGGCGCTTCTGTGCGGATGCCCCACCAGGTCGCCCCCGGCATCCGTCCGTTAGTATTCGTGCATGGCCCGAGCGAACGCACGCCCCAAGCCGGTCACCGGTGAAACCCGCACCGGCGAGCGCGCCCCGAACCCGGTGTGGTTCAAGCCGGTGATGTTCGGATTCATGCTGATCGGCCTGATCTGGATCATCGTCTTCTACCTGAGCGCACAGGCGTGGCCCATTCCCTCGCTGGGCAGCTGGAACATCCTGATCGGTTTCGGGATCATGTTCATCGGCTTCCTGATGACGACGCGCTGGCGCTGACCCGCTCGTTCTTCAGGAACTACAACGGTGTGATTCATCCACACTGTGGATGAGCCTGTGCACTCAGCGGTAATAGGCCGGTGAGCTGAGCACGCAGGCGAACAGGATCGCCGCGAGTGCGACCACGATGCCGGCGACCGACAGGATCTGCCGCACCCTCTGCTCCGGACGCCGCGTCACCAGATACACGCCCGCGACCGCCGCGCCCACGCCCAGACCGGCGAGGTGGTCCTCCCAGGCGATGCCGCGGACCACGAATCCGAATGCCACGTTGATCCCGACCACGATGAGGATCTGGGTGAGCTGCAGTCCCATCGCCTTGCGCAGAACCAGGAGCGCCCCCATCAGCGCGAAGATCGCGCCGGACGCACCGAGCGCGGGTGCCGGCGCAAGCAGGCCGCCCGCCCAGGTGGCCGACGCCAGGTGGGTGGCCACGGCCAACTGATACACCAGGACGACCCCGAGGCCGCCCCCGATCGCGCCGATCAGATACAGCGCGAGGTAACGCGCCCGTCCCAGGAATCGCTCGAGCACGGGTCCGAAGATGAACAGGGCGTACATGTTGAGCAGCAGGTGCGGGATGAAGCTGGTTGAGTGCAGGAACGCCGAGGTCAGGAGCCGCCACGGCTGGCTCGCCATCTTGCTCGGATCGAGCACCCACGCATCGGTCAGCGCCCCGCCGCTGACCCATTGGATGACGTACAGCAGCACGCACAGCGCGATCAGTCCGTAGGTCACGATCGGCGTGCTGCCGGATCCGATCAGACGCGCCACCAGGCCCGGTCGCGATGCCGCCGTTTGCTGCCGGCCCTCGCGCACGCATTCGGGGCACTGCACACCGACCGCGGCCTGAGTCTGGCACTGCGGACAGATGGTGCGTCCGCAGCGCTGGCAGTGGATGAAGCTCTGTCGGTCGGGATGCCGGTAGCAGTACTCCGAGTCGATCTCGGCCTGTGGGGCGGGGGTGCTCATGCCAGCAGACTCTTCACGGCCGCGACGGCAACAAGCCCGAGCAGCACCAGGGCGATGATCACGGTGGCCCGCCGCGTTCCGCGTGCGGAGTCTTCGAAGCGGTGCAGCAGGTAGTACGAACCCGCTCCTCCGACCACTCCGCCGATCACCTGCCCGATGAAGACCGGGCTGAAGATCAGGGTCAGCAGGGCGTAGGCGACGATCGCGATGAGGATCCGGGTGCGCGCCTGGGGCGACGGCCAGGCCAGGATCAGGAACGATCCGAAGATGCCGAACAGCACGCCCGACAGGCCGAAGGCCACCCCGAACACCAAGCTCCCGATGGCCCCGCCGCAGATAGCCGATGCCACCAGCACGATGAGAAAGCGGCGGCGGCCGAACTCCCGTTCCGCCTGTGGCGCGGTGATGAGCAGGAAGACGGTGCTCAGCAGAAACGAGAGCACATACAAGGCACTGTAGTTCGGGGTGCTCACGAGCGGATGAGTCATGAATCGCCACAGCTGCCATCCGGTTCCGGGCAGCACCGAGAGTGTGGCGAAGAGCACCGGGGTGAAGATGCCGGCGATCCAGATCGCCAACGTCAGACCGACCACCGTCCACGTGACCAGAGGCGTCGAGTCGGCCGGCCGAAGCACCTCGCCGACGGCGCGCTGCCACGACGGCCGATCGGCACTGGCCGAGGAACGGGCGCGGCGGGTGCTTCGCTTCGCCGCGCCCGTGCGCGACGGGCCGGCGGGCTTCCACTGAACCGAGCCCCCGGTCTCCCGCACGCAGTCCGGGCAGCGGACTCCCTGCGGGGTGAGGATCTGGCACTCGGGGCAGATGGTGCGCCCGCAGCGCTCGCACAGGGTCCAGCTGCTGCGAGTCGGATGCCGGTAGCAGACCGAGGGATCGACCTCGGCGCCCGCGGCGGAACTCACCTAGACCTCGACGACGTCGATGCCCGAGATCACGACCGGCTCGAGCGGCTTGTCGCCGCGATCGGTCGGAACGGACTCGATGTCATCGACGACCTTCTTCGACGCGTCATCGGCGACCTCGCCGAAGATCGTGTGCTTGGCCTGCAGCCACGGGGTCGGAACCGTGGTGATGAAGAACTGCGAGCCGTTCGTGCCTGGTCCCGCGTTCGCCATGGCGAGCACGTACGGTTCGGCGAAGGTCAGCTCGGGGTGGATCTCGTCCTTGAAGGTGTAGCCAGGGCCGCCGACGCCCTGGCCGAGCGGGTCGCCGCCCTGGAGCATGAAGTCCTTGATGATGCGGTGGAAGATCACGCCGTTGTACAGCGGCTCCGTGCTCTTCGCGCCGGTCGCCGGGTTGATCCATTCCTTGCCGCCGGTCGCCAGCCCGACGAAGTTCTCGACTGTGAGAGGGGCGTGGTTTCCGAACAGATTGATCCGGATGTCTCCGTGGTTGGTGTGGATGGTCGCGACCGCGGTGTGAAGAGGCATCCCGTCATTCTGTCACGCGGCCTCCGCTCACGCTCCCAGGCAGCCCGCAGCGCCGAGCACTCGGAACGGCCGCCCCACCGTGGCAGGATGGTGCTGTTCACGGGACACCGGACGACGGAGGTCGACATGGCATTGTCACGCAAGCGCCAGCGGGAGTTGAAGCGCCTCAGGCGTTCAGCCGAAGAGTTGTGGGACGAGCAGCGCGAGGCCCTCGAGCACGCGAGCGCTGTGTTGAAGGATGCGCGCCGCCAGGCTGCCAACTACGCCCGCGAGGAGGTCGCACCGCGCGTGCGCGAGACCTATGACAGCCGGGTACGCCCGGCCGTGGCCACTGGATTCGCGGCGGGTCGGAGCGCGGCATCGAACGCTCGCGAGCGCTTCTCGGATGACGTGCTGCCCTCGATCTCGGGGACCATCGGGTCCGCCTTGGCGCTTTTCGAGGCGGCGAAGGATCCGCGCGTGCGCGACATCGTCAAGCGCGCCGGCTCGACGGCCGCGAAGATCAGGGGGCGCGTGCCGTTCGTGGAGCCGCCGAAGAAGTCCGCGGGGCCGGGTCGCTACATCCTCATCGGGCTCGGGGTCGTCGCCACCCTTGGCGTGGCCTATGCGGCCTGGCAGACGCTGCGAGCCGACGACGACCTGTGGATCGAAGACCTGGGCGACCCGGGCTCCGGCGACATCAGTGACGGCGAGTAGCACCGCAGTCGGCGCCGACGCGCGGTCAGCGTCGTCCGCCGAGAAGCCCGCATCGCTGCCGCTGCGCCAACGCCCGATCGACATCTTCTTCATCGCGATCTTCAGTGTCTTCATCGTCACCTGCATCATCAGTGACTCTGTTGAAGGGCTCGGGCTCGACCAAGTGGCGAACTCGACCAACATCCTGGTGCAGTGGAACTACTGGTACGCGTCCAACTTCGACCCGCTCTACCAGTCGCACCCGGTGTGGCTGCGGTTCATCAGCGGGACGTCGGCGTTCGTGTATGTCGGGTTCTACGTCATCCTGATCATCTCGCTCGCCAAGGGCTGGAACCGCATCCAGCTGCCCTCGGTGATCTACGCGACGATGATCATCTCGCTGACCGGCATCCCGATCATGGGCGTCGAATTCTTCGGCAGCGCTGCCGAACGCACGCCGAATCCCGCGGTGTTCCTGGCGTTCAACCTGCCCTACATCCTGGTGCCGCTGCTGCTGCTGATCCGGATGCGCTCGCCCTGGCCCTTCGCTCGGAAGTTCTGACAGACCGAAATCAACTGACGTGCACGTCGGGCCGGCGGCGCGGATCGTGCTCGGCACGGCGCAGCACCTCGCGCGTCACGGGAGCGACTTCACCGCCGCCGGTGACCAAGTAGCGGAACATGTTCGAGATCGGGTTGCCCTCGGTCCACTCGAAGTAGATGTCGGGCACCACACCGGTCTGATCGCGGATCTCGAGCAGGATCGCCGCCAGTGTGTTCGGGATGTTCCCGCTGTGCACGCGAAGCACCCGGTAGCCGTGGCGCACGATGCCCTCGACCACGAGATCCTCTTCGAAGTCCGACGAGTCGGCGTGATGAACCTCGAGGAAGATGATCGCGGCGCGCTGCGGGATGCCGCTGTCGCGGCGTTCCTCGGCCAGCTTCAGCCGGTACTCCTCCTCCGATCCGTCGTCGGGCTCGTTGGCGACGATGCGCACGTTGCCGGTCTCCTCGGCGTCACCGGTCACGAAGTCCAAGGCCGCGGCATCGAGGGTGACCGACAGGGCACGCAACTGGAAGGACCGCTGCACACGCGACACGATCGAGACCACCAGGATGCCCAGGATGAACAGGCCCGCGATCCGGACCCCGTCGGGCCGTTCGATCACATTGATGACGGTCGTGTACGCGAACACCAGCGACACCACGGCGAATCCGATCGTCGCAGCGCGCTGCTTCTTGTGCAGGGCCGACAGGAACACCGCGACCGAGGCGGAGGTGATGAGCACGAGCACGCCCGTGGCGTATGCCCCACCTTGCGCATCGACGTCGGCCTTGAAGACCAGAGTGATGATGACGGCGATCGCGGTGAACACCAGCACCAGGGGGCGTACCGCGGCGGCCCACTGAGGCACCATTCCATAGCGCGGCAAGAAGCGCGGTACGAGGTTGAGCAACCCCGCCATCGCCGAGGCTCCGGCGAACCACAGGATGCAGATCGTGCTCACGTCGTAGGCGGTTCCGAAGGCCGGCCCGAGATACTCGTGCGCGAGCAGGGCGAGCGCTCGGCCGTTGGCATGGCCTCCCGGCTGGAACTCCTTCTGCGGGATGAGCAGGGTCGTCGTGATGCTCGAGGTGATCAGGAACACGCTCATGATCACCGCCGCGCTGGTCAGCAGCCGCCGGGTTCCGCGGATGCGCCCGAGTGGCTTCAGCGCGGTGTCGCCCGGGTCGCCCTTCACCAGCGGCATGACCGCGACGCCGGTTTCGAAGCCCGAGAGCCCGAGCGCCAGCTTGGGGAAGACGATGAGCGAGATGCCCACCATCACGAAGATGTTGCCGTGCTGGGCGGTGAGCGCCGCCCACCAATCCGTCACGGCGACCACATGACCGGCCACATGTGCCAGGGCGACCGCGACTACTACCGCGTTGAGTGCGAGATACGCGACCACCAGCACGAACGAGATGTTGATCGCCTCGCGGAAGCCGCGCAGGAAGATGATCGCCAGGAGGGCGATCAGCACCAGGGTCACCGCGATGTTCGTGCCGTGGAACCAACTCGGCACCAGCGGGTTCTCGATGGCGTGCGCCGCCGCGTCGGCCGCCGACAAGGTGATCGTGATCATGAAGTCGGTCGCCGCGAATCCGAGCAGAACCAGGACGAACAGCTTGCCGCCCCACCAGGGCAGCAGCCGTTCCAGCATGGCGATCGAGCCCTCGCCCTTGAAGCTCTCCCGTGCGACCCGGCGGTAGACCGGCAACGCACCGAACACCGTGAGCAGGACGAGCACGATGGTCGCCAGCGGCGACAGGAGTCCGGCCGCTACGGCTGCGATCGCCGGCTGGTAACCGAGCGACGAGAAGTAATCGACGCCGGTCAGCGTCATCACCCGCCACCACGCGCTCTTCCTCACCGGCGCCTCGGCGTACGAGCCCTCGTGGGCACCGGAGTCGCTCCGAAGCCCCTCGAGCAGCCAGGTCTTGAGGGTCACGCCCACCACTCTGTCATCGAACCTGGCCCGGGTTGAACGCGCGAGCGTCAGGATTCCGTGAGGAACGACGCGGGCAGTGAGTGGAGCCTAGGGGAATCGAACCCCGAGACCGCGGGTCTCGCGCCGGACACCGTCGAGCCCGCGGACCCTGGCAGTGAGTGGAGCCTAGGGGAATCGAACCCCTGACCTCCTGCTTGCAAAGCAGGCGCTCTACCAATTGAGCTAAGGCCCCGTACCTATCTGTTCGCCGCCGCTCCTGCGGCGAACCCGCTTCGCGCGACGTACCCGCCACCGCGCTCCGCTGGCGGAGCCGGAAGCGAGTGTGGGGGTACCAGGACTTGAACCTGGGACCTCTTCGTTATCAGCGAAGCGCTCTAACCGCCTGAGCTATACCCCCGCGCGCTGGGCTGTAAACAACAGAGCCCGGCGAACGGCCTTGCCTACAGTACCCCAACCCCGAGGGGCCAAGAAAATCGGTCAGCTGTTCTGGAACCCGACCAGCAGGCCGCCGGTGAACCGCACGCTGAGGTTGTACAGCAACGAGGCGATCGCCGCGAGCACCGTGCCGACCACGACGTTGAGGATGCCGACCACCAGAGCGAACAGGCCGACCTGGGGAAGTCCGAAACTGCTCGCGATGCTGAAGGTCGGGTCGCTGAGGATGTCCTGGAGGGCGGTGTCCAGCTTGCCGAACACCCCGGTCGAGAACAGCACGATCCAGATCAGCAGAGTTGCGACGACCAGGACGATACCCAGGCAGACCCAGATCAGGAATGACAGCTTCACCACCGACCAGAAGTCGAGATAGACCAGCTTCAGGCGCACCTGCTTGGCGGCGGTGCTGCGTTGGTCCTTGCGCTGTAGCTTTTCGGCGACGCTGCTCATTCGGTGTCGTCCTCTCCGTCGGTCGCCTCGTTCTCGGCTCCATCTGAAGCGAGTGCCGGGGCGTCGGCCGCGGCGTCTTCGAGTTCGGCGGCGTCCAGATTTCGTTCACTGTTCTTGGCGACGGCGATGATCTTGTCGTCGTCGTCGAACCGGGCGAATACCACGCCCATGGTGTCTCGGCCCTTGGCGGGGACCTCGGCCACGGCAGACCTTACCACCTTGCCGCTGGCAAGAACCACGAGGACCTCGTCGTCGTCCTCGACGATCAGGGCACCGGCGAGCACGCCCCGTTCGTCGTTCAACTTGGCCACCTTGATGCCCAGTCCGCCCCGTTGCTGCGGTCGGTACTGGTCGACCGCGGTGCGCTTCGCGTAACCGCCCTCGGTGACCACGAACACCGATCCCGCATCGGCGACGACGGATGCCGAGAGCAGCTGATCGTCGCCGCGGAAGTGCATCCCGATCACCCCCGAGGTCGAGCGCCCCATCGGGCGCATCGCCTCTTCGTCGGCCTTGAACCGGATCGACATGCCCAGCCGCGACACCAGCAGCACCTCACTGTCGTTCTCGACGAGCATCGCCGAGACGAGTTCGTCGCCTTCGCGCAGGTTGATCGCGATGATGCCGCCCGTGCGGTTGGTGTCGTACTCGGTCAGGGCGGTCTTCTTCACCAGACCGCCGCGGGTGGCGAGCACCAGGTAGGTGGCCGCCGCGTAGTCGCGGATGTCGAGCACCTGAGCGATCTCTTCGCCGGGTTGCAGGGCGAGCAGGTTCGCGACGTGCTGGCCCTTGGCGTCGCGGCCGGCCTCCTGCACCTCGTACGCCTTGGCCCGATACACCCGCCCGGTGTTCGTGAAGAACAGCAGCCAGTGATGCGTGGTGGTGACGAAGAAGTGCTCGACCACGTCATCCGCGCGCAACTGAGCGCCCTTGACTCCGCGGCCACCGCGGTGCTGGCTGCGGTAGTTGTCGCTGCGCGTGCGCTTGATGTAGCCGCCGCGGGTGATCGTGACGACCATCTCCTCTTCGGGGATCAGGTCTTCGACACTCATGTCGCCGCCGAAGCCGTACATGATCTCGGTGCGGCGCTCGTCACCGAACTTCGCGACGATGTCGGTCAGCTCGTCGGTGATGATCTCGCGCTGACGGAGCTCGCTGGCCAGGATCGCCTGGTATTCGGCGATCTCGCGCTCGAGTTCATCCAAGCGCTGCTGGATCTTCTGCCGCTCGAGCGCGGCCAGCCGGCGCAGCTGCAGAGCCAGGATCGCGTCGGCCTGCAACTCGTCCACACCGAGCAGGCCCATGAGTCCCTGCCGGGCCTCGTCGACGTCGGGCGAACGGCGGATCAGCGCGATCACCTCGTCGAGGGCGTCGAGCGCGAGCACGTAGCCGCGCTGGATGTGCGCGTCGGCCTCGGCCTTCGCCAGCCGGAAGCGCGTGCGACGGACGATGACCTCGACCTGGTGCTCGATCCAGTGGCGGATGAATCCGTCGATCGGCAGGGTGCGAGGCACCCCGTCGACGATGGCCAGCATGTTGGCCCCGAAGTTCTCCTGCAGCTGGGTGTGCTTGTACAGGTTGTTGAGCACGACCTTCGCGACAGCGTCACGCTTGAGCACGATGACCAGGCGCTGACCGGTGCGGCCCGAGGTCTCGTCGCGGATGTCGGCGATGCCGGCGAGCTTGCCCTCTTTGACGAGGTCGGCGATCTTCACCGCCAGATTGTCGGGGTTGACCTGATACGGCAGCTCGGTCACGACCAGGCTGGTGCGACCCTGGATCTCTTCGACGTTGACCACGGCCCGCATCGTGATCGATCCGCGGCCGGTGCGATACGCATCCTGGATCCCCTTGACGCCGAGGATCTGGGCACCGGTCGGAAAATCGGGGCCCTTCACCCGCGCGAGGATCGCGTCGAGCAGCTCGTCGCGCGTGGCATCCGGGTTCTGCAGTGCCCAGAGTGCGGCCTCTGAAACCTCGCGCAGATTGTGCGGCGGGATATTGGTCGCCATGCCCACCGCGATGCCGACCGAGCCGTTCACCAGCAGGTTCGGGAAGCGGGACGGCAGGACGATCGGCTCCTGTGTGCGGCCGTCGTAGTTGTCCTGCATGTCGACGGTGTCTTCGTCGATGTCGCGGACCATCTCCATGGCCAGGGGCGCCATCTTGGTCTCGGTGTACCGATGCGCGGCCGCGCCGTCGTTGCCGGGCGAACCGAAGTTGCCTTGGCCGAGAGCGAGTGGATAGCGCAGCGACCAGGGCTGAACCAACCGGACCAACGCGTCGTACACCGACTGGTCTCCGTGCGGGTGGAACTGCCCCATCACGTCGCCGATGATGCGGGTGCACTTCGAGAACGCCCGGTCCGGTCGGTAGCCGCCGTCGTACATCGCGTAGATCACGCGCCGGTGGACCGGCTTCAGCCCGTCGCGCACGTCGGGCAGGGCACGCCCGACGATGACGCTCATCGCGTAGTCGAGGTAGCTGCGCTGCATCTCGAGCTGCAGGTCGACCTGTTCGATCTTGTCGTGACGATCGGGGTCGAGCCCGGTACCGGTGGTGTCAGTCATGAATCACTTTCTTGGCGGTCGAGTAGCGCGAAGCGCGTATCGAGACCCATCAAATGTCGAGGAACCGCACGTCTTTCGCGTTCTGCTGGATGAACTGGCGCCGCGACTCCACGTCATCACCCATCAGGGTCGAGAAGACACCATCGGCGATCGCCGCGTCATCGAGCGTGACCTGGCGCAAGGTGCGGGTCGCCGGGTTCATCGTGGTGTCCCACAGCTCCTGGTGATTCATCTCGCCGAGACCCTTGTAGCGCTGCACGCCGTTCTCTTTGGCGATGCGGCGCCCGGCGGCCAGTCCGGCTTCGAGCAGGGCGTCCCGCTCGCGATCCGAATAGACGTACTCGTGATCGGCGTTCGTCCACTTGAGCCGGAACAGCGGCGGTTGCGCCAGATAGACGTAGCCCATCTCGATGAGCGGCCGCATGTAGCGGAACAGCAAGGTGAGCAGCAGGGTGGTGATGTGCTGGCCGTCGACGTCGGCATCCGCCATCAGCACGATCTTGTGATACCGCGCCTTGTCGCCGTCGAACTCCTCGCCGATCCCGGTGCCGAACGCGGTGATCATCGCTTGGATCTCGGCGTTGCCGAGCGCGCGATCCAACCGGGCCTTCTCGACGTTCAGGATCTTGCCGCGCAGCGGCAGGATCGCCTGCGTCTCGGGGTCGCGGCCGGTCTTCGCCGAGCCGCCGGCCGAGTCGCCCTCGACCAGGAAGATCTCACTGCGGGCCGGGTCTTTGCTCGAGCAATCGCTGAGCTTGCCGGGCATGCCGCCGCCTTCGAGCAGTCCCTTGCGACGGGTCTGCTCGCGCGCCTTGCGGGCTGCCATCCGCGCGGCCGCTGCTTGCACCGACTTGCGGATGATGTTGCGCGCCTCACTCGGGTTGCGATCGAACCAGTCGTTGAGCTGGTCGCCGGTCACCTTCTGCACGAACGACTTCGCCTCGGTGTTGCCGAGCTTGGTCTTGGTCTGACCTTCGAACTGCGGCTCGCCGAGCTTGATCGAAATCACCGCGGTGAGACCTTCACGGATGTCATCGCCGGTGAGGTTCTCGTCCTTCTCTTTGAGCAGCCCCTTCTCTCGCGCGTAGCGGTTGACCAGCGTGGTCAGCGCTGCACGGAATCCCTCTTCGTGGGTGCCGCCCTCGTGCGTGTTGATGGTGTTCGCGTAGGTGTGCACGCTCTCGGAGTATGCGTTGGTCCACTGCATGGCGACCTCGAGCGCGATCTTGCGCTCTTTGTCCTCCGACTCGAACGAGATGATCTCGTCGTGGATGACCTCGGTCTTCTTCGCCGAGTTCAAGTACTCGACGTAGTCGACCAGGCCGCGCTCGTAGAGGAAGACGTCGGTGCGCTGGGTGCCGTCATCCTGCCGCCCCTCTTCGCGCTCATCGGTGAGCGCGATGCGCAGACCCTTGTTGAGGAAGGCCATCTGCTGAAACCGGGTGCGGAGTGTCTCGTAGTCCCACTCGACGGTCTCGAAGATCTCGTCGTTGGGCCAGAAGGTGATCGTCGTGCCGGTCTGGTTGGTGGCCGCACCCTTCGCGAGCGGCGCCACCGGCACGCCGTCGTGGTACTGCTGCGTCCAGATGTTGCCCTGGCGCCGCACTTCGATGTCGAGCGTCTTCGACAGGGCGTTGACCACCGAGCTGCCGACACCGTGAAGTCCGCCCGACACGGCATACCCGCTGCCGCCGAACTTGCCGCCCGCGTGCAGAATCGTCAGCACCACTTCGACCGTCGACTTCTTCTCGACCGGGTGCATGTCGACCGGGATGCCGCGACCCTCGTCCTCGACTTCCACCGAGTGGTCCTTGCGCACCGTGACCGTGATCCGGCGGCCGAAGCCCGCGAGCGCCTCGTCGACCGCGTTGTCGACCGCCTCGTACACCAGGTGGTGCAGCCCGTAGGCGCCGGTGTCGCCGATGTACATGGCCGGGCGCTTGCGGACCGCCTCCAGCCCCTCGAGCACCTTGATGTCGCTCGCGGTGTACGTGTCGGCCATCAGGCGGCCCCCCGGACCGCGCGCAGCGCCGGCTCGGCCACGCGGCCGCCCCGGATGTCCCACCAGGTCGCCCGCCGGGCCTCCGGCAGGGTCGGATCGGCGGTGGTGAGGAATACCTGGCCGGCCGTCGCCACGTGCTCGAGCACGCGGGCTTCCACCTGCGGGTCCAGCTCGGACAGCGCGTCGTCGAGCAGCAGC
>Ga0157379_10002983_pt1 | contig 14273 bp, 12 predicted proteins | sample S25metaG_FD_121802 | JGI IMG/M metagenome (GOLD analysis project Ga0157379, IMG submission 121802) | Switchgrass rhizosphere microbial communities from Kellogg Biological Station, Michigan, USA - S2-5 metaG | ecosystem: Host-associated > Plants > Roots > Rhizosphere > Soil | place: USA... | reverse complement strand
TTCGCGGAGGATGTCGCGCATGTCCTGACGCATCTTGCGGACGGCGTCCTGGAGATGCTTCTGCGCGTCGTCGCTCTGCCGCCGGAGATCCTCTCGATCGGTCGCGCTCAACGTCTCGTGGTCGTCATCCGGGAGCGAGTCCAGCTCGTCCTGGATGTGCCGGAGCGCGCGCTTCAAACCCTGGGTCGACTCGCCGTCCCGCTCGCTCCGCCGGATCTCACGCTCCAGGTCGCGCTGAGCGCTCTCGAGCGCACGGCGCTGGCCGCCCGCCCCGATGTGGCTCAGGGCGAGCTTCGCCTGGGCGCGCGCGAGCTTTCCGATTTCATTGCCGTACTTGCTGACCTCGTTCGACGTGGCCTGGGCCCGTTCCACCAGGCGCTGGTCCCGGATCAGGTACTGATCCTTGCCGTCGCGTATGTAGAGGAAGTCGCCGTCGTACCTGTCCTTGAGCTCGTTGATGATGTCCCAGTCGCCCACGTCGGAGCTGGTGTTGTGGCCATCCATGATGACGGCCCACCCGAAGTCACCGTCACCGTCGTTGCCGAAGCCGTAGGAGTAGGCGTGCTTCGAGTGAGAGCTGGAATGGGCGGAGGAGGGGACGGGGGATGTCAGGAGAAAGATCGCGGCGAGCGCGAACGGTAGCCAGGCGATTCGGCGCATGGGGAGCCTCCGGTCTGTCGTCATTGCCTTCGGTACGGACACCGGCTTGGACAGGTGGGAGGCGGGTTTGGTTGCAATCGCCGTCGCGCGGGCGACGGTTCTTCCCGCTTGACCTGAGGGGCGGGTCCGCCTCGATAGTACGGACCCATGTGGATCATGGTTTCAGGTCCCTACGCCACGGGGGCGGCCACGACGGAGGACCGCGCGGCCAACCTCCGCGCCATGAACCTCGCCGCGTACGAGATCCTCAAGCGCGGGCACGTGCCGGTGATCGGGGTGAACCTGGCGCTCCCGCTCATCTGGGCGGCCGGGCCGGAGCGCTTCGACGAGATCATGATGCCGCTGTCCCTGGCCGCGACGGAGCGATGCGACGCCGTCCTCCGGATCGGCGGGCCGTCGCAGGGGGCTGATCGGGAAGTCGAGGCGATCCGGGCCCGCGGAGGACGCGTCTACCAGTCCCTCGAGGAGATCCCCCCAGCCTAGGGACCGGGCTTGGGCTGGAAGAACACGCCCAGGTAGTAGGGCCACACGATCACGGCGAGCACGCCCTTCCAGAACGCCAGCTTCAGGAATCCAATCGTGAAGAGCCACCCGATGATCCAGAGGGACGCGAGGCCACCTCCGCCCTGGTGCTTGCAGACGACCTTGATGTCCTCGGCCATGAAATCCTCCCCCGGTGGGATGGTGGAACGCGGCGACATGATACTTCCGTTCGCTTCGGCCGGCTCGAACGTAACTCCCCCCAGACGCGGACACCAATCCGCTGCCATCCGGCTTGGGTACCCTGGGCCCGCAGGGCTCTACCTGCCGCACCCAGCACCCGAGCTTTCCGCGCGAACTCATTGGGGGGTCCAATGTTCCGCTCGCATCGCTCGCACCTTGCCCTCGCGCTCCTCCCCGCACTGCTCCTGGCTCCGCTCGAGGCTTGGGCCGCCACGCCGCTCTTTCGGACGAATGCGCTGGTCTACGACGTTGGACTCTCCTCGACCGGTCTCCATCCGGACGGGGACGCCACATGCGTCGCCGCGGGTGACTTGAACGGCGACGGCCGGGCCGATCTCGTCGTGGCCCGTCTCTGGCCCGCCAACGTCGGCTTCCAGCCGGCGGTGAGCATCCTGCTCTCCAACGCCTCGAGCACGGCCGTCAGCTACCTCGGCCCGGCGGTTCTCCACAGCGTGGGTGTCAATCCGCTCTGGGTCCGGATCGCCGAGCTCACGGGCGATGGTTTGCCGGACATCGTGGTCTGCGGTGCGGACGGGACGATCTCGGTGCTTCGGAATGTCGGACTCGGCACGTTCGCCCCGCAATGGGACATGGTCCACGTCAACGGGCTCGACCGCGTGGAAGCGGCGGATCTGAACAAGGACGGACACATGGACCTCGTTGCGACCGCGGCCGCGGCGGCGCAGATCGACGTGCAGCTCGGATTCGGCGGCGGAGTCAACTTCGGGGCGATCAATTCCTTCCAGGCGGGCGGCGCCGCGCTGGCCATCGGCGATGTGAACGGGGACACCTTCCCCGACGTGGTCACCGCCGGGCCCGGCGCCCTGATCAGCGTCCTGATCGGCAACGGGAACGGGGGCTTCCTTGCGCCGGCCACGTGGCCGACGTCGAACTCCCCGACGGACATCCTGCTCAAGGACATGAACGGAGACGGCAAGCTCGACATCGTGGTCGCCGCCTCGCCGGAGAACGTCATCCGCGTCCACCGCCAGACCGGCAGCGCGAACTTCAGCCTTTCCAACTCCTACACCGTACCCACGGGTGAGGAATCGCCGTCATCGATCGCGATGGGCGAGATGGATTTCGACGGCATCCAGGAGCTGGTCGTCGCGTGTCAGAACGACCTCGCTCCCCAGAAGACCATTGGAATCTGCAAGCGGGACGGCGCGGGCGTGCTCCAGCCACCGGTTTTCTACAGCTCCGGCACCTACCCGCGCTCCATCGCGCTCGGCGATTTCACCGGCGACGGTCTGCTCGATGTCGGCACCGCCTCGTACTCGGATCCGACGGCGACCGGCGGCTACATGAACATGGCCGAAGTCCTCGTCAACTACGGTGGCGTGCTCGGCAACGGGCAGGGCTTTGCGGTGGTGGGCTCCCTGACGGGAGCGTGCAGCGCGGATTTCAATCGCGACGGTCGGCCCGATCTCGCGATCTCCACCTCCGCGTTCACCCAGATCCTGACCGGAAACGGTGATGGGACCTATGGCGCGTCGCTCGCGAGCGTTCCTCCCCCCGGCGCCTGCGTCACCGGAGACGTCAACCGGGACGGCAATCCGGATCTCCTCGTCACGACTCCGGTCGGTGCTCTGAACGAGTTCCTCGGGAACGGCATCGGAGTCGCCGGCGGTGGCACGGGCATCAGCGGGTATCAGCTCTTTCGCCGATCCCTCACCGCCGATCTGAATCGCGACGGTTTCCTCGACCTCGTTCTCAATCCGGGAACCGCCAACGTCGCGATCTTCCTCGCCACGGGGCCCGGGACCTGGCCCGCGTCGCCGACGCTCTATGCCGTCCCGGGGATCCCGCGTGACATCGCCATCGACGATCTCGACCGCGACGGCGATCCGGACATCGTCGTCGCGACCGATGCGGGCGCGGGGGTGCTTCGCAATGACAACGGGGGCTTCGTCCTGGCCTCGACCCCGATCCCCAATCCGAGCACGTCGGTGGCCATCGGCGACTTCGACCGCAACGGCACCATCGACTTCGCCACCCGCTTTCAGAAGCCGCCCGGAACCTCGGAGGGGATCGGCATCTTCCATGGCTCGGGGGCGGTCTACACGCTGGGCGAGGTTATCTCGACCGCGGGGCGGGGCGGGAAGTACCTCGATTCGTGGGACGTCAACTCGGACGGGATCCTCGATCTCGTCACCGAGGACGTCAACGAGAACTCGACCGCCGAGCCGGTCGCCGTGTCCGTCCTCCTCGGGAACGCGTCGGGCTCCTTCGGCTCGCGCACGAGCTTCCTCGTCGGCGGTATCAAGGGAAGCTCGGGGAGCCTCTACATGAACCGGATGGACGCGGACGTGGACGGCCAGCCGGACCTCATCGGCGCCACGTTCGATTCCGATCCTCCCAGCACGCTCAACGCGACGAGCATCCTGCGCGCCCAGCCGAACGCATGGGCCGCCGCGTACGGAGGGCACGTGGAGTACGGCGCCTTCGGCGGAGCGCGGGGCGTCGCGGTGGCTGACGTGAACAAGGACGGCTCGCTCGACTTCGGTGTCGTCTGCGAGGCCACGGACCGAATCATGATGTGGATGGGGGCCGGGTCGGGTGGGTTCAACCCGGGCACCGACTACGGCTCATCGCCCCATCCCACCGACATCGCCTTCGCCGACCTCGACCGGGACGGGCTTCTCGACCTGATTACCGTGGCGGCCGGCGGCAGCCAGAAAGTGAGCGTCCGCCGCGGCAATGGGGGGGGCAGTTTTGGAGGACGGATGGACTTCACCCCGGGTAACTCGAACGGTGAAGATCACCTCGCCATCGCGGACGTGAACCGCGACGGGATTCTCGACGTGGTCACCGCGGGCTCGGGCAACGAGTGCCACGTGCTCCTCGGGGACGGGAGCGCTGCCTTCAATCCGGTGACCTACATCTACTCGGCGAGCACGGTGCACCGCGCCAAGCTTGCGGACATGAACCGCGATGGAATCCTGGACCTCGTCTCCACCAACGGGACGGGGAACGGGGTCGAGGTCGCGATGGGGACCGGAACGGGTACGTTCGGCTCGCCGACCGTGACGACGATCGGCCTCGAGACGGGACCGCTCGCGATCGCCGACTTCGACCGCGACGGCATTCCCGACGTGGCCGTCGCGACGATGGATGCGAGCGACGGCGTGCGCATCATGCACGGCACCGGCACGGGCTCGTTCACCACCTTCCAGGCCTTCACGGTGTCCGATACACCGAGCGATCTCGTGGCCGCGGACCTCAACGGGGACAATTTTCCCGACCTCGTGATGACGTCGCTCGACACGGCGCGCATCAACGTCATGCGAGGCAATGGCACCGGCGGCATTTACGACCTGGTCCCTTACTTCACGGACAGCAAGCCGGCCGGCGTCGCGCTCGGCGATTTCAATCGCGACGGCAAGCTCGACGTCGTGACCGCCTGCTCCGACTTCGGGCGGGCCTCCGTCCTCCTGAACAGCGGGATCGTGACCGCGGCTCCGGTTGCCGAGATGGTGGCCCCCGCCGCTCCGCGGCTCCTCCAGAACGCGCCCAATCCGTTCAACCCGCGCACGACGATCCGTTTCATGCTCCCCGCGGCGGAGCACGCGAGGCTGGCGGTCTTCGACGTGACGGGGCGGCATGTGGCGACGCTCTTCGACCGGGTCGCGGCGGCGGGGGAACAGCGCGTGGTCTGGACCGGCCTCGATTCGCACGGGAGTCCGGTGGCGTCCGGGATCTACTACTACAAGCTCCAGGTGGGCGACCTCACGGAATCGAGGAAGATGGCGCTCATCAAGTAGCGACCGGGTCTTTCTGAAATCGACGCCCTCATGCCCTCCGGCGGTTGTATCCTTCTGGGTCTACCGTAGCGGAACAGCCAAGATACCCGGGTGGGGGGCAATCGATGGAAGCGAAGACGATGGACGCGTACGACAAGATCAAGGACCAGCAGCGGAAGGGCTGGGCCCACTTCATCCCGCTCGAAGTCTTCACCACGCCGTCCGCGGCCAAGTTGATGCGCCATGCGGGTGTAAAGTCGGGGCAGCGCGTGCTCGACGTCGCCTGCGGTACGGGCGTCGTCGCGATCACGTGCGCGCTCCAGGGCGCCAAGGTGACCGGGCTCGACCTGACGCCCGAGCTCATCGAGCACGCGCGGGAGAACGCCGCGATCTCCAACGTCGATGTGGAATGGCACGTTGGGGATGTCGAGGAGCTTCCGTTCGAGAAGGATACGTTCGACGTCGTCACGAGCCAGTTCGGCCATATGTTCGCGCCGCGGCCCGAGGTGGCGATCGGCCAGATGCTCCGCGTCCTGAAGCCGGGTGGGACCATCGCGTTCGCGACGTGGCCCCCCGAGCTCCTGCTCGGCCGCGTGTTCGCGATGACCGCCCGCTACCTGCCCCCGCCTCCCGTCGAGATCCCCCCTCCGGTGATGTGGGGCGACGTCAACGTCGTCCGGCAGCGCCTCGGCTCCGCCGTGCGGGACATCCGCTTCGATCGCGGGACGATGTGGGTTCCGTCGCTCAGCGTGCAGCACAATCGCGTGCACATGGAGAAGACCGCCGGCCCTGTGATCCGCATGGTCGAGGTGCTCTCGGAGACGGATCCCAAGAAGCTCGAGGAGTTCCGCCGCGAGTACGAGGCGCTCATGACCGAGTACCGTTCGGAGAATCTGATCCGGCAGGACTATCTACTGACGCGGGCCATCAAGGCTTAGGGATGGCATCGCCTCGATCGCATCTGCCGCTTCTCCTGGTGCTGGCGATGGCCCTGGCCGCGCCCGTCATGGCGGCGCCTGCGGCCTCACCTCCCGCGCCCAACGCGCCGCCCGTGTCCATCGTCAAGACCGATGCGCTCATGAAGGCGCTCAAGGCCGGCAACTACACCGCGGCGGAGGCGCTCTTCGACGAGCGCATGAAAGCCGCCGTGCCGATGGATCAGCTTCGCGGGAGCTGGGAACAGCTCGAGGCGGCGCTCGGTCCGCTCGTCTCTTGGACCTTCGAGGCTCCGACCAAGGCGCAGTCGATGGAGCAGCGCATGGGCTCGCTCCGGTTCGAGCACGGCGAAGCCAAGGCCATGATCGTGATCGATCCGAAGACAGGGCTCGTGGCCGGGTTCTTCATCCGTCCTCCCGCGCCGCCCGCGGCGGAGCACGCGTCGTACGTCGACACGACCGCGTTTCGCTCGGTCGATCTCAAGGTGGGGACGGATCCGTATCTCCTCGGCGCCACGCTGACCCTTCCCACGGGGAACGGCCCGTTCCCGGCGGTCGTGCTGGTGCACGGATCAGGACCGCAGGATCGCGACGAGACGGTCGGCGGAAATCGCGTGTTTCGGGATCTGGCGGAGGGGCTCTCCTCGAAGGGCGTCGCGGTGCTTCGATACGACAAGAGGACCAAGCTCTACGCGGCGAAGATGGGCACGAACACCAGCATCGACGACGAGGTCATCCTGGACGCCGTGACCGCGGTGCACCAGCTCGCGGCTCGGCCCGAGATCGATTCGAACCGGATCTGGATCATCGGACACAGCCTCGGCGGACTCCTCGCTCCCGAGATCGCCGTGCGCGCCGGGGGTGTTGCGGGTGCCGTGCTGCTCGCTCCTCCGGGAAGGCCGCCATGGGACATCGTGCTCGCGCAGATGCGCTACCTCGAAGCTCCGCCCGATCAGATCGCGGACATCGAGAAGAAGGCCGCGCTCCTACGGCAGGGGAAGGAGCCGGAGGGAACCATGCTCGGCGCGAGCGGGGCGTACTGGCTCGACTGGAGCAAGCGCGACGGGGTGGCCATGGCCAAGAAGCTCGGCAAGCCCATCCTCGTGCTCCGCGGCGAGCGGGATTTTCAGGTCGCGGACGAAGATCTCGCCACCTGGCGCGTGGGGCTCGAAGGCCAGAAAGGCGCGGTGGTCCAGACGGTGCCCCATCTGAACCACCTGTTCATCCGCGGAGAAGGAAAGCCGTCACCCGCCGAGTACGAGAATCCGGATCACATGGACGCGAGCGTGATCGAGATGATCCGCCGGTTCATGACCGCAGCGCCCGCTGCGCCCGGGCGCTGAGCTAGGCGCCGCTCGACAGCGCCATCGGCGCCACGTCGAGCTCGATGGAGCAGTCGCACGTGCCGCCAAGACGCGCGAGCGCGTCGAGCGACTCCTGCACGTCGATTCCCGGCATGGCCTCGAGCGCGATGCGCGCCTGGCGCGTGGTGCCGAGGCAGATGGGAACGCTGCTCAGCTTGGAGAGAAAATCGAACCAGCGGGGATGTTCCGGCGTGATGATGCGGTCGCTGCCCACGTCGTCCTCCACATCCATTGATTCCGACTGCGGTTGATTCGTTTGACGGCAGGGGATCGAAGCTAGCAGCGGCGGTCCGGATTTTCATGTTACAAATGAAGCGGGCGTAAGTCGCGGCTACTCCTTGGATTGCGAATCCAGCCTCGCGCTTCCCGGTGGGCAGAAGATCTCCACCACAGGCTTGCCGTCCACCGGCTTCGACGTCGTGATTCCGAGCACGTAGGCGGCGGTGGCGAAGGTGTCCTCGGTTCTCACCGCGAGATTCGCGTGGATGGTCAGATCGACATTCGCGCAGACGCCCGGCCCGGCCGCGATCCAGGGAATGAAGCGGCTCCGCGGATCGTCCGCGCCGTGCGACTTGCCGGCGCCTCCGTGATCGGCGCTCACGATGACGAGCGTCGAGTCGAGAAGCTGCTGCTTCCGTAGCGCATCGAGCACGCGCCCGATGCTCGCGTCCGCGACGCCGATCGCCTCGAGCTGCTCCGGGGATCCCCATCCATAGCGATGTCCCGCGCTGTCCACTTCCGGCAGGTGAACGAACAGCACGTCCGGCCGATGGAGCGCGATGTATGCGACCGCCGTGTCCGCGACCGCAGCGTCCGTCGCGACGCTCGCGCCGGGGACATACGACCAGTCGAGCGCGCCAGGCTCCTGGAAGGCGTGGAACTTGGATTTACCCGTGGCCATCGCCGTCGTGTAGCCCGCCTGACGCGCCAGCTCGAACAGGGTCGGCCAGGCGGGGTAGCGCCCCGGCTGGTCGTCGTTCCAGTCGACCCGGTGCTTCTCGGGCGGCACGCCGGTCAACATGGACATGTGCGAGGGAAGCGTGACCGCCACGTCAGTCGTCCGTGCCCACATCGTGAAGGATCCGCGGGTGAGGAGCGAGTGGAGCGTGGGTGTGTTCGCGCGGAGCACGAGGTCTGGGCGAAGCCCGTCCACGCTCAGGATCAGCACGTGGGAGATGGCGGCAACAGGACGGCGCGGCGTCGCGTGGGCGCGGGCCGGAAGCCCGCAGGCGAGAGCCGCGAGGAGCGTCAGGGCCAGCCGCATGGCTCGCATCATAGCGATGGTGTGGAGTCGATGGGGTAACGGAGTCGTGTCGGACATGCTACGAAGCGGGACCTGTTCCTCGGGATGACAACCAGAGTACCCTCGTAGGGTTCGCCGATTATAACGCGCGCGAGCGCGGAGCCAACAAGGAGACGCCATGAAGACGCAGAAGCTGCTCGCTCAGCAGTTCGGGATGATGTACCACGTCACGGGCATGAACGTCGGGGACATGACGCAGGAGCAATCGCTGTCGCAGCCGTCCCCTGGAGGCAATTGCGCCAACTGGATCCTGGGACACCTCACCGACGTTCAAAACGCGGCCATGAATCTCGTGGGCGAGAATCCTGTCTGGGACAGTGAGGAGCTGAAGCGCGCGAGCTACGACCCCATCACGGGCCCGGCCCACGCGATCGACTGGGAGACGATGCGGAGCCGCTTCCTGGAGTCCAGAGAGCGCTGCTTGGCGGCCATTCAGAATCTGGAGGACGAGCGGCTGGTGGACAACGTGCCGCATCCATTCGGCGGTCAGACGAGCCGGGCGGAGCTCCTCGCCATGCTCGCTCAGCACCAGATGTATCACGCGGGGCAGCTCGCGATGGCCAGGCGCACCGCGGGACTCGAGGGAGTGGTCAAGGGACCGGGGCAGGAAGCACGCAGCGTCTGATCCGGCCGCGGGTCACCTCACCGGGTCGAGGATCACTCCGTGGAGGCCCAGGAACGCGATCGCTTCGGGCGCCGTCCGGAAGACGGCGACCTCCTTCGTGCTCGACGGCTGAAAGCTCCGGTAGGCCTCGTACATCCGTCCGAGGCCGTAGGCGAAGTCCTGCGGCGCGATGACGGCGAGCTTGGTCGTAGCACCCTCGATGGTGCCGCGCTTGAGGTCCATGTCGGCGGACAGAGACGCGAGCGCGCGCAGGCGGTCCGCGGTGGGCAGGATCACCTCGTCCACAGCGCGCATGTCCACGAGCTCGTCGTAGCCCCGGACTTCGTCCCGCGACCAGACGTCCTTCTGATACCCGAAGAAGTCATCCTCACCAAGGACGCCCCGTCCCCGGGCGATCACGACCTTGCGGTCGTGGTCGATCTCGTAGTCGAGTGGCATCGGCCCCCCTTCCGTAGGGAGGCATGCTAGCCCCGCATGGAGCCGCGGCTCAAGGGCGGAGTAGGGGCCGTGCGCTCGCTACTTGCTCGTGTCCGGTGGCGCGGTCGTGGCCTTCGGTGCGACCGGTGATGGCGCCGGCGTCGGGATCGAGGGTGAAACCGGGGCCGCCGACGGTGTGAACGCGGGCGTGGTCACCGGTTCCTCGCCGCGCGCCGCCGCGCCCAGCTCCGAGGCGGAAGGACCCGACGATCGCCGCGTCCCAGCGGCGGCGTGCTTGGTCGCGGACGCCTTGTGAGCCGTCGCGACAGGCGCCTTCGAAGGCTCGGCCGATGCCGCGGGAGGAGCCGATGCGGCCGGTGCTGCCGAGCTCTGCAGCGGCTGCGGCGTGGGGGTGGGCGACGGCAGGGAATCGGCGGCCGCGGGTGCCGGCGCAGCTTGCGCCGTGGGCTCCGAGCCCATGGGCTCCGTCGTGGTGCTCTTGCCCGCCTGGACGAGATTCCAGGCGCCGAGCCCCACCGCGATGATGGCGAGGATCGTTGCGATCAATCCGGTCGTGGCCGCCCGCTTCAGTGACTTGAGCTGGCGGCCCGTGATGGTGACCGGCTCGTCCAAGTGATCGTCCTCTTGGTACTCCTCGAATCGACTTCTCATGACGTCCCCCTTGGAACAATTGGGTACAGATACCGTGGGGGGGCGCGCACCGGGCGCGGCGCTCCCCTGGTCCGGGAATGCGAGTCAAACTCGTGTCGAATACGGGAGATAGCGGGATCCGCCCTCCTCCCATCGACACGGGTTGCGACGCGGCCATTTCGGCGGGGATTGCAAAAAGCAAGTTCCGGACCGGGTCCGGAACGGGGGTCCTAGGCGGACTCGATCCCGAGCTTGCGCATCTTCTTGTAGAGGTGGCTCCGCTCGAGGCCGAGGCGCGCGGCGGCTTTGGTCACGTTGCCGCCTTCGACGCGCAGCGCCTCCTCGATTCGATCCTTCTCGAATCGTCGCATCTGCTCGGCGAGGCGCGAGTCGTCGTTGTCGGCCCCTCGTGGCTCGGCAGCGGTTCCGAGAACGCGATCGACGGCGTCGGCGCCGATCCGCGTGCCGGGTGTCATGATGATCAGCCGCTCCACCACGTTCCGCAGCTCGCGCACGTTGCCCGGGTAGTGGTAGCGCGCAAGATGCTCGATCGCGGAAGGGCTGAACGTCCTTCCTCGGCCGCCCGTCTCGCGCTGCACGTCGGCCGCGAAATGCGCGACGAGCACGGGAATGTCCCCGAGCCGCTCGCGGAGCGGTGGAACGGTCAGCGGGACCACGGCGAGGCGGAAGTAGAGGTCCTCGCGGAACGACTCCGCGCGCGTGAGCTCGGCGAGGTCCCGGTTCGTGGCCGCGATCACGCGCACGTCGACCTTGATCGCGCGGTTCCCACCGACGCGGAAGAACTCACCTTCCTGCAGCACGCGAAGGAGCTTCGTCTGCGCGCGCTGGCTCAGGTCTCCCACTTCGTCGAGGAACAGCGTGCCGCCGTGCGCCTCTTCGAATCGGCCCCGCCGCGATTGGGTGGCGCCCGTGAATGCGCCCCGCTCGTGCCCGAAGAGCTCGGACTCGATCAGCTCCTCCGGAATGGCCGCGCAGTTCACCGCGACGAAGGGCTTGTCGCGCCGCGGCCCCGCGGCATGAAGCGCGCGAGCCACGAGCTCCTTTCCGGTCCCGTTCTCTCCCTGGATCAGCACTCGCGCGTGGCTCGACGCCGCGAGCTTGATGTCGTGGAGCAGGGTGCGAATCGCGGGGGACTCGCCGACGATGGAATCCGCCCACGCCTGCTTGAGCCGGCGATTCTCCGAGCGGAGCGTCAGCGAGTCGGTGGCGTTTCGCAGGAGAACGAGCAGACGTTCCAGGGAGATCGGCTTCTCCAGGAAGTCGAACGCGCCGAGGCGCGTGGCCTGGACCGCCGTGTCGATGGAAGCGTGGCCGGACATCATGATCACGACCGTCTCCGGCGCCGATTCCGCGATCTCGCCCAGGAGCTCGAGTCCGCTCTCGCGAGGGAACCAGACGTCGAGAAGCACGACGTCGTACGCGTCCCGGAGCTTCGTCCGCGCCTCGGCGACGCTCGCGGCCGTGTCGGTGGCGTAGCCCTCGCGCGAGAGCGCGCCTTCGAGGCTCGAGCGGATGTTGGCTTCGTCGTCGACGATCAGGATCGACGGCATGGCTCAGGCCCCCTCGCGCGGCAGACGGATGACGAAGGTGGTGCCGCGCCCTTCGTCCGACTGGACCGCGATCGTCCCGCCGTGCTCGGAAACGATGCGGTCGACGATCGTGAGTCCGAGGCCGCTGCCGTGTGCCTTCGTCGTGAATCCCGGGGTGAAGAGGCTGGCGCGCTGCTCGGCGGTGAGACCCGGGCCTGAGTCAGTCACGGTGAGTTCGGCGCTTCGACCGGCGGGCCGCGCCTCGACCGTGACCGATCCTGTGCCGTTCACCGCCTCGAGCCCGTTCTTCACGAGATTGACCAGCGCCTGCCGGAGCTGGCCCGCGTCGGCGTTCAAGGTGATCGCGGACGGAGTGGCTTGGACGGTGAGCCGACCCTCTTCGATCTCTCGGGCGTAGAGCGCCTTGAGGTCTTCGAGCAACGCCCCGGCCTGGACGGGCGCGAGGGTGGGGGCGGGAAAGCGTGCGAAGTCGGAGAACTCCTGCAGCAGCCGCTTCAGCGAATCCACCTCCGCGGAGATCGTGCGCACCGCCTGATCGAGCACGGCGGGAAAGTCCGGACGCTTGAGGTCGTAACTTCGCTTCAGGTCCGAGACGGAGATCGCGATGGGGGTGAGCGGATTCTTCACCTCGTGCGCGACCTTGCGAGCCATCTGGCTCCACGCGGCATGGCGCTCGCTCAAAACGAGCTTGTCCCGGTAGGCCACGAGATCCGCGCGCATCGTGTCGAGGGCTTCGCCCAGCGTCTCGAGCTCGCGCACGCTATGGAGGGAGATGGGCTCATCCCATTCGCCGCGCGCGAGCTGTCGCGAGTGCTCGGCGAGGCGCTCCACCGGGCGCGACACCTGGCGGGACCAGAGGAAGCCGAGCAGGATGGCGACCACGAGGCCACCGACCGCCAGAACAATGGCTGTGAAGCGCAGGGCGGCGATCGTCTGGTCGGACGAAGTCGTGGGCGTGAGCGCGGTCAGCGTCACGGTGCCTGCCGCGCTCAGGTCGAGCGGAGCGCTCAGACCCCAGTACGTGCCGTGTCCGATCGTGGTCCTGCCCGACGCGACCGGGTGGGGCAGGGAATCGCCCAGTGTCGAGGCCGCGGGCCGTCCGAAGCGGTCGAAGAGAGCGAGATCGAGCCCGCGCCGCTGCTGGAGACGGATCAGGAAGTCGCGATCCAGGAGGACGCCGCCGCGCAGAGAGCCGACCATGCGGTTGTCGTACGTGACGGGGATCGCAAGATCGAGCTTCATCGCGTGCGTCGAATCCGCCGGGACTCCAGTCGCCGTGGCCACGGGCAGGCTGTCGATCCCGTCCACCTCGAGGTAGTCCAGATCGAGGAGGATCCGGCGCTCCGCCAGGTAGTCGCTCAGCTCACGCCCGCCGCCCGTACGGACGAGGTAGAGGCGCCGAAGGAGCGGATCGCGGCTCAGGATCGAGAGCTTGGCCTCGGTCCGAAGCTGACGCTCCCTCAGCTCCGCCTGGAGGGCGCGGACGCCTGTCTCGAGACGACGCCCCGAGTCCTCGCGGACCATCGACTCGACCCGTTTCGACATGAGCACGAGCGCGAGTCCGAGCGGCACGACGGCGACGAGCGCGATGCCGAGGATGAGTCGCGTGCGGAGGGATCTCACGGCTTCCGCGCCGCCGTTTCGCAGTCGAAGAGATTCACGATCGCGGAGAGGTCGATGGAGTCGAGATACGGCCGGAGCTCCGGACGGCTGAGAACGGGGCAGGACATGAGAAAGAGCCTGCCGTGCGACTCCTCGACGAGGTTCGGATCCGTCGGTTCGTCCAGGTACGTGACGAAACGGAGAATGCCGCGCCCAGGTGCACGGCCTCGGTTCAGGAACGCTTCCATGGAACGTTTCCCGGGACAGGCCGAATCCACCTCGAAGCGTGAAGGCATCATCGGGTGTTCCGACACGAAGCGGATGTGTGAGGCAGGTTTGAGATCGCCTCGGAACATCTCCGTGTTCACGGAATCCACACGGGTCTGGTCTGCCTCGTACATGTCGGGAAGCGCGCGGAGGCCCGGATTCTCATAGTTCGCGATGACTCCCCGCGTTCGAAGGACGTTTGGGATGCCCTGCCACCTCATCGCCTCGCGAATGTGGGCCGAGGCCTCACCCGGCCAGAACACGGCGGCATCCAGCTCGCCTCGCTCGAGTGCGATTTCCTCGTCCGCCGCATCATCGAAGAGTCGTACGAGCAGGGTGTCGGGGTTCGCCGTACCCGACGACGCGCGGAAGAGCCGATACGAGCGTGTACTCAGCGTGTCGGCCCGATAGC
>Ga0157379_10002982_pt1 | contig 14280 bp, 11 predicted proteins | sample S25metaG_FD_121802 | JGI IMG/M metagenome (GOLD analysis project Ga0157379, IMG submission 121802) | Switchgrass rhizosphere microbial communities from Kellogg Biological Station, Michigan, USA - S2-5 metaG | ecosystem: Host-associated > Plants > Roots > Rhizosphere > Soil | place: USA... | reverse complement strand
GACTGATTTGCTGCTGCCCCTGGAGTCAATGGCAGCTCAAAGCAGCTTGGTGACAGTGGTAAATTTGAGCAGCCATTGCTACTGTAATGTTATTGGGTTTGCTGGGTCTATGCCAATTGCCATATTCCTCCAAAATGGAAACTAGCACTGAGATGTCAGTGCAATTTTTGCAGGTGATACCTTTATCTGTGAGAACTGCAACTGGGTCTCCAATATCTGCCTCAGGGGCTGGAGTAGGTGAACTAGAGGCTCCTGCATTCATTTGTCTTCCTGCTGGGGCCTGGATATTTGATGCCTTGAGGCATGTTGGGGATTCATAGTGAGGCAAAGGAAGATGAAATGAGGAGAGAGAGGGAAAAAGGGGTTTGATGGAGGTTGTAAGCCGAGAGAGAAGAGATATAAACAGAAAAGACGTCTTTTTGGATGCCCTCCAAAGTTGATAGGCTTTGAGTTTTGCTGATTGACCATGGGAAAATACCGAGGTGGTGGTGGTATGGGTCCAAGAGTCCTTCTAGCTTGACTCAAATACTCAAATACCAATGAGTTGAACCAGGGCAATGCCAATATCAGAGTGTAGATTCAATTCACTGCACCTGCAATGGAAGGGGATTGCTACAGGTGTGCACTCTGAAGTGCATTTGAATCCTGGGAGATATTCCAGGGAAAATGTGGCACCAATAACCTTGTCATGGAGGGATTGGTTAACTACATATTTTTATGTAGTGTGGCAGTTCAATATGAGCCCATCCCCTGACTGTACCATATATGGTCAAATTGTGAATTGGGTGTTAAGCAAACACCAACTCACAGAGCATCAAGTCAAAGACACTATAATACCCTACTTCCAAAGAGTAGGGCCTCAGGGATCTTACAATGATGCCACTGCAAAAAGATATATCACAAAGAACAAGCGAAACATGTCCATTTGGCTTTGGGTATGAAAATACCCCTTGAGGATTGTCTTCAGGGATCCTCTTCAGCTACTCACTCAACTGTGAGTAGCCCCACAAAAAGGAGCCATAATGACTCTGAAGAGCCTGAATGTGAGAGATCATGTCGACAGACTGATCTAGACAATGGGCTAGATCAATAAAACCAGGAGGCTCACTTGGACCACAATGAAGTTGAAGTCCCTGTACAGATGGATTAAACTTAATATTGCACCCAAACGCTCTTCCCTGAGTCTCGGACTGTGGGGGGGAGAATTGTAAGTACTCTATAATAAAAGAGTAACTTGGGACTGAGCCGTTGCTTTGCACGGCAAACTGATTCCCCCTTTCTCTACTCTTGTCCTATTTATTTGGGAGAGGGATATGTTGTTCCAAAAAGGGTTATTCAAGACTTCCAGTCTCGGGCCATTTATATCTGTCAAGGCTTGCGACATCTATTATGTGCAGGGAAATTGATTAACTGGGTGTTTGTACCATCACTCACTGATATACATACATAGCAATATATTTAAATATGAGGAGAAGAAAGGTCATACCAACATTGGTATTAATAAGAGTGAGGATACTGGATTTATCATGATATACAGGATGAGGAACTCACGACTTACGAGGTGGCCTGTTCATATGAATTGACATTTTGGGCCGAGATGCCTCATCATAATATTGAGGTGGTCAGTTATGTACTTTATATTTTCGGGGGAGTGTTGGTAATTGAGCTCTCTCGGAAGATCATTACCACCGGATCAGTAAGCATATAGCTGGTCCACGTTAACCCCGAATCTTCCAGCTGTTTCTTTTTGTTCTTCTTATTTCTATATGACTCACTCATGACTAATCAGAGTATCTTCCTAATATTTATTGTAGGCTATAAAAGCCGTTAGCTAGTCGCTAATATACTCAGTACCCTACAATCTAATCTATTAGTCCTTCGCGCAAAAATTGCCATCCACAGCGATAGCCCACACTTGACAGGTCGTGTGATGGGCTGTGGATAGGTGTTTGCTGGGAGGGATCACGGATGGAATAGCGGTCGCGAATATCTGTATGTTGGACTAGTTCTCTTTGTACATACTTCTGACCCAACGATAGATGAAATTATATTCATTTAAAATGTGATCAGCCGTGAAAATGATGGTAAACCGACACCTTACATAGTGTTAGCACACAATCTGATCCGTCGAATGTAATCAAAATTCCTGGAGAATGAACCCGTGGAATCAACAGGACGAACACGACGGTCAACCCAGTGATTATCTTCATAACCTCGGAAATATGCCGGGTCCTCTCCTGACTTAACCCTCGAGTAACCTTGGATTTAGGGCTCAAAGTGCTTCCCAGATTTCTGGGTCGATATTAAGCTTTCCTCGTGATGGTATCCTTCAGCAATTAATGCGAGTTCAGATGCTGTCGTATCCAAGAATCGATTACCACGAGCTCAAATTTTAATTCGTATTGCCTCCTTTCTTCACAGCATACGCCGAGGCCATCTTCCCATTCCTCACCCAAATCCTGCTCGATCACCAAAATAGTTGTTGGGTTGCACCTAAATCCCACAGGCATTTTGCGCGTCACACTCAAAAAGGGCTAGGAATTCCTCTTCGCACTGATAGCTCCGGCAGCTGCAAGATGCATGCAACTATTCCTTCGTGGGAAATGAGGTCACATTCTTCCGTTCATTTATGATAGAGTCCCTCCTTAATCCCGATTGATACCCAATACAAAAATTACGATATAAATGGAAACCGTGCGAATACTCACAACAAAACACTGCCTCTGAAGACGCCATCCTCAATTGTCATGGTCGCAGCTCCAGATCGATGTTGAAATCCGAACAGAATTGTACCAAACTAGGATAACTATCGTCAAAGCGTTGGGGTGATTGACAGGTGACAATTTTGGGAGATTTTGAGTGACGAAGCATGGTTCCAATGTACTCCAAATCTTGTTGCGCTGGAGGAAAGATGAGTGGCCGAATTGATAGCGTCTCCAAAGAAGGGAAAGTCATATTCTCCGCGAATCCGCGCAAAGAGGGAAACCGCGATAGTGTCTCGATCTCTAACGTTGTGACTTTTGGTAGCACAATCGTTCCGGATTTTCTCAGTATCTTGTTGGGAAGACACCGCACCTTGAGGCGAGTAACTTGTGGCGAGTACTTCATAATGTATGTTGGCCAATCCGCGACGTTCGTTGGAAATATCGCTGAGAGGCTGTAAATACTTGCGGGCCTCTCGTTCGAATACGCCGTGATTTTGGCAAACCCTCCTTCCGTTTCCAGGGTAAGCGTCTCCACATGAGCGATCAAACTCGAGATATCTCCAGAGTTGGTCATAAGCTTAGTCAATAGGAGAATGCTATCATCCGAGGTCGTCTTATTGACGTAGAGTCGGAGGAAGCACAGGTTGGGGAACCGTATGTGGTCGAAGAGGGTTTCGACATGTTGTATAGAAACGCCAGATAGTACCAGAGTGTGGAGTCGTTCCAAGACTATGGGTGTTGCAAGCGATTGGTTAACCTCGTTAACCTGAAAATCATGATTAATCCATAGTGAGCTCATTGCAGGGCTTCGAGAAATAATCGACAGCCATTCGGTGAATGAACGTTCCATGGATCTGAGCCCTTCGCCGACCGTCAGTGACTCCAGGTTGTCCCAGCATAACGAATGGAGGGGAGGGAAATACTGTTGCCAGATGACCCGTCGTAAGCCACAGCAAGAATCTTGGAAAGGGGGTGAATGTGCCATGATATCGATTGCATTACCTATTTCCGACGAATCCGCCAGAGGGGAAGCTAATATTTGCTCATTTAATAGGAGAAAGTTGAACTGACAACATCTTAAGCGCGGTGTTGCTTGATTCCAGATGATGTCCACCAGTGTTGGTAGATCTTGTAATTCGGGCATAAAGTAAAGCCAAGTGACCCTCGGAAGTATATCGCAAATAATACCAGATGCGCCTGAGTTTGGATGTTCACGGGAAATACCGCAGCACTCGCTTGAATCTGGACTAATGACAACATGAAGGCTTGATTGTTTAGTCATCCCGAGGCAAAATGTTGAAAGGCGAACGTTGTTTGGGTGAATATGGGTCCAAAGGATGGAATGGTCCCTTGAGAGATCATGCCATAGGTGACACACGTGGGAGAGTCGGATCGCAGATATTGGATGGAAATATGTTGACATCCCATTCAGAGAAAATTTTCGAAGTGAAACGAATTGGAACACGATACGAAGAACATCCGCAGGAAGACGATCAATAGGCACCTGCCGCGGACTGCTATAGTAGAGGAAGGAAATATCCATGAAAATAAGTACATTATATCAGAGAAAGCCAAATTTCTGACCTTTCCATTGGTGATAAAGCTGAAGTTACGGGGTAACTCGAGGTTAACTTTGAATCCGATGGCGGATGTTCACCGAGGTCAATCCACAGGCACCCACAGCCACAAACACAGGCACACCACCAAAGCCCTCTCTGGACGTTCTTCCCTTTTCATCCTGGCCCTTTCAAGTTTCAATCCGTGGTCATTATCGACATGCGAATAAACGTCAGATTGGTTTCAAAATGATGGTAAGGACAACAGTTGAGATCCGCTGAAAACGGCTGTACCCATGACAGAAGGCATCATACCAGATAGCCATCTAAACAGACCTTCTTACACTATTTACCGCAAAGCAAGGAGATACACAGCTGTATGCATCGAGTTTAAATGCATCAAAGGTCGATACTATATTTTCATGTCTGGAAGATCCGACCGACGAGGACGGGTAAAACGTCAGAAAAAAAGGTCTCTCTTCAAGCTCTCCTAAATGTATGTCCGCAGGCCAAAATGGAAGTATCATCCTTTTCACTTAGCATCTTCAGATCGGCTTTGCATTCAACTGAGTTAGGCAACATTGGCTCATCAAGAGAGAACCATCATTAAATCCCTAATGCTTCTTTGTCGACGTTCGTATCTTTAATCACATCGTGAAACTAGAGAGTCCGTCTTCTTCTGTGGACAGAAAGTGCAAAGCCGTACTTTCTCTCAGTGGGCCGTAGACCGGCGATTCGTTCGGATTCGGGAAGAAATCGGGTCAATGCGACGCAGCTCCAGCGCCTGGGGGTAACAGAGTAATAAATTTACAATGTGAGAGAGCCAAGTAGAGGAGAAAGCGAATATGCGCACGGGAACTGCGATGGAGGGGACTCTGGCCGGACGAACGCAACATTACCAAGTAGAACCTAAACAACAAGGATCGCAGTTCGTCCACAAACTCTATTCTAAGACACCGCAGACATTCGGATGGTTTCCCGTTACCATAAGCTGACCATAATTACAACTATCCTGATACCCAGTCACAAGAGGCGGAATCTGCCGCGTTTATGTGGAGGAACGAAGTAAGAAATGACCTCACGTAGACACCAGTTTCGCTGACCAGTGGGAATGGAAGATTCAAAACAGCTTGACTAGTGTTGGCAACACTATCGATCCCAACATCCTAGTAAATCGCTGGAATTTTACCTCGCGTTTCTGTTTCCTGCAGAATAGAATAAATATATATATATATATATTGTGGGAACTGGTTCAGAGGCTGAACCGCGGTTCTGCTTATGTACTCGCGCTTACCAAAAGTAACGGTCACACACGGTCACATGTGAACAACATGTCTTGCAACAAATCACAACCACATCACTGCCACATCCACATTCATTCCATTTCCACTCATATATGACCTATCATGATAGTCCCCAAAAAAAACTGTTTCATCAGTGCAAAACAGCAAGAAGAACTGTCGACAGCCACTTTGGGAGCTGGGCAATAATCCGGAAATTGAGGTCTCTGCTTCCACTGTATGCCGAGTGCTTGCAGATAACAGATGTCATGGGAGGAAGGCCCGCAAGGTGGTTATGCTTACAAAGAAGCATTGACAAGCATGTAAAGCCTGGGCAACTCAGTACAAGTCCATGACATCAGAAGATTGGTGCCATGTCATCTGGTCCGACGAATGCTATGTCTACATTGGCAACAAGAAGGGCACCATTTGGGTCACACACTCTGTGGACGAGGTATTTCATGAAGATTGTGTTGTTCCAACATTCAAGCAGTTGCCAATCTGGGTTATGGTATGGGGTTGCATCATGGAGGGTCGGAAAGGGCCCTTGGTGGTGTTGGAGTATCTGGGAGGTTGTGGTGGGGGTATGATGGCAAAGCAGTATCAAGAACAGATGCTGAGTGGTCCATTGCATATTTTCTATCAGGAGATGTCAGAAGAGGGGGGTATAGTTGTGTTTCAGGAGGACAGTGCACCATCCCATTGTGCAAAGAGCCCCCGTGAGTGGCTAGCCAAGAACAGTGTTGATTCATTCCCACATCCAGTCTCTTCTCCTGACCTCAACCCCACTGAACCTCTTTGGAAGACTCTCAAGGACCTCATTAGATCTCGCCCACACCCTCCAACCAATTTAGCCAAACTGAAACTTGCAGTTTGTGAAGCTTGGGACCAAATAACCCCAGAGGACATCAATTGCCATTTTAAGCACATGTCAGACAGAGTAGCTGCTGTTCTGGCTGCGAATGGTGGTCATACTATGTATTAGATACCCATTGTATTATACAAGAAATTTCAATAATTTTATGTACAAACATTTGCTGAAATGAAGATTTTAGTGTGATAGGAGGTGCAGATCCATATCAGGTAATCACATGATGATCATTACTTTTGGTAAGCATGAGTAAGCTGAACCGAACCGGACTCTGGCAACACCACTTGAGGGTTTATAAAAACTATGTATTAGAATACATATTTTCTAGGTTAAATATCATCAAATTTACAGCATTTTAAGTTTGTTCCACTTCTCTATGAGCAAGATAGTTCAAAAGTCTCCGCATTTTTTTGCACTCACACTTTCTATTCACATAGTTCAATGTAGTGGACTTGGTACCTCTCTCCAAGCTCAGGCCCAGTGTTTTTTAACCTAGGTCCATTCCCCGTTCATATATTTCAACCTGACCTTCTGATCTGCATACTCAGCCTCAATAGATTTTCATTGGCCATCAATGTAGTCTCTGAATAAAGTAAAGCTCCAAGGTGCTCATGCAGACCTTCCAGGATCTTCGCCCGATCTTCCCCACACCTCATATGTTTGAATGCTATCTTTGAAGTAGAGTATAAACAAAAATACACGATTTAAAACGAACCATAGGGTATGCATTTACTGTAATTCATTTGTCCCCAAGCCTGCCGTACATGCTAGTGACATTATAAATACTTTTTTTCTCTAGATGGAATGGCAATGATGAGTGCAAGGATGTTGGCGGAAGGGCTGAGTATGGAACAGGAATCAGTTTTGCCCTGCAGAGCAACAGCACTGTCCCAAGTAGAGCTTAGATGTGTTAAAGCTGCTCTGAAACCATGAAGCACCTATTATTCGAAAAGCTACATGGAAACTCCTCAAAGAAATCTGTAGCAGAAATATGACAATACAACAGCCACTTATGAGAGACAAGGTTACCTACTTCATAAGCTATTTTAGAAGATTAGTTCACTGTATGTCTTTTGGTCCTTTGTTGTCAATATAAGATAGGGTGGATTTAAATTTGAGGCCAGTTAGCTGGAGCAGAATTGTCAATAGGCACCTGAATTAGATATTAAAATAAATTCACTGGTCTTGAAGGGAATGTCTGTTCACAAAGAGTAAACACTTCTAGAGACTTGGAGGATATCACATATGCGACAGAATGATCTGTGTGGTATATTTTAGTAATTTTTGGTAGACATGGAGCTCAATTCAGCGAAGATCCTACTGCAACAATCTCCTGCGGAGATTTTGCGGCCTGTATAAAAAGAGCAATTTTCAACTGTTGACACATAGTAAGTGCATGCCTGGTTAGTTCTAGGAGCCGCGATCTCACGTAGGAATGTGTGGATAGTGCTAACACCATATCCTTCCAAACTCCTATCCTCCCTATGTCAGTCAATAAGGATTTGGTGATAAACACTCTCATTAGGAGAATATCCTCACATATCCATCAATACATAGACAAAAATACATACCTTCTGGCATTATGCAGATATCCTTGTCAGATGAGATGGCCACCTTTATCCTCACCGTAGCTTCCCTAGAATACGTAGCATCTGTTGACTCCCCTGTGTCATGCAAAGCCGTTTAGCGCAGGATTCATATTCATTGAGAGAGATTGGAGCTGTGCATGAAGGAAATTTATGGGGGAATATCTGTGTCTATGAGCAAGGTGGCAGGTGTAATATGAGGCATAGAGGTTACTTGGATAGATTTGATAAGGAAAGCAATGAGGAGGTTCTTACCATTATTCAGCCAAATATAAAGGTGTGCTTACCGGGGTCATATATTTCTCTACACGTACTCATTTCTTCCCCAGCTAATCTGGATCGAAAGTCAGACAAGCCTAACCTTCCGCCCCCCTCCAATCCCCGCCTAACCTCCCTAATCCATACCATACCATCCTCTTTTCAGAACCCTTATCTCTGTCCATCAGGAAAGTGGTCAACTTCCAGCTGGAAGTAGCTAAGCTAGCTACCTTCCCTAAATTGCCTGCAACTATCTAGCTCCCCTAGCCAGGCTCAACCGAACTAGCGAAGCTCGGATAAAATACGCGAGACAAGGCGACTGGCCACTGTCACTAGCGACGGCCTCTTAGGCTAACTTCCTACCATGCTACCTAGTTGCACAAAAAATAGCTGGCAGGTTAAACGCCCATTGACAGCTTTCCTGATGTCCTTCCTCTCGCCCCTCAGTGCATCTTTCTCAGACGATTTATCCTCCATGCTCTAACCGAATACATCACCGGGCACTCAGACGTTCTCATGGGTGCTGTGACCTTTCCCTCTCCTTCCAGCGCGCCGAACGGAAATGAAAACCCCATCAACGCTTTTTATTCAAAGTTATAACTCCTACAAAACGCACTTTGGATTGTACCCAGCGCTTTCGACCCCTGTCTCGCCCAACACGGTTCTAAAACACTCGCACTACGCATGAAAGCACACGCTGCGAATGCCATTGCCTTTGTTCTTTTCCTATTGAGCCCCCACTTGTGGCGCATGTTATGTTTTCGGGTTTAAGCAAACATTCAGGAAATGTGATGACACAGCTATTTTTTTTAATCAAATACGAAGGAGCTCGTGGAGGATTGGGAGAAACCGGATGAGGTTGATCCCTTAATGGCGGACAGACGAGGGAGGGGCAACTTCCCATTCAGTGGGATGATTGCATTCCGTATCGGCTGCAAGGAACCCGTATCGAATGTGCACGCCCGCCCCAATGGGAACGGCCACCTTCCATCACTTATTCAGAACAGAAAAACCCAATGGACCTTTCAATAAAGCATCCTCTCGGTTGAACGTCTATCCCTCGGTATCATCTCCGATCTTATCCGTGTCAGCGTTGGCGTTGAAGATGTTGACGATTTGAGCAAAGAATGTGGGACAGGATTGGAGTAGGCAGTGGAGCGGTGGAAAGTTGAGGGTGGGAGTGAGTCGGATTGAGGTGAGGGGAATGAGTTCGTCTTGTAATAGATACGGTTACGATTTGCGACAGGGATAGAGAGGATTAGAAGGACCCTGGTTGGGTCGTGTTTTTATTTGGTGATTTTGGGACCCATATCTGAGTAAGGCATAGCACGGGATAACCCATGAGCTAAATGTAAGGACACTCTTCTGTCTACGACATCTGCGCCTATCTGGGACCCTTTATCAACACACTCATCAGAGTACTTACCCGTCTATCTATAAAGTCTTCTCTCTATCTGGAGTTTGATGGGTGTCATCAGATCGTCCATCTTCTTTGATATGTCAGGAATGATACATACGTCTTTTGGCTTACAATCTCAAAGAAATAGAAAGAGCACTCACACTAAGTATGTACTGTATTTATTTGCATCCCGGACAGACGATCATCCACAAAGCATCAAATGACTGTCTTGACTGTGTGACACAGCGGCGTCATCCATTAACAGACCTGGTGAAGGATTTGGTAATCTTCTTTTTGCAGAGTCTATATATGGCTGTATTTCCCAAGCGAACGAAATGCTGCTCCTTTCGCTCTTCAAGAATGTTTTCACCGTTCCTATTCCAATTCACCATCCTTACGTTCTTCTTTACCGCCTTGCCGCTTTCAACTCTCGCCCAAACGTCAACCGTGTGACCACCACGAATAACTAATGTCACGAACAGATTAACGAATAACATCGATTTGTTCGCAATTTACGACAATGGAACATTCGGATCGGATTGTTTTGCCTGGGATCTCACTGGTGATAACCTCCTTAGTCTTGACTACACAAATGCAAGTGGCAGTGTTGAGCTCATGGCAGGCTTTCGCGACGTTGTTGATGCTGACGTGGTGGACATTGTGGGTGCGTATTCTCCTTTTCCTATTTTTTCATGCTGTAACCATATGTGTGTTCAAAGCTGTTGCCGACGGCTTCGACGTAGCTGTTGAATGCATTGAATACCACTGGCCCCCTAACTTGCCCCCCGGGCAATATCATCTCCGTATCAACAACTCCGTTCTGTTTGAGGGAGGTGTCCAAAACCTGTCTGTCCGCGCACTTGACTTCAACGTCACAGCATCAAGTCCTATAGGGTGCGGTCTAGGCAGAACACCTGGCTCATTTATTGCCACACCGTCTCCCTCTTCTTCATCATTCACCTCAGTATCCATATTCGAGCCCTATGCTGGAGAAAATTTCTTCTTGGATGATGGAGATAATTCGCCGCAGTCATTTATTCAAGTTCAATCGGTCTACCGTGACCGCCGAAACGACTTCGGTAGGGGCATCTCGAATCTCATCATCCAAGTCCTGGATAACTCCAACGGTTCTGTAATTGCCACACAGCACGTCTCTGGACCAATTTTAGACCTTATACATTTAGAAAATATACCGCTAGCGAAGGGTGGAACGTACAAGTTGCGAGTCCAGTACGTTAACGACGTGCCAGATGGACTTGTGCTGCCGGGTGGACTAGTGACTCTCACGTCTGGAGAGCTCAACGTTTTGCCCAGCCATACAAATTGTACAGACCCAAATAGTGTTTCTTCTTTGTCTGGTCCCATTGGAACCTCGGGTTCAACGAGGATAAGGATGACTATCTGCCAAATATTTTCCTTCGCCCTCGCAGTTACTTTTGTATTCATTTTGGTAGTATAGTCTTCTCTGCGATTTTTTGGTTAGTGGTTAACTAGGGAAACGATGTAACTCCCGCTAGCTAAGTAAAGAGCCATGAATTTGTTGAAATAAGATCGTGTTCTGAGTAATTAACACAAAGAATGAATGAAATTAATTGTTTGGCCTCGGTTAGCTCGTGAGGCAAACGGATAGAGTATTTACAAGCTGTAAACTACTTATAAATCAAATAAAAGCTTGGCAGATGAATGGGGAATAAAAAAGATCCCTCGACAGGTGACAAGTGGGAACCCTGCAACATAGCATACACGGAGCTTGCTCTTTGCAGAGTACTCGTCAATCTAACAGAGTTAACCCTAACTGTACATGTGAAGGTATCAATCTAAGTGATAAAAAAAATAGTAAACTCGCGGATATCTGCAAAAAAAAACCACCATATTAATAAAGGTAATTTTCACCCGTATTTGGGTCCCACTGTTTCTGCATACCCATAGACCTCACCCGTCAGGGATGGAGGTGATGCCATCCGAAGAGTTAACCCCCACAGGTATCATCTGCAGGGGACCTAAAGCAGAGTGCAAGCTACTGGCTATAGAAGTAGGTGTTATGTACTGAGGGGTTTCAGCAAGTGAGATTTCACATATATATATATATATATTTAGTTTTTATAAAATATGAGAGTTTAGTCATGGTAATGCATGTTGGCTAAGAGATAGAAGATGTTCATTCTTGGTGATGTCAGTCAACTGAAAGAGTGGAGGCCTCAGTGTATAAAATTGTGCTGAGCCAACTAACAACTTGATCATATGTAGACAAATCAAAGCCAACAGTAGATGACTTTGAAATCTTGGGACAGGGGAGAAAAATTAGTTTCATTGAGCTTCCATTGCCTGAATTTTGAGCACTTTTGTTAAGTCCTGCTCTGTCCTTCACCTCTGATTCCTTTCCAACTCCTCTAATATTCCTCCAACACCCTCCAGTTCTCCAATGCACCCTGATTTCTTATATTTTATTATCTATTTGGTCTGTATCCTTGAGTTACTATTCTGTCCGACCCTTCATATTCTAGACTTGTTTAGTTAACTAGTACCTTGTTTCCTCATGCTCCAGAATCATGTGTCAACTTAACCCATTTGTCTTAATGTTCTCTGCTTATATTCTAGTCTGACTTTGGTCTCTGCTATCTGAACCTCCTGTATATAAGCCTTTATCTTCTTTGATACAACTCAATCTGATTATCACATGAACTTCAGCAATGTCCATCATAGGGCTGCACATGGATCTGGGTCCCACTGCAGGTATTCAAATTGTGACCTGTGGAAAAACCTACCATGATCCATATCTGCAGGTACCTGGTGCATAACAACATGCAGATTTGCAGGCAAGCCTTTCAAGAAAAAAGGGATGATCCACAGATTACTTGAGTGGGAGATGCATAGGAAAAGGAAAAAGAATTGGGGAAGATTCTGAAGACATTGAAAGAATCTTCACAATCACCATCCACCAGAGGGATAGAAAGGTTTTCAGCCAAGGAAATTTTTGAAAAAATCTTAAAGGTCAGCCACTTTCATTTAGGATTTTCACCAGCCCAAATCAATAATCAAATTAAACATTCTCAGAGAGTTTCATTAGAGTTTTCAGAATCAGGCTTAGGAAAATTTGATGAAACTTTCATAAAATGCTATGAGAATATTCAATTTGATCATGGTTTTTGTCCAGTGAAAATCCTAAATCAAAGCAGCTAATGTTTAATATTTTTCCTAAATTTTCCTTAGCTGAAAATCTCTCTATGCTTCCAGTGATTACAATTAGGTTCAGAGGATGAAACTCCTTTAGAGAGTCAAATCACTCCGGAACATGTTGAAAGTCCAATGCCTGTAGAAGGTGCACATGCATCCTAACAAGGTGTCTCAATAGAACCAAATCCCTCATGTCAACATAGACATAAACAACTGGAATTACTTGGAACACCACCAGATACTGGTGGAGCCTGCTTACATCAATTGCCTCACCAACAAGAGCAGGTCCCAAATCCAGTTCCACCTTCTAACCCTGAGGTTATTCAAAATCCTGAAGTGGAAGATGTTGATAGAGCCTTATAAAATGTTGCTTTTGCCTTTGCAGCATCAACTGGATTATCTGATGATCCAGTAACTTGAGATGAAGCTATGAGACATCCAGATGCTTCAGAATGGGAAACAGCTTTGGAAAAGGAATCAGACTCACTTGATAAAACTGGAACTTTTTTGAACCAGTTGATTCACTTCCACATGAAAGGAAAGCAATTGATTCCAAACTTGTCTTTAAGATCAAGAGACATGCAAATGAAACAATTGAAAGCCATGAAGTCCTTCTTGTAGCAAAAGGTTTCTGTCAAATTCCTGGCTTAGACTTTGATGAGACCTTTGAACTTGTTGTCAAGTTAACATCTATTCAAATACTGTGTGCACTTGCAGTCCAATTAAAATCACAATTTCATCATTTAGATGTTGAAACTGCTTTTCTAAATGGAAAACTTGACAATGAATTGTATCTCAAACTGCCCCATGACTGTGGAAAATTTTATAGTCAATTGAAGTGACTTCACAAATTGTTATGACCTGTTCCACCTCTGACCTTTCTGAACCCCATTATGAACTTCCATACTTTCATTTGTTATCTTCTGACATACCTGGTTACATATTTGTCCAACCCTGTCTCTTCCCCAATCTGTATATTTCACCTGATGCTCTGGAACTTACTTCCTCAGGATCTTATGTTCCGTCTTAATCATCTGCTTGTCTTATTGTATCCCTTATTGTATTCATTCACATGTCTTACTATCAGGCTTGCTACACTAACTCTGACCTTAATTGAGATCTTACTTCATTGTTAAGTCCTGTTCTGTTCTTAACCTCCAAGCCAACTCTGATACCTCTGATATCCCTTATTTCTTACTCTGATCACATTCTGACTCTTACTCCTTCCCTGATTCTCTCATCTTTTTGTTGGATTTGGTCAATCGACAGCCTAGATTCAGCTTTGATGTAGTGCAAAATTTGTGTGTGACTACATCCACAAAGATGTGACTTTGTGTATGTGGAATGTTAAGGCCATATAGAGTTGACTTGACTACTGAGTGCCAAGGGCTGGTAGCTCAGTAGTAGAGCATCCAGTCTAGATTACAGATGGTCCCAGGTTCGATTACTGG
>Ga0157379_10002978_pt1 | contig 14287 bp, 10 predicted proteins | sample S25metaG_FD_121802 | JGI IMG/M metagenome (GOLD analysis project Ga0157379, IMG submission 121802) | Switchgrass rhizosphere microbial communities from Kellogg Biological Station, Michigan, USA - S2-5 metaG | ecosystem: Host-associated > Plants > Roots > Rhizosphere > Soil | place: USA... | reverse complement strand
CGATTCTTCGTCTTCGCCTTCGCGTTTGACGCGGCCAAAGCCGATGGCTTCCTTGGCAGCATCGGACGCGCCGGCATTTGTCGTCATGATGAGCACGACATTGCGGAAGTCGATCTTCTTGCCGTTGTGATCGGTGAGTTTGCCGTGGTCCATCACCTGCAGCAGGATGTTGAACAGGTCGGGATGGGCCTTTTCCACCTCGTCGAGCAGCAGCACGCAATGGGGATGCTGGTCGACACCGTCGGTCAGAAGACCGCCCTGGTCGAAACCGACATAACCCGGCGGCGCACCGATCAGACGGCTGACGGTGTGGCGTTCCATATATTCGGACATGTCGAAACGCAGCAATTCCACGCCCAGTGTCTTGGCGAGTTGCTTGGCGGCTTCGGTCTTGCCGACACCTGTCGGACCAGAAAACAGATAGGAGCCGATGGGCTTCTCGGGCGAACGCAGCCCGGCGCGGGCAAGCTTGATCGCGGAAGCAAGCGCGTGTAGCGCCTTTTCCTGGCCGAATACGGCGCGCTTGAGATCTTCTTCGAGAGTGCGCAGGGCCTCGGTGTCGTCCTTGGACACGGACTTTGGCGGAATGCGGGCCATCGTAGCGACAACGTCCTCGACTTCCTTCACGCCGATGACTTTCTTGCGCTTGGATTCGACGACGAGCATTTGCGATGCGCCGACCTCGTCGATCACATCGATCGCCTTGTCGGGCAACTTGCGGTCGTTGATATACTTCGCCGAAAGTTCCACCGCGGCCTTGATCGCGTCCGTCGTGTAGCGGACTTTGTGGAACTCCTCGTAATAGGGCTTGATCCCCATCATGATCTTGATGGTGTCCGGAATGGTTGGCTCGACGACGTCGATTTTCTGGAAGCGGCGCACCAAGGCGCGGTCCTTCTCGAAGTACTGGCGGTACTCCTTGTAGGTCGTAGAGCCGATGCAACGCAGCGTGCCGGCCTGCAACGCCGGTTTGAGCAAATTGGACGCATCCATGGCGCCGCCGGACGTGGCGCCGGCACCGATCACCGTGTGAATTTCATCGATGAAGAGGATGGCGCCCTTGAGACCCTCGAGCTCCTTCACCACGGACTTGAGCCGCTCTTCAAAGTCGCCGCGATAGCGGGTCCCGGCTATGAGCGAACCCATGTCCAGAGCATAGATAACGCTGCCGCGCAGCACTTCAGGGACTTCATTCTTGATGATCTTGCGCGCCAGGCCTTCGGCGATGGCCGTCTTGCCCACGCCCGGATCGCCGACGAACAGCGGATTGTTCTTCTGCCGGCGGCACAGGATCTGGATGGTGCGATCGACTTCGGCCAAGCGGCCGATCAGCGGATCGACGCGTCCGGCCTTGGCTTTCTCGTTGAGATTGACGCAATAGGCTTCGAGCGCCTCCGTCCCCTGCTTATTCTTCGGCTCGCCCTCCTCGCCTTCCTCGTCCGTGCCGCGCGCCGCCTTTTGCTGGCTCATGCCCGGCCGCTTGGCGATGCCGTGGCTCATATAGCTGACGGCATCGAGCCGGGTCATGTTCTGCTCTTGCAGGAAATAGACCGCGTGACTCTCGCGTTCGGTGAACAGCGCTACCAGAACGTTCGCCCCCGTAACCTCTTCGCGGCCTGAGTTCTGGACGTGCAGCACAGCGCGCTGCACTACGCGCTGGAAACCCGTGGTCGGCTTGGCGTCTTCGCCATCTTCGATTACGAGCGTCATCAGCTCTTCGTCGACATATTTCTGCACCGTCTTGCGCAAGGCGTCGGTGTCGACGTTGCAGGCTTTCATCACCTGGGCGGCGTCCGTGTCGTCCATCAGTGCCAGGAGCAGGTGCTCCGGTGTCGCATATTCGTGATGCCGATCGCTCGCGAGCTTTATCGCGCGGTGCAACGCTTGTTCCAGGCTTCGCGAGAGTGACGGCATCTAAGCGCTACTCCTTCTCCATCGTGCACTGTAGCGGATGTTGGTGGCGCCTGGCGAATTCAATGACCTGGGCGACCTTGGTTTCCGCGACGTCGTAGGTAAAAACGCCGCAGATGCCCACGCCATGGCGATGCACATGCAGCATTATCTCCACGGCGGCCTCGCGGCTCTTGCTGAAGACCTTTTCGAGAATATGCACGACGAACTCCATCGGTGTGTAGTCGTCGTTGAGGATGAGGACCTTGTACAGGCTGGGTTTCTTGGTCTTTGGTCGCGTTTTTGTGACGATGCCCGTTCCGGTGTCACCGTCCCGCGTTCCCTGACCGCCCTGACCGCGTCCGTCGCGTCCGTCTTTCATCGTCGTTCGCCACAAACCTATATGGGTATTCACATTCTAGTCGATAAGGGGCCGAAACAAAGCCCTGCGACAGGTTAGCGTGAACGCCGGATTTTCCGAATCAAAAAGAAAAGGGCCCGGGAATTTCCCAGGCCCTTCACGGCAAAACATGCTTTGTCGAACTTAAGCGGCGCGCGCGCTCTGCACGACATCGACCCAAGCCTGGACGCGACCTTGGATTGGTGCGAGGGATTCCTTGCTCGTCGCCGTCATCAGTTCGCTGAGCTTGGTCAGCTGGCCGACATAGGCTTCGAACGAGGATTTCGCGAAACCGGTTTGCAGTTCGAACGCCTCATGCGCCGACTTCGAAGCCATGACAGCCTTTGCCGCGGCGATGGTGTCTTCGATGGACTGCTTGGAAAAGGCGTAGATTTCGTTGTGCAACGTCTCGGCGCCCTTGCCGGCGACATTGGCGGCCTTCACATAGGCTTCGACCGTTTCCCGGCTGAAGCCGAGCATCTGGTCATAGCCCTTCACGGCCTTGTCGAAGTTGGACTTCAGGGCTTCGGTTCCGGTCTTAAACGCGGTTTCGATGGTTTCCGTGGTGCCGTTGAGCTTTTCGCCGGCCGTCTTTGCTTTTGCCATTATGGTGACTCCTTGTGAGTTTCATGGCGCACCGTCCTTGGGACCAGCGGCCTTGCTGCGGTGCAACATGGCGTATATGCGGTGCGGAAAGCGGAGTGTCAAGGTCAAATTGCTGCACCGCACCAAAAAATATTGCCAGCCCAGAATCGGCCTTGACGCAGCACTATTAACATTTCGTAAATACCGGAAACTTATCATCTATTCGACCTTGCTTGCGATGTAGGCAACATTTTGGTCTCTTACGCCGTCGGCAGGGGTGTCGCGAGTTACATGATCGGGGTCTGGCATGTTTGACTGGCCGCTCGGCCGAACGGGCGCGCTCGCTAAAACGGCAATTCTCGTTGCCGCCGTATGCGGAGCATTTCTTGCTGCCGCGACGCCTGCCCTGGCGCGCGGACATCACCATCACTGGCGCGCGCGCGCCACCATGCCGGCTGGCGCAACCGATCCCGGTAAAGACGCGGCTTTGATCCTGGACGGCGAGACAGGGCGCGTTCTGTACTCGCGCAACGCGAGCGCCGAACGTCATCCAGCTTCCTTGACCAAGATGATGACGCTCTATCTTCTTTTCGAAGCGCTAAAACGCGGCGACGTAAATTTTCAGACTATGTTGCCTATTTCTCAACATGCAGCCGCACAGCGCCCGACGAATCTGCGCCTCTATGCCGGCGATTCCATTTCGGTCGACACGGCGATAAAAGCCATCGTGGTGCGGTCCGCGAACGATGTGGCTGTCGCCATCGCAGAAGCACTAGGTGGCACGGAGGGCCATTTTGCCGAGCTGATGACGCAAAAGGCGCGTGCATTGGGTATGCGCGACACGTTTTACCACAATGCGTCCGGCCTGCCGGACGGGCTGCAAATCACCACGGCCAACGACTTGGCAGTCCTCGCCCGTCATCTCGCCTACGACTTTCCGCAATACTTCACCTACTTCGCGACACCGGCCTTCAATTTCCGCGGCACCACCTATGTGACGCACGACAATCTGATAGGCCGCTATGACGGCGCCGATGGCATCAAGACCGGTTACACCGGTTCATCGGGGTTCAATCTCGTTTCTTCCGTCGTGCGCAATAACGTGCACATCATCGGCATCGTGATGGGCGGGCGCACGGCACATCGTCGCGACGCTGAGATGGTCCGGCTCCTCGACGCTACGTTCCTGCAGGTCAGTCGAAATCCATCGCTCGTCGCGCGCGCCGGCGTTCCCTGGCGCCAAGTCGCTGTGAACGCGCCGCCGCCGGCCACATACGGCTTCAACGTGCCGCCACAAGGACGCGGTGGCGACGACGAGGACGCCGCCGAATCACAGCCTGATGAATTGACGGGTGACTACGACACCAACGTCATCGCGCCGCCGCCCGCACCCGTTCCGCGCACGAATGACGCTATCGCGTCTTCGGCTCCTGCGACGCCGCCGCAAGCGCGCGTGGCGCTGGCGCAGCCGGCTGCAACCTCGCCCAAACCAAGTCCAGCTAATGTTGCGGTACGCTCCTCTGCCATCCCGGCGCCGGTGGCCAAGCCTGCCTCTGTGCCCAGCATTACGCCGAAGCCGCGCGAGGTTGCGTCTGTCACGCCCTCGATCAAACCGAAGGCCAAGTCCGATACGGGCGAGGGTGATATCGGCGATTCCGGTGTACCGACTGCGGTCAGGGGTGCATGGACGATCCAAATTGGCGCCTTTGCCGACATGGCACAGGCCCGCGGCCAGCTCGCAATATATGCCGAGAAGTCGATGGACGTTCTTGGCCAGGCCGCCCGGATCATCATTCCGTTCACGGCCGTCGATGGCCATACACTGTATCGCGCGCGGTTTGGCCCCTTCGTCGAGCGTGAGGCGCGCGAAGTCTGCGCCCGTCTGTCCCAACGTGGACAAACCTGTTTTGCGGCGATGGCGTCGGCACACTAGCGCCTCACGGGATCCACAACCGCGTCAAGTGCCCAGTAGAACATCCTTGGCCTCATTGATCTTGGCAGCAATGTAGTTCGTGCCGCCACGGTCGGGATGGTTTTGCAGCATGAGGCGACGGTGGGCGGCGCGCACATCCTCTTCGTTCGCACCTTCCTCCAGCCCGAGCACTTTAAGCGCTTCGGCCCGCGACATACCGCTCGCCGCGCGTTCCGGCGGCTGTTGTTCATCGCGCGGCGCTTCGCGCCAATTATTCCCATAGGTGCGGTCGAGATAGGCTTCAAGCAATCGCGCCGACTCCACGTCTGCAACGCTGGTTTCGCGATACAGCGCGAGGAGAGCATCGCGGCCTATTTGAGCCAGGCGCTGTCCCGTATAGGCCCCTTTCATGACTGTGCCGCGCATGTCGCCGGTGTCATGATCCAGCTCCATTTCAAGCCACGTGGTTCGGACGCTGGTCGTTTGGCCGGGTGATGATCGTGTCCGTCCGGGAAAATTGTAAGTTGGCCAACCACCTGGCCAGATGTGGCCGCGCGTGAACAAGCCCCAAGCGGCACTGGCAATGAACACTGCCGCCCCGATGCGATCGGTGAACACGAGGAAGACGGCAAGCGCCGCCAGAGCCGCTGCGCCGGCATAGCGCAACGCCTTTACCAAGGCCTTCGGATCGGCGCCGACATAACCTCGCAGCAGAAAAATAATCGCCACCAATACGACGGCGCCAAGCAGGACTTCGCCCATTTATTTGTGATCCAGGGCTTGCGACAGGCGAAGCACGTGGCCGCCTTTTTTCTCCGCATGGGCGCGTAGTGCAACGGCGCCGCCCGTGGCGTAGATCGCCGCCGCCATCAGCAGTTCGCGCAGTTGTTTCGCAGCACCTGCGTCGAACCTTGCATAAACGCCTTTGGTCAAGCGGGCGACGTCGCGAAACATGGCGGCCGCGCGCGGATCGTCACCTTCATGGAACATGAATGCCGGGACACCGAGCAACGCGAGATTGGCGGCCTCGGCTGCGACAGAATCGGCATCTTCTTCGAAACAATCTCCGATATAGACGAGTGCACCGACCTTGGTTTGTCGCGCCTCTGCCGCGGCGTGCGCCAATACGCGCCGCAATTGGGTAAACCCGCTTCGACAGGTGACATCGCGCATCCGTCCGGCCAGAACCTTGGCTGACGCGGTCCACTCGCTGGCGTGGAACTCGCCCGAGCCGCGGAAGAAGACGAGCTGAACCGCCAAGCCACCGATCGCGTGGGCAACCTCGAACATGTCGCTTTGAATTTCCGTCGCCCGATTCCAGGTGGGTTGGCGGCTCAACGTCGCATCGATCGCAAAGATCAACCGCCCCTTGGTTTGCACCAGCGTCGGCAGCTTTGCGGCACGCTTCAGGAATGCGTCGATGTCGCGCGACGTCGAAGTCTTCGCCGGGAGCTTGTCGTTGGCCATGACCCACATTCACCCATCTTCTTTGGCCGGCAGAGGCGAAATCCTAGCCGGAACTCAACAGTGCCGCATTGCCGCCGGCGGCCGCCGTATTAACCGAGAAGGTGCGCTCGACCGCAAAGCGCCGCAAATAGTTCGGGCCCCCTGCCTTCGGGCCGGTCCCCGACAAACCTTCGCCACCAAAGGGCTGCACCCCGACGACCGCGCCGACCTGGTTGCGGTTGACATAGACATTACCCGCACGAACCCGCGCCCGCACGATGGCGGCCGTTTCTTCAATGCGGCTGTGAATGCCGAGTGTCAGGCCGTAGCCGGTGGCGTTGATGCCATCGCAGACCTCGTCGAGACGGTCGGCGGCGAACCGCACGACGTGAAGCACCGGTCCGAACACTTCGCGTCGCAACTGTGCGATGCCGCCAATCTCGAAGACCTGGGGTGCAAAAAAAACTCCATTCGAGCAGTCTGGGCTCAGTTCAAGCCTGCGCAGCAGCTTGCTCTTTGTCGCCATCGCCCCGACATGTTCCAGGAGCATGTCGCGTGCTGCTTCATCGATCACCGGACCAATGTCCGTGTCCAGACGCATGGGATCGCCAATCGTCAGCTCGTCCATGGCACCCAGGATGATCCTGAGCATCCGGTCGGCCACATCGTCTTGAAGAAAAAGTACCCGCAAGGCAGAGCAGCGTTGGCCGGCGCTGTCGAACGCGGATGTAAGAACATCGCGTGCCACCTGCTCGGGTAGCGCGGTCGAATCCACGATCATCGCATTCTGGCCGCCGGTCTCGGCGACCAGCGTCGCAATCGCACCGTCGCGTGCCGCGAGCGCCCGATTAATCGCCGTGGCCGCGTCCGTCGAGCCGGTGAAGGCGACACCTGCCAGGCGCGGGTCGGCAAACAGCGCCCGGCCGATCCGGGGGCCATCTCCGGGCAGCAGATGGAGCGCGTCGACCGGAACGCCTGCCTGGAGCAGGAGTTTGCAAGCCGCGGCTGCGATCAGCGGCGTTTGCTCGGCTGGCTTGGCCAACACAGCATTTCCGGCCGCGAGAGCGCCGGCCACCTGGCCGGTGAAGATTGCCAGCGGAAAGTTCCACGGCGAAATGCAGGCGAATACCCCGCGGCCGTGCAGAGAAAACGCATTGGACTCGCCCGTGGGACCGGTAAGCTCCCGAGGCTGCTCGAACTCAGAGTTCGCGCGCGCCGCGTAGTAGCGCAGAAAATCAACCGCCTCGCGGACTTCGCCCAGTGCATTGGGAAGTGTCTTGCCCGCTTCACGCACAGCAAGTGCCATCAACTCGGCACGATTTGTTTCGTAAAGTTCGGCGGCGCGCAGCAGAATTTCGCCGCGCGCCTTACCGCCGAGGGCGTCCCAGTCGGATTGCGCCCCGTATGCACGCGAAAGCGCTTCGAGCACATCCGACGACGACGCCTCAATCACGGTGCCAATGAGACGCCTTCGGTCGGTGGGATCTCGAATTTCTGACGCTTCGCCCTGGCGGAAATGTCCGCCGACCACTGGCGTGGCGACATGGGACGATGCGAGTGCGGTCTCCATTTCACGGAGTACCGGCTCGCTGGTTTTGGGATCGCTCCACAGCATCCCGGACGAATTGGTGCGCTCGCCCAAAATGTCGCGAGGCAGCGCAATGCGCGGGTTGCGGTGTGGAACACTTGTCGCGATTGTCGTAATAGGATCGGCCACGATGTCGGAGATGGGCGCCTCGTCATCGGCGAGCCGATTGACAAAAGAGGTGTTGGCCCCGTTTTCGAGCAGCCGGCGAACCAGATAGGCCAGCAGATCTTCGTGGCTGCCAACCGGGGCGTAAATTCGCGTGGCAACGCCCCCAAGCTCGCGATGCAGTTGGTGCAGCGCCTCGCCCATGCCGTGCAGGCGCTGAAACTCATAGTCGTGCCTGCCTGCGGCGATCACATCGATCGCAGCCAGCGTATGGGCATTGTGGGTCGCAAATTGCGGATAGATCGCATCGCGCGCCGCCAGCATCGCCCGGGCGCAGGCAAGATAGGAGGTGTCCGTCGCGGCTTTGCGCGTAAACACCGGATAGTCGGCCAGCCCTTGCTCCTGCGCGCGCTTTATTTCGCTGTCCCAGTAGGCCCCTTTGACGAGCCGGACCGGAATTCGTCGGCCCTGGCGCGCCGCCAAATCGTAAAGCCAGGCCAAAACCGGCATTGCGCGCTTTTGGTAGGCCTGCACGGCCAGTCCAAGACCACCCCACCCACGCAGCTCCGCCGTTTCGCCAAGCGCCTCGAAGACATCAAGCATTAGATCGAGACGATCGGATTCTTCGGCATCCAGCGTCAAAGCGATATTTGCTGCGCGCGCGCGCCGCGCCAAATCGACAAGCACCGGCATTAGCTCGACAAATACGCGTTCGCGCTGCGCCCATTCATAGCGCGGATGCAGCGCAGAGAGTTTTACCGATATGCTTGGGCGCGCAAAAATGTCGCGAGTGTCCACGGGATGGTGGGCCGCGAGAACCTCCAAGGCATTGCGATAGGAGTTGGCATAGCCCGCCGCGTCGGATTTTGTGTAAGCCGCCTCACCCAGCATATCGAAAGAAAACCGGTAACCGTCGGCGACCAAGGGGCTGCCCTCCCTGAGCGCTTCTTCGATCGTGCGGCCGAGTACAAATTGCCGGCCGAGGACCCGCATCGCATACGTCACCGCCTGGCGGATGACGGGCTCGCCCGACCGCGCTACGACGCGCTTTACGATGCCCTCAAAGTCCCATTTCGCCGCATCGTCGAGCTTGACGATGCGGCCGGTCAGCATCAGCGCCCATGTCGAGGCATTGACGAACAGCGACTCCGACTTGGCACGATGCCGATCCCATTGCGCGCCACCGATCTTGTCTCGGATCAATCGGTCGGCTGTCTGCGCATCGGGGATACGCAGCAGCGCCTCGGCAAGACACATGAGTGCCACGCCCTCTTCGCTGGACAAGGCATATTCCTGCATGAACGCGTCGACGCCGCCGCTCCGGCGGGCTTCGCCTCGGATGCGCCTGACGAGCTCGCTGGCGCGTAGCTGAGTTTGCCGGGCCTCTTCGGGCGCCAGTCGAGCTTGGACGATACGCTCGGAGACGATGCGGTCTTCGTCGGCGAGATAGGCCTGCGAAATGGCGTCGCGAAGCGGAAGAAATGTCATGAATGACGCGGTAGGAATCGCCCTTGCATTCTAGCGCGCCAACGACAGGCCACGCTATGTTCGCGCTATGAAATCAACCCAGATTGTCACTTCGATAAGCCAATTGCGCAACGTCGTGTCACAGTGGCGCCGCGCCGGCGACCGCATTGGTCTGGTTCCGACAATGGGCGCTTTGCATGAGGGCCATCTGTCGCTCGTCCGCCAGACACAAAAACATTGTAGCCGCGCCATCGTCAGCATTTTTGTGAACCCGGCACAATTCGCGCCGCATGAAGATTTCGATCGCTACCCGCGCGCGCTGCAAAGCGACACCGAAAAGCTCTCCGAGTTGGGATTGGACCTCATTTTCGCACCGACCGTTTCCGAAATCTATCCGACAGGTTTTGCCACCAGCATCGAAGTGGGCGGACCCAGCGCCGGACTAGAGTCCGAGTTTCGGCCCCATTTCTTCGCCGGCGTGGCAACCGTCGTGGCGAAGCTATTTATTGTTGTCGCTCCGGACTACGCGATCTTCGGCGAGAAAGACTATCAGCAACTCCTGGTCGTGCGGCGGCTTACGTCCGATCTTGGCCTTCCGATCGAAATCGCGGGCGGCGCGATCGTCAGGGAGCCCGATGGCTTGGCCATGTCGTCGCGCAACGCCTACCTCAATCCGGACGAAAGACGCATCGCCGCCAAGCTGAACGTCATTCTCAAGGATGCGGCACGCAGCGTTCGCAGCAGCGCCACAACAACGGTTGAGTCAGAGACCGAAGCGGCATTGCTGACCGCCGGTTTCAACAGCGTCGACTATGTCGCGGTACGCGACGCCGCAACATTGGAGAACATTGAACGTCTGGAGCGTCCTGCACGCATTCTTGCCGCGGTCAGGGTCGGTGGCACGCGTCTGATCGACAACATGGCAATCTAGAGCAATCCAAGTTCCGCCAGCTCCGATTTCAAGTCCTGCGGCAGGTTCCTTGCGCTCTTCGGATCGGTGATGTCGGGTGGCGCATCCTTGCCGAGAAGATAGCGCCAACCCTGAAACGGTCGATGCCTGCGGCGCGCCACCAAAATCAATTTCGGCTCGTAGACGAGTGCGCAGTGCGGCTTACCGTTCTTTTTGACAGGCATCAGGGCCACAAGTTTTTGTCGCGCCACGATCTGACCTTTTATGACCCAGTAGATTGATCCGCCGGCGAGCAACTCGTCCTTGCGCTTGGGGGTCATCCGCGTGACATGCTGCAGCAACAAGGCCTGTTTCTTTTTTCTTTTTTCCTTCAGACGCGCATTTTGCCAGCGCGCCAGATCGGCGAGCGATTCCGGCCCGACGGAGAGTTTGAGCAGGTGGAGTGTCACGCAGTTCCATCTCCGGCAAAACGCACAACGACCGTACCCTCGGTCACCTGATCGCCTGCGGCCACGTGCACGGAGCGGACCACTGCGTCGGACGGCGCCGACAAGGTGTGCTCCATTTTCATCGCTTCGAGCACGGCCAGCGCCTGGCCTAGCTTCACGCTATCCCCAGCCTGGACCAGGATCTGGACGATCTTGCCGGGCATTGGGGTGACGATCCGATCAGTCACAGCGGCAGCGGCATCCGCCGCGGCGAATGGATCGTAGGGTCGCACCACGAAAGTTTCGCCGCGATCCATCACGGCGATCTCACCGTTTGCGAGGCGAACGGCATGCTCCGACGAAGGCGCGTCGGAGATTTTCACCAGCGTTCGTGTGCCTTCGACAACAAACTCAGCGGTCGGCTGGGCGCGCGCCCCGGCGCGAAACCCATCGTGCGCGCTCCATGGATCTCCGGAGAAGCTGCTATCGAACTCCGCCAGAACCAGCTGGGCCGCCGCCTGAAGAATTCGGGCCGGCGTGATCGCGGTGGGAACAAGCGCGGTCAGATGGCGCTCGATGAATGCCGTATCGACTTCGCCGCGAACAAACTCGGGCTGCGACAGCGCTCGGATTAAAAACGCATTGTTCGTCGCTGGACCAGCGATCTGTGTTTCCTCCAGCCCGGCGATTAGCCGCGTGAGTGCGCCGTCACGCGTGGCATCATGGGCGATCACTTTGGCTATCATGGGATCATAGAACGCTGAAATTTGGTCGCCTTCGCGCACGCCCGAGTCAACACGCAATGTCTGTGACAGCCGCAAGCGCTCCAGCGTTCCAATCGACGGGAGAAAGCCCTTTTGCGGATTTTCCGCGTAGAGCCGCGCTTCGATCGCGTGCCCGTTGCGGCGAATCTCATTCTGCTTCATGGGCAGCGGCTCGCCTGCGGCGACGCGCAACTGCCACTCGACAAGGTCCGTTCCTGTGATGGCCTCCGTGACAGGATGCTCGACCTGCAGGCGCGCATTCATCTCCATGAACCAGATTCGGTCGGATTTCAGACCATCCGATGCGTCGGCAATAAACTCGATCGTGCCGGCGCCGACATAGTTGACCGCCTTGGCCGCCTTGATGGCTGCGGCGCCGATGGCCTGGCGCATGTCGTCGGCCATGCCCGGTGCCGGCGCCTCCTCGATGACCTTCTGGTGTCGGCGCTGCAGTGAACAGTCGCGCTCGAAGAGATGCACGACATTGCCGTGGGTATCAGCGAACACCTGAACTTCGATGTGCCGCGGGCGCGCCACATATTTTTCGAGTAGAACCTTGTCGTCGCCGAACGCCGACTTTGCTTCGCGCCTGGCTCCTTCAAGCGCGGCAGCGAAGTCACTCGCACGCTCGACCTTGCGCATCCCCTTGCCGCCGCCGCCCGCCACAGCCTTGATCAGTAACGGATAACCGATCTTGCCTGCTTGTTGGGAAAGGACATCCGCGGACTGCTCTTCGCCGAGGTAACCGGGGACGACAGGCACACCGGCCTCGGTCATCAAAGCCTTGGCCCGGTCTTTCAAGCCCATGGCGCGGATTGCGGCCGGTGGCGGTCCGACGAAGACCAAGCCCGCCGCGGCGCACGCTTCGGCAAACTCGGCATTCTCCGACAAAAAGCCATAACCAGGATGAACGGCATCAGCACCAGCTGCTTTCGCCGCTGCAAGAATTGCCGCGCTATTCAGATAAGACTCGCGCGGGCTGGCCGGGCCAACGCGGAACGCACGGTCGGCAATCGTTACATGAGCGGCATGAGCATCGGCATCGGAGTAGATCGCCACCGTTGCGATTCCCATGCGCTGCGCCGTGCGCATAATGCGGCAGGCGATCTCGCCGCGATTGGCAATCAGCAAGGTTTGGAACATCGAGCGGGTCTAAATCCGTGACGCGGAAAGCAAGCAAGTGTTTCTACCGCGTCTTGGCGGCCGGAAAAAAGTTTTTCTGTGTCTCCATGCCATCGAACTGCAAGCAGGAAACCAACACTTGGCCGGCTGGTTCTAGGTCACCCGATCGGCATCTGGGAAGTACGGAAGAACTAGTGGGCGCTGGCCGTTCCGCCTTTGCTGAGCACATTCTTCTTCACAAAAAAGAGTGCCGCGACCACGACGACATAGCCGAGAAAAAGGGCCACGGTGTTCCAGAAGAACGTCTTCTCCACAATTGGCGGGAGACGGAACGCGGCGTTATGGTCGATCACCGGCACCAGAACACCGGCGATGATATGGGTGAGCGTCGCGCCCAATGAGATTTTCGCCAAATCCTTCCAAGCCGACATCCGATAGGCGAAATAGAGCGCGATCAGTAGGCCGAGAATAGCGTTCACATGGAAAAAGCCTTGACGCAGCAAATCCCATGCTTCGTTCACGAACTGCATTGCCGTTTGCATATTTTCCCCCTTGGGTGCCAGACACGACTTGTGCGCTGGCGCGCTTCTCGTCGCGTCCTGGTCGCACTTTGCAGGCGCCACCCTCCTGCACATTCGATTGAGCCACGTTTTGGCAGCGCGCGCCAGTAACCTGCCGCTTGGTTAGGATGTCATGACGCCAACGTCAGGTTTCTGAGAACACCGTCAATTCGATGCTTTCCCGCAAAGTTCACATCCTGAACACGCCGAACTTCGTCGCCTGTATCGGCGCATTGAGGCAGGCCGAGAAGGCCAGCGCCAAGATGCGCCGCGTATCCGCGGGGGCAATGATGCCGTCATCCCACAACCGCGCCGTGGCGAAATAGGGGTTGCCCTCTTCCTCATAGCGCGCCCGGATCGGATCTTTGAAGGCCTTTTCGTCGGCGGCGCTCCAACTTTCGCCGCGCGCTTCCATACCGTCACGCTTGACTGTCGCCAGCACGGACGCTGCTTGCTCACCGCCCATCACGGAAATCCGCGCGTTGGGCCAGGCGAACAGAAATCGTGGAGAGTAGGCCCGTCCGCACATACCGTAGTTTCCGGCGCCATAGCTGCCGCCAATGATGAGCGTGATCTTGGGCACCTGCGCGCACGCCACGGCTGTCACCATCTTGGCACCGTCCTTGGCGATTCCGCCCGCCTCATATTTTTGGCCCACCATGAAGCCCGCGATATTCTGCAGAAAAAGGAGCGGAATGCGCCGCTGGCAGCATACTTCGATGAAGTGTGTCGCCTTTACCGCCGATTCCGAAAACAAAATTCCGTTGTTGGCGACGATGCCAATCGGAATCCCTTCAAGCCTGGCAAAGCCGGTTACGATGGTGGAGCCATAGAGTTTCTTGAACTCATCGAACTGCGAGCCATCCACCAGCCGGGCAATGACTTCGCGCACATCATACTGAACCGCGAGCGATGGTGGCACGACCCCACCCAATTCCGCGGTATCGAACGCGGGCGGTTTTGGAGCCGCAAGCGGTATGTCGGGCTCCTTGCGATAGTTCAAGGTGGCAATGATCTGCCGAACAATCGCGAGTGCGTGCGTATCGTCATTGGCATAGTGATCGGCGACCCCCGACAGCCGCGCATGCACATCGGCGCCGCCAAGTTCCT
>Ga0157379_10002975_pt1 | contig 14290 bp, 15 predicted proteins | sample S25metaG_FD_121802 | JGI IMG/M metagenome (GOLD analysis project Ga0157379, IMG submission 121802) | Switchgrass rhizosphere microbial communities from Kellogg Biological Station, Michigan, USA - S2-5 metaG | ecosystem: Host-associated > Plants > Roots > Rhizosphere > Soil | place: USA... | reverse complement strand
TTTACAATACTGCTTCATTTTACAACATTTGACAATTCTAATGACCTCTGCATGTCTTACGCCTCTCACCCTAATGTTACCACAATTTCCCACAATATATCTTGTATAGATTCTCCTATATTCGTATTCTAAGCTTTATTAGCATTTATAGTTTGGTTGGATACCTAAAGTCTATAAAATAGCTCATCTTGAGCCTGTAAGCAGTCGCTTCAGCGCTCAGAATTGAAGCGTGGCCCTCCGGCCTACCGCACTGTCAGTCTCGGCGATAAATGGTTAGGAGAAACGGTGGTGCTCACCAAAGTGTCTTAAGATGTGAAATTTGCGGATTAATTTCTGAGTTAGATGCGGTATAGCCAATCATACCTTGTTGATGATGAACTAGACTGAGCTTGGGAGCTAGACAGATATCAGAATTAAGAAGCCAATACCACAGTCACTCTACTCACTTGGCTGTACCAAACCAAAGTGTGCCCACGGATCATTTTGCCACTGGAGGTAGCCCAGTTGACAAGGTAGTCTGATCCAGAGAAAGAGAACCGACCTTGACTCGCTAAAATGTTTTGGTTAACTTAGCAATGGTCACAGCATGTCAGAAAGAGGACTCACGTTCAGTGGCATCCCATTATCCATTGTTAATCGTATGAGTAACTAAATGAAATTCTTAACAAATATCCGTACCTTCACCGGGTTTTGGTTTATCATAGGTTAATATAAAATAGAAGGTTTTAGGAAATATGGCTCACTTCGGTACTGACTCTATAGTAGGGCGGCAGTTTGGGAAACGGAGATGGTGTTTTGATCGGCACAAGGTCCCCAGAATTTCTTTCCGTGGGAGACGAATTTGGCATTAAGACTGTTTCCGCTAGAGGGGATGGTTGGGTTGGAAGGCGGAGCGGTTGAAACCGTTGTCACTGGTGGAGGTGCATTTGTGGGCGGCTGGCACCTAATAGGTGGTCAGTGTGACATGCCATCTGTCCAATTATTTTGTCGTACTGAGAGTAATAAGAATTTTCGAAGACACAAGTACTTCCAGTGGCACACGTGATGGAGCCTAAGATATCCATTAGATAACGCTTCATAACACTATACGGTATAAAAAACCAGAGTAACCAATACCCTAGATGTGGACAGATAGATCAGAAAATGAATTAGCTTTCAATATATGGAAGTCTTAAGCCACCTAAGCAAACGATCAGAATGGAAAAGACGAAGCAATTCACTCCACTCACATTGGCCCCAAACGGCAACCTGAGCGGTGACGCTGCTCAGAAGAACAGCAAGGATGACTGTTGGGGTAAAGAGCTTGTTCATGTTAATCAAATGGTGGCGAGTTCGGATTACCCGGTACTGGAGCCGATGCTGGGTAGTTTAGAGCATCTCGTTTCTCTATTTATGCAAAACGAGAGAATATAACTCGGAGTTGCTATAAATATAAAATTAGCATACGGAGAAACGCAGCTTATTTCCCACCGCAGTTTGATAAAATTACCACAGGTAGAATAGGCGACAGTGTTGTCGACCACAACGTAATATTTCGCTCATTTTCTATCATTTTCCTTTCTATATTTTTCTAGTATTTCCTAGCTCATGTATTTAGGACTGAGCAAGAGCTCTTGTAGCTCCTTGCAAAGTCAACCCCAGTGACTATATATCCTAATTCCCCTATTTTAGTCCCGCTTCCCAGCTTCGTAGTGACGCCCGCCGTCACATACGGAGGAATTTCGCTAACGCGGATGACCATCGATCAGACTTGCCCATGAGCAAAAATTAGCCAAAGTAAAGCTGAAAGAGTTGAAGATGGTCGGCTATTTGAAAAGTTCCCTACTGTTCTCCGAAATTGTTTCTGGAGAGCTGCGAAGTGGACGCAGACGGGCCGGACGACAAAGGATCATCCTCTTTGGCCCTATGTACGAAAATGGGTTCCTTCGCTAGAAACGGGTTTGCATCTGCACTATCTGCCAAACAACACTCTGGGAGCTTCTATATTTGCCCTGGGCTGAAAATATCTTCAGTTAGATGGCGAAATCTAAACGAGCTCTGTTGTTTAGTCTAAGCTTAGACTTCGAAAGCTATACTTAGCTTTAATTATGTCCTCAGTGCGCATCTAGGAAAACGGTTCATGAAGCGAGACGACATTTAACCGTATCCATCTCACGGTTTACCTTTACGACAGAACATGCTCCTGAGGACACGTGAGAATCGTGACTTCGTTCTATTTCACGTGTGATTGACCGCGAGTTATGGCCTTGTTCTTTATGGTTAAGCAAGGTAGACGGTCTGTGCGTGCAAAGTGCTCTGGTCCTTCGAGCCACATATCATCAATTTTCATCCATCCAGATATTTTCCTTGTTGAACTGGCGTGTCCTTTCAGAGATACACAAAACCGAGATACCTACGCGGATTTCTGCATAGAGGAAGACAACAAACCTGTCTGGTTATGGCACTCGCAAGCTGTTATGTCGGGTTCAGGGTAGAACATAAAAGGATGGTCATAGCCTATCGGTATATCTCCATCCCTCGTCCATGGGCATTAACCAACAGCTTCAACTTCACACATTCCTCCTCGATGCCGACGGAGGCATGGATGAGCAGTAGCTGCCAGTAGCTTGTCCACTAATTTTAGCGGCATGTGCACATGCATTGGTCCATTCTCATAACAAAAGTGACAAGAAAAATTGGAACCGACATTTCCCGGACTGTGGTCCTACATGATCCTCATGACCGACTCATTCTTCCACCAATTCCCAGCGTTCAAGAATTCTTCTCATGGTAGATCTCCACGGAGAGTAGTAGCCAGGGATATCATCTTCCCATTGGGATAGCTGCAAAATAGACGAACCCAACTTCGATTTCTGATATATTTAGTCAGTTTAAACGATGCTTGATTATCAGACATCACGGTACCTCAATATTATCTGGAGTGGCTTTGGGTATGTGGTTCATGTACTGGACTGTTTCAGGAGGTAGAGGGGGAAGATGGGGAATGTTGTAACCGAGATCTTTTGGTGTCATCTGTTCGCATTTTTCAATTCTATCTAAGAGGCGTGATATGGCCAAGTCTAACACCTTTAAACCTCATGAAAAATCGGATAGGAAAACGTAACATTCTAACTCACTTCGTGGTTTTCGCCAGGGGATATTGGAAGCAAATAGAATGCCTTTATAAGGCACCACCTCCACACTTGAAATTGGCGTACTGTGTCTTCTTGAAAAAAAGTATCTCGATGTGAGAATGTTCACTCAACCTGCGAGTTGGTTTGCAAGTTCTCTTAATATAGAACTTTCAATTTCGACGCCCATTGTACGGGGAGAAATATTCCGGGCAAAGGACAGGGCGACTGTGAGAGGGTATATACCCGGGGAGAGCTGCCGCTCTTCTACAGCCCATGTTCGAAGATTTGCTTCCACGGGATTGAAGATCATGTAGGATCGTCTGCCTACTCTGATACCTTCCAGATATTCTTCATATGCCAGAAAGAACAAAGGTGCAATTGTCTCTCCGTTCTCCACTAATCGATGGCTCTGGATGCACTTCAAAATGACATGAAGCGAACTGAAGCAGAAGTTAGTCGCAAAGAAAAGTGACGACAGATGATGACAGACTCGATATCATTTCTCCAAATTTTAGGAATTGAGAAGGTTTCGGAAAGAAGTGAGATAACTAGAGCTAGAAACCGGCGGCAAACTCTAGCAAGACTGAGACTGATATTGGGTCCCTGTCGTTCAAGTTGGCTCTCAACAAGCATCTCCTGATGTAGACCATGAGATAGGACCCGAGAAATTATTTCATATAATAGTTCGGTAGGCAATGCCAGGGATGAAGGCTTTGGTTGGAGGTTCCGGAACTCGGCCATGATAGGAGAGATGAAGCCTGGGAGAACTACGGCAACTTCCGAGTACGCCCTCGGACATCTCGGCCCAAAAATTGAACAACTTCAACCTTCGCGATTGCTCTCATTTTGAGGCTACTTTATACATTGAAGTGAGTTTACACACAACTTCAAATTGGACGCGGTAGATAATATTAATAACTTGCCAAGACAATATCTGTCATGTTCAGTTGGGTCTTGCGACCGACTTGCTGCCGAAATTCGGGAGGGACTGAACATCCACCCCCTTTGCCGTGGTAAATACAGCTGAATAAAGGATAAACACAGCGGTCAAAGAAGATATATATATCGAAGGAAAAGTAACCGACGGACCGTCGGTAGCATCGTTTCCGCTCCAAAAATCTTAATCTAGTTGCTTCATAATTGTCATGGACTACCGTATAACAGATGAATAAATAAGGAGGACGAGGTCAAGGTAAATATAAAGAGGTGTTCCGTTTCCTTAGTTGAAATTACGTTTCAGCATTTAGAAAAAGCGAATGTCCCGTGCAATTTATTTGAGGATGTAGACGAATTTCGAAAGCCCCTGATTGTTACGTCATTTCTTACACAATAAATATGAGTGATGTAGGCAGCTGAGACGCTTTTTCTATGGTTACTATTCCGATAGAGTGGACTGTTCCGGGAGAAATAAAAGAAGTTCTGCTGGGCGGTCACAACCTGAGTTTGCAAGGGAGAGGGAAGGGAGTCGAAATTACTCACCTTTCCAGAGAATTCCGGAAATCCACCTCTACATATGCCATTGAATCACTCCGCACTAATTATCTCCCTCGTGTCAATGACGGAAATAACCACACGGACTGGAATGGTCTCAAACAATCGGACTCCACAAAGGACCATATGATTCAGCATAGAAAGTTACTTAATCGCAAGGTATGGCTGTGAAGTAATATATATCGATGGGCAAGAAGCGTTGGAAAGCAGAAATCGCGAAGACGTATCTTCACGTGGCATTCGTGGTCATCGGCAGAATGTTTGGTGGCAAAGTTAGGTCCGGAATTCCACCTGAATGACCCAGAGACATGGTATACGAAGGGGGGAAGTAGATATTAACGAAGATGCGGAAGAAATATAAAAACCACGAGGGAAAGGGTGGCGAGGCATAATTCGGCACTTTATGAAGAAATGATAACATGAACTATGCTAGTTACTCCAAGCACCTTTCCTGCTTAAAAAAAAACAAAGAGGACTGTCCTGTTAGTCAGACAGAGGGTGATTACAGCTGTAATTTATCCATAGTGACTTCCTCATCATCGTTGCCAGTTGATAAGTCTGCAAGTGAATTAATTGAATAGGGAATTAATTAAATTGTCTAAAGTGTACATATTTACTTACACATCATTTGAAACCGGAGATTATCCAAGTATCAAAACAATTTTCGCATAGGACCGTGCTGGATCATCTAAAAATAGAGATTAAGGTCAGGACGAGAAGTGGTTGGCTTCGGTGTGGGGAGAGTTAATCGACTCACGTGAACCCGAAAAGGTGAGGGTAAATGAATAACCAGCTCTAGAAGATCCCTATTCGCTCAACGGGTGTGGGTCACGAAGCCCCCGTATGCTTCGTTGACCATCAAGGAAGATCTGGAGCGTGGAATTTATTAGATTGGTCAGGGAAAGAGCTTGGCATCTCTATAGTTGAACCATATGCTCGATTTCAGGTGGACAAACTGATAGGCAGGTTGTAACACACGCATCTTTCTCGGTTTTGTATACGGCTGGCCGGACACGTCAGGGGTAGGAGAAATACCACTAAGGAGAAGTGCGAGCCATCTAGTATCCCTGCTATATATATACGCACAGACCACAATTTTCGAAAGAAGAGGTTTGACTTGATGATAGAGTGAGCAGGGAGCAAGGGTGGTGATCGTGTCGTGTCAGAGAAACTGTACAGCAGCTATCAAGAGTTAAAAAGCATCTCAGGCGCTTTTGGATACTTTTCTTTGGGTATCTCTGGGTATATCGATTCAATTGATTTTTTTAAATCCTTATACATCAAGTGGCCAAGAACGAGTATCGAGGCTGCGACCAAACCGTCATACGTGCTAGCGAAATTCAACCGCTTGTTCGGTAAGTGTCCAGTTATACCTTGTGACCGTTTCAACATACAAGTTATTTCCCCGAGCTATGTTGTCCATGCGATTTCTTCTTTCAGATGAGGGTGGCTTAGCCTGTATAAAAGAAAGTGGTTGGTCTCTTTTCTGCAGCCTCTCCTCGAGTCCAAGGTTGCCTGTCTCTCCCTCAGTATGAACAAGCTCTTTGCATCAATTGTTCTCCTCGCGGTGTCTCTTAACAGCGTCAATGCCGTTGCCGTTTGGGGACAATGTGAGCCCCCTCCTAATATGTTGTGTATTGCCTTGTTGACACGAGTCACCTTCAACAGGCGGTGTAAGTAAATTCCACTGGTATACAGACATATTTAAAATATATTCTGAAAATCTCCTAGGGAATGGGATGGACAGGTAAATATACACGAATGTCCCTTTATTGCTTTGTCCCTTAACCTACATTGTCTAAACAGGCGGAACAACCTGTGATGCTGGTAGCACTTGCGTCTACAGTAACGCCTGGTACTCTCAGTATGTTCCATCTTTTGAAACACGTTGGTACGAAGCTTGATATCGAACTTTCTACAAAGGTGCTTGCCTTCAAGCAACGTCCCCACCAGCACTGCGCCCCCCGTCACCACCGTGTCGACTGCACCACCCACTAACCCGACTGGCACTGGTGGAGGTGGAAACACCCTCAATTCTAAATTCGTGTCACACGGAAAGAAATTCTTCGGTTCCTGTGCTGATCAAAGTACCATCAATATCTCTAAAAATAACGCCATCTTGATCAGCCAATTTGGTGGTGTCACTCCCGAAGTAAGCGGGACCCATCTCTTTGTTTTGACTAGAATATTTATCTGCGAATTTTAGAACTCTATGAAGGTATGAATTTGTTCATCTAGGTAACAGTTTACTTAGAAGACTTCAAATGATAGTGGGATGCCACCGAAGGTCAGTATCAAAGTCACGATCAACTTGGTGGATGGCTGACGAAAAATTATAGCGAGCCGTGGTAGCTTCAACTTCGCTGGTGCCGACTTCCTTGTCAACTGGGCCACGACCAACAGCAAGATGATCCGTGGTCACACCTTGGTCTGGCACTCTCAGGTAAATTGTCAAATACCTGGCCACCGTCTCCACTCTGACTATTTTATAGCTCCCCAGCTGGGTATCAAGCATCGGAGACAAGGTGAGGGTTTTCATAAAATAAAATTTGTTATCATAAACTCACTGGTCATTTTATTTAGAACACTTTGGTATGACAATTGTCTCTGTCCTGCTTCCCATCTTGCCACTAATCGATCATCACAGACCTCTGTCATGCAGAATCACATTTCCACTCTTATGGGCCGTTACAAGGGAAAGATATACGGTGAGTTTCTCCCCCATGTCAACTTGAATGACCATTCATAATAATCATATCTCCATATCTAGCTGTAAGTTGACCACACAACACCATTTGTATTTGGGAGCTCATTTGGAATTAGTGGGATGTCTGTAATGAAATATTCAACGAAGATGGTAGTCTCAGGTCCTCAGTCTGGAGCAATGTTCTCGGCCAGTCCTTCGTCAATATTGCGTTCACCGCTGCCCGTGCTGCCGACCCCAACGCAAGGGTAATGTGCAGAATACTCTCCAATTGGTTGTGACTAATATACATGCAATAGCTCTACATCAACGACTACAATCTCGATTCCAACAACGCCAAGGTCCAAGGTCAGAACCATCGTTGCTCTCCGTCCATACATATTTTCAGCATACTATATGACAGGTATGGTAAGGCTCGTCCAGAGCGTCAATGGCGGCGGAACCAAGCTCATCGATGGTATCGGTACTCAAATGCACTTGAGCGTGAGTCACAGCTTTCATCCTCTTACCCAATCATTTTAACATTCAGTCAGGCTGGTGGTGCTGGTGGTGCTCAAGCCGCCCTTACCGCCCTTGCTGGTGCCGGTACTGACATCGCCATCACTGAGCTGGATATTGCAAATGCCTCTCCCAACGACTATACCGCCGTCATCAAGGCATGCCTTGCAACCCCTGCGTGCGTTTCCATCACCACCTGGGGTGTGGCCGATGTCAACTCTTGGAGAGCCTCCACCAACCCGTTGCTCTACGACAATAACTACCAGCCCAAGGCTGCCTACACCGCTGTTATGAATGCTATGTAATCTCTTATAAGCCTTGGTTATATCAGTGGCTTCATGTATATGTAGCCTTCTGGCGTCCCGAAATAATAAAACCAAGGTTCACTCCCAATTTGCGATCATAAGAAGAATATCTGGTCTAAACCAATATAAAAAGATATTTCTTTCAAGCAGCACGACTGTGAGCTGATTAAAGAAAAGATAATCCCTCTCGAAGGTGTTCCAGTCCCGACCGGCAGAGCGGAGTTTCCAGCCCGAAAAAGTTTTCTTCCCTTACTTTTGCTTCAGCTCACTCCGCTATGAGGTCGCATCGATACTCGCCGACGTGTGAATCCTAACGAAACATTCAATGACGAGAGGAGGTACGCAGCTCAACTAACATCCCTGAGTTGGCGATGAACTCGCAATCCAATAGACTTGATTTTTCTGCAGAATAAATACGAAACAATTGCTTCTCCCTTCTAAAGTCATGGAATTTTTAGCGGTTGTTCCACCAGTTCTTTGACGTTTCCCCTTCGGTTTACTTGAAGAGAACACGTGGAGGGCCGACATAGACAAAGTTGATACGGCAACTAGGATTCAGATTTTGGATTATTTAGACAGCCTTTCAGTGGAACTTTTCAGTGCAGGAACGCCATGCACACGAGGAGGATGAGAGATCATGATTCACGTCCTATGGAGATTGCGACGACCCCTAGTTTGCAATGCGGCGCTCGCTGGTCTTCTCCGTTGACTCCATTTATGTCGTGTAGAAGGAGTGTCGTAGTTGGTGAGTTCTAAAATTATTTCATTTACGGACGGAGATGCTCAAGCCGGGTAAGCGATTGGCCAAACCCTTAATGGTTTGCAGATTAAGGCCCACTGAATTCCCGTTTGACCCCTGAAGAAACCTTAAACATAGCTTATGGATCGTCGAATAGTCATAACGAAGCCCGGCGGAATGAAGTTGATTGTAGACTCATTCTCAGTATTGTATCTGAAATCCTTTGTAGGTATTTTAACAAAGGCACAAGTCAATACTGACAAATATAACATAGAGCAATGAAAACGGACGAACGAGCTCGGGGAGACACCTATTCATGATTTAAGTCTATTTCAGTCCAATTAGGCTGTTTTTTCGATGCTAGACGCCCAAGAGACAGGCACTGTTATGTCAAGAAACCATTTGGGGGTGGTAACTGGCATGGTCTATGGCACCGCGTCTGCACCAAACTTGGGTCCATCTTGTTCTGTGTCCGTCTAAACAAAAAGATCGGTAGCCCTGTGTTGATTTGTTAACCTCGTCAGCGCCCTATAGTGCGTCCACCTATTCACTCAGCTTATATCTCCAAACTATGATTGATACGTAGAAGGGCCAAGGTAATGATATGAGCCCCCGATGTATCTGAATACGAATCGCTTGGAGGTGACTGCGCCCTTTGTAAAGTTCCGGTTCCTCAAGCATCTGACCTGTGTTATCCTAACTCCTCCTCCTAACCTTGGTTCAGCTGTTGGCTTTCCTTGATGAGTATAAATCTACACAGAATGCGTGTCAGGTTTCCAAAAGTACCCTCCATATTCGTATCCTGCATGTCTTTCCAGAATTCCGCACCTAATGGCTCAGCTCTGTCTGGCCCTGTTGTAGGAACGAAACCATCTGCTCCGCCAACCTATAGTAGCGTGCTATGGAGGACAGTGGACTTATTTCGTCGTGGACTTACCAGGTGAGGGATCTTATCTCTGTTATGTGAGAGCTTTTCTGATATCTTTTGACTAGGACCGCCTCTATCTTCGATATTGCTAATATCCAGTCTTCGTTGAGTCAAGACATGACCCTCGATGAAAAACGAAAATTATTCCAATTCGTTCGTGATAATTATCCGCCCCACTTAAAGACTGTTCCGGACGACGATGAGGTCTCGCCTTTCAAGATATTCAACATCAAAGCGCTCTTGGATGTCCAACTTTTAATCCACGATATCACTCCTCCCAGTATCCCTGAACTCGACCCCAGCAGTATTCACTCAGTGGAGGATCTTGTCACTCGAAACCGGGCTCTTCACACTAAGGCCGACGAATTACCTTTCTTCGACAGCATGCTTTACAATCCCAACATTGGCCTTCGTGAGGACTGGTATACAGACGCTGTCTTTGCACAACAATTCTTTACCGGGACAAACCCTACGACCATTCAGCGCGCAACCTCAGACTGGGTTCAACAGTTTGTCCAAGCAGGCATGGCTCAAGGACTTAGTGATATGGCTAATCTCATCAAATCAGCGCCGGCCAATACTCTATACATGCAAGACTACAGTTATTTCCGCTCGGCGTGTGGTGCTCGTCCGGATGCCATCCTGTGCTCATCGGACGGTACCCGGTTTGGGTGTGCATCTGTTGCACTATTCCAACTGCCAGATGATGGGAAGTTACATCCATTGGCTATTATTCTTGATTACAAGGGTACCATGGACAAGTCAATTATCATTTTCAACCGCCGTTTGTCGCCTACAGATCTTTCTGTCAAGGAGAATACCGATTGGCCATGGCGATATGCGAAAACGTGCCTTCAAGTATCTGATTGGCTACGGCATGAGGTGACGATCCATCTCGTCAATACTCATTTAATGGAGGAAGCCCTTATTGTGGCCGCACATCGTACCTTACCCCCACGCCATGTTGTTTTCAAGATTTTGGAACCTCATTGGAGGGTTACACTTTCTGTGAACGCCTTGGCTCGTTCAACACTGGTTCCAGACGTCATCGCCAATATTGTAGGAGTTACTGATGATCAATTAACAGCTTTCACCAATAACGCCTATGATACTTTCAACTGGAAAGACTTGTATATCCCAAATGACTTGGCTAAACGAGGTTTCCCCATTGCGGATCTTGACAAACCCAAATATCACAATTACGCCTACGCTCGAGATGCATTACGAATGTGGAATGTTTTGAGAAAATTTGTCTCGTCTATTTTGAAGGTTTATTACAAGGGTGGCGATGCGCAGGTTGCAGCAGATCTGGATATCGCCAATCTTTGCACAGAAATGCGGGTTTCCAGTGGTGCAGCAGTTCTAGGATTCCCTTCCGAAATCAAGACGTTGGATGATCTCACGGATTTGGTCACTATGTGCATCCACATTGCTGCCCCCCAGCATTCGGCTGTGAACTATCTACAGGAATACTATCAAGTGTTCGTTCCCAACAAACCATCTGCTCTCTTTGCACCCCTCCCGAAATCCCTGGATGAGCTGAAGGACTTTACTGAACAGGATATGTTGAAGGCTTTACCAGTTAACGCTCAACGAGAATGGCTACTGATGGCACAGGTACCTTACCTTCTCTCCTTTGCGGCGACCGAGGACCAAAGTCTACTTACGTATTCGGAAACTGCCGAAAAGAGTAGGCATGTAGCATTCGTGGCTGCCGGAAAGGTGCTGAGAGAAGATTTGTTGCAACTTGCCACTGATTTTGAGGCAATCAGCAAGCAGATGGACAGCCATAACGAGAAACCGTACGCTGTGCTCGATCCAAGCGTAACCGCCAATTCCATAGTCATCTAGTCTCGACGTTCACATTCTCACTAAGTATTGTGATTCTTAGTCCCGATAATTAAATTCAGCCAGACCTATGTAAATATTCTAGGTTTTATTGAAGGACTCAATAATTTTCACAAGCAAATTCCATCTATTAGTTTGTGCAAATAAACCATGTTTCCCCCCATACATCTTGGGTCGTTCCCGAATTATCCCGGCCTGCTATCGATTTAGGAAAAAACTATACTCGCCCAAGTTGAATTCCCACGCTTGGCAGTATATTATTGTATCTACGCCTTCTGAGCGATGAAACATGTTCAAGAACGCTCGGTTCGCCCATGTTTCTGAAGCATATTCAGGTCAATTCCGCAGCCGCCGGATTCCGATAAGATATCGAGCTCAATGCGTGGAGATGGGAAGATTCTTTATTAAACAAGCAATCAGAGTTGATGCGGCTGATAGCTCAAGTTAAAGCAACCCGCAGTCTTTTACACAACTATTTTTGTGTGTATTATTCTATGTATTATTTCGTTGGCAATTTTTTGCAATTTCTTCTGCTTGGCTTGTCGATCACAACTCCTTGTCAGTCCCTCGACCGTCCCCTCCTTTCCCCGCAAGTGGAGGGATGTCGGATCTATAGATAGATCTAATTCTCCTCCTTCGACCTTCTAAAGTGATCGGTAGAAGAGCAATCCATGGCACATCGTGTACATCGTGATGGCTCGTTGGAGTGCTGATGTCAGGTAGTAGGCCTTGCTTCAAGTGTTCTTCGATAGTAAAGAAATTGGTATACAATATATGACTTGAGGTCACATTGGTCTTTGGAAGAATACTTACTCTTTTCGCGCGCTTGTCATCGACAGCTCAAGAGAATCGAACTACGCCTTCCAGATCAGTCGCTATTTCCGTTAGACCCACGGACCCTACAACGGCCCATATCGGTGTGGCGTACAATTGGAAACTCAGGCGACCCGAGCTCTGGAGCTAACGGCACTAGATGCTTGGAGTATCTTGGAGATTCGCGACTATCTGGAGAATTATATAAGCTGCCGAGGCAACAAATACATTGGTATTTGGTTGATAGACGGAGAAGAAATCGTAAGCTTTTTCCTTCTTGACTTTGACTCCCCCTTTCCCCTTCCATGAACATATTGGAGGCTTTAAGGGAGCTCCGCATAGTGGCCCAGGACTGTGAGAACATTATACATACTCTTTGCGAACTTATGTTTGATTTTCCTTACTTTCCGAAGCCTTTAGTATAAAATGCTCTATGGTTGCAGCTCTGACGGTGGTTCTCTATGATCACTGTATGTGCAAGCCATCCTTAGCGCTAACTATCCGATGGAGTTCGCTAATGACACCGATGACCAGTTCTCACCTTATCAGATGAGGTTTGACGATAGGTTATGTAGCGGTTGAGGCTCAATGCTAAAGAACTCGCGTAGATGCAGTATATGTGGCCGATGAAACTATCCTTCGGCAGGATCCTGTATCTCTTGGTATGGCTGATTAGTTACCGCCTGAAAATTCTGGACTGAACCGTTGTGAAGATCCATTATCTATCACTGGCCACGGTAATTACAACCGTTTCGAGTGAGGGAATCTCAGAATTTTATTAATGCCCTCTACTGACACAACGATCTGACAGTTACATTCAGCTATAATGTTTCCGATCAGGTAAGCTTCATCCTCTCAAGGGTTTGGATCATAAGCTAATGTATCCTTGTCCAACGTAGTTGTGAGCAATAATTCATAGCGGAAGGAGGAAATTACTTATTCTATTAGCTGTAAACGCTTTATTGCGGCAGATATGACACTGTACGAACTCTACTCGTCATATTAAGTCCTCACGTAATACTTAATTTCTTGGTTGGTTTAGGATCATTATTATTTCGTTTCTGATTGGTGGTAAGGGCAACCCATTATTAAATCGATATTCCTAACTTCGTTCAGTTATCTCCTCCGCTAGGGTACGCCTTTTCAAGAAATTTTGAACGCTGTTTATAAGCTTATTCCATTTGACAGATATATGCCGTCTACAATGCCAGCAGACCTATCCTATGCTTCTCAGTTTTTCTTTGCTTTGCCGCTTCAACCTCAACATTGAGCATTGTCTTCTCCAAGTTCCCCACAGGTTTGATTATTACTCCCTGTCCAAAGGCTTACAGGCTTACACTATCTTTGTAGTCATTTCCATTAATTACTTGGGCCTCTCTGGATGTGGAACTCCTAGCATTTCAGCTATATTTGGCTTTGGTCCCCTTCCTGCACTTATCCGCGAAAGTACGTTTCTATTATTGATAGGGCACAAGGCATGGTCAATCCCTCGGTACGGGACACGGTCTGTCCTTTTGCGAAAAATTATCTCAGACAGGTGCGACTCTATTCTTATCTTATGTTCCATCAAGTTAATTTCAAACAATTTAGTATGATATACTTTGTCGGGTGAGGCTTACAGAACTTCCCTATACTCATGTCAGCGACCTTACATGATCCCAGGGGAGCCACAACGTTACTGGTTAACACACTGCTCTGGAAAATAGCACGCTTCAGCCTTTCCATGATCGGAATAGCGTACGTGACCTGACGATCTTGGTCAATACCATAACTCATAAGGTCGATAAAGTTGGCTAATAGCTATTCCTTGCACTCTGGGAAGTCGACTACTCCTCAACATTCATCGGCAAG
>Ga0157379_10002973_pt1 | contig 14291 bp, 17 predicted proteins | sample S25metaG_FD_121802 | JGI IMG/M metagenome (GOLD analysis project Ga0157379, IMG submission 121802) | Switchgrass rhizosphere microbial communities from Kellogg Biological Station, Michigan, USA - S2-5 metaG | ecosystem: Host-associated > Plants > Roots > Rhizosphere > Soil | place: USA... | reverse complement strand
TTCCAGCACCGGGTGGCGCATGGATGATGATCCGCTAAAACAGGCGACACAGTATTTGAAAATTGGCCGCTAAAAGCCCAACCACCCACACGCCAGCGCCCAGGGCAACGAGTCCCAAAGCCGAAGCAGCGCGACCAAAGAGCGTTTTGCCGACATGAAGAACGAACGGTAACGCCACCATTACCGCAAGTGCCGCAATTCCACACATAAAATAAATTTCGAACCCGCCCTCGCACGAACGCGGAGCAACCCAGAACGCAACCGAGAGGAGGAAGAGCGCAACCGTTGCGACAGCGATGACGCCTTTCAATGCACGAGCCACTATGCCCCTAAATGTTGAGATCCTGAGTCGTCATTGCGGCATTAGATAGGGAGCAACGTTCTTCATCGCTCTGTCGACGTACTCGTCCTTCTTGCCAAGTGCACGCTCAGGCGCCACTGGGGGCACGATATGAACCTTACGGGCCGCTTACACTGCACTCAGCGCCATCGCTATCTCGTAGCTTCGCGATGCGCTGACCATGAAGATCGGTGGGTGGCGACGTGAACTGAACACCGTTGCTCAATGCTTTGTCATAGAAATCCTGAATGTCGGGCACACCAAGTCCGAGTTGACATGATCCGGCCGGGCTCTCGCTCGATGCGATATGCAGGGCCAGAGTCGTCGTGCCCGTGTCGAACTCGCTCCATTCCGGCGATTTGAATCGCAGCTTGAGCCCGAGTTTATCAACGTAGAATTGAACTGCGCGGTCCATGTCTTGGACAAACTTGATAACGTATGTCAGAGAAGTTGTCATCCGATACCTCCAAGGGTTCACAGTACAGAAACTATGCGTCAGAGACGGCTAGCTGGAGGACCCAATCGTGGACGCGACGACGGTCTGCGATACTGAACATGTTCGTATCAAGCATCGAAGGCAAGAACAGTGCGCTTAACGTGTGCACCTAGCGAATGGTTGCTGGCGCCACGGCCGGCATCCAGCGGACCGGCCCCGCGCGGCACTACAAGGTTGCGCATGATGGGAATGAGACCGGCGACATGGATCCGCCCTAGGGGCCACTGCGAAGATCAGTCAAGCGTGCCATTTTTTTGAGACCTTGACGGTAACACCATGGTCATTCGTATCTCGAAATATCCACGTCTGACGCTGCCTTGGCTTCGCGTAACCGACCCGCTGGGTTACGGTCCGCCGCTCATCGCGAAGACTCATTGAATCCTGGCATAGATGCGCGTGTTGCGCAGAGTGCCATCCGGATCGCTGCGTTCATTGCGGAGTATCCCCTCTAGCGTAAAGCCCAGGCGTTCGCAAACTCGGCAACTGCGCGTATTTGCATCGTCGGGCAGCGCCTCGACGCGGCGGGCTCCGAGAACGGAGAACGCAACATCTACAATGGCCCCGACGCCTTCGGTAATCAAACCCTTTCGGTGAAACGAGGACCTTCCCCAGAAGCCAACCTCGAACTTCGGAACGCTCCAATCAAATCGGTGAAGGCCGCTCGATCCGACAATCACGTCAGTGCCGCGAAGTATCAGAAGCAATGGCAGGTCCCGTCGTGCGAGGAAGTTGCTGTAACCCTCTCGGCAATACTTCTCACAGGAGTCAATGGATTGCTCCGAAAGTGCCCAACTCATTGACGCCGGGAATTGACGGAGATCGGCGAGACTTTCTGCAACCGCCTCATATACTCGGACTCCATCACCTGGCCTCGGTGCGCGAATGGTCAGGCGATCCGATTCGAAGCGCTCAGGTACATCGCGAAGAATTGGCTCCGGAGACGGCATGTCTGATGTCTCGACTATATGACTGCGAGGCCTAACGTATCAAGCTGACGGCGGGCCCGCGCCGATGTAAACAAGCAGGAAGGCACGTACCGGCCCGTCCGGTTGAGCGCAGGGTCAGGCATTGATCGTTTCCGTCGATGCCTGAAGCTTTAGGACTGTGGCCCAGTTGCGGGTAGTGACCATCTTGCCTACCTTGCCGAGTAGCGCCTCACCTGCCTTGCTCCGGAGTATGCCGTTCGGGCAGTGAAAGTATGCAGCATGCTTTCCGAGCAGGAACTGCTCCGCCGGTACTACGAGCTCGGCCACACCTGCCAAGCAGGCAAATGCAGATGGGGTCTGCGCAAACACGGCGAGGAGTCGTGTGTGGTCATCTGTCGAGAAGACGAGTGGGTTCTCATCAACGATCCTGCGCAGTTCCCCGGCTGATTTGACTACCACCGGCACTTCGAACTTGAACTCGTCGGCAAGTGCTTTAGCGATGGTTCGGGCGAACTTCGAAGACGGCCCGTTTGGTGCGCTGAAGACGGCGTTGCCGCTGTTCAGGAGGGTGGTCACCTGCGTATAGCCCAAGTCGGTCAAAAGCAAGCGCAGACTAGCCATCGGTACTCGCTTGGCTTTACCAACGTTGACACCACGAAGAAGGGCGACGAATCTGGGCACTTCAATGCCTGACGTATCAAGCTAACCGGCGGGCCGCCACTGACGACCGGACGAAGAAGTGACGCGCCCGGCGCGTCCGGTTGAGCGCGTGGTTACGCCCCGCGACGGAAGGGTTAGGCCTCGGGTTCGTGGCAAACCACTTCGATGTTGTGCCCGTCCGGACCAATGACGAATGCTGCATAGTAGTTCGCGTGGTACTGCGGACGCAGGCCAGGCGCACCATTGTCTTTGCCACCCGCCTCCAGAGCCGCGCGATAGAAAGCCTCGACTTGCTGGCGATTCTCGGCCGTGAATGCCAAGTGAAGATGCGCCGGCTTCTCCTCGGTTTGGAACAGGCACAACGAGGACTTACCCTTTGGGCTAAGCTCGACGCCCAACGGCCCCTCCAGGACAACAGCTACGCCGAGCGGTTCGAGTGCCTTGAGGAAGAACGCTTTGCTCGCTGCATAGTCGCTGACTCCGAATACAACGTGGTCAAACATGGGTTCTCCTGAAGTGTGCGGGCCTGCGCGAGGCGTAACGTATCAAGCCAGGCGCCACCCCTTTCCGATGGCTTCCTCGCCTCTCACCCAAAAGCGTGCCGTCTTGATGATGGCTTCGCTACTCCTGCTCCTGCTGCGAAATCCAAAGCACAAGATCCCAGGCATTTCGGATTCCAATGATGACCAGAAGAATGAGACTGGTCGCAACTCCGTGTATGGAAAAAGTCGACTGGACCAAGATTCCCACTCCGGACATCAGCAACATTAGATAGCTAAGTAACGGCAACCCGACGAACCAAACCCAGTCTAGCCGTGGAAGCTTGCCGCGGCGCCATTCCTGGTGCGCTCTGGTGTAGGCGAGATAGAGCAACGAAGCCCCTGCGCCAAAGCAAAGCATGGTGCCGGCCACGGTCGCGGACAGATCGGGGACGAGGAAAAATGCCGAGACGACCAGCGTGGTCGTGAAATAGACGGCATTCGGTGAAACAAATGCACGGGCCCCAGTGGCTCGACGAGACGCCACAAATTTCGGCCGTAGTGACACGACAACAAACAACAGACCGGTAAGTGTGAGGCCGGCAGTGCCGACAAGAATATAAAACTCGTGCCACGTTTCCAACTGGTGCGTCCAAGCGTCGTGCATGGGGAGGACTAACGTATCAAGCTAACCGGCGGGCCGCGCCGATGCTGATAAGCCAGATGGCACATACCGGCCCGACCGGTTGAGCGCAGGGTTATGACGCAGATGCAACAACATCATGAGGGGCGCCATCAGCTGACCCATGTTAATAGCGCTTGCGAAGCGGACAGAAAGTGTCCAATACACGAGTAGCGCGCAAATGCGAACCGTGTCTGTGGCGGTCATCTGCGGAAGGGGCTTGGTTGTTTCCTAGCGTATCAAGCTAGCCGCCGGCCGCTCTGACGGCGACCGGATGCGAAGAAACTAACCGGTCTGTCCGGCTGAGCGCAGGGTTAGGGCCCCCGGGGCGAAGCCCCGCACGCGGGACGTCAGTGTTGAGCGGGTTAGGCCGCGCTCGGTTGGCGCGGGTGGGAGTAGTAGCTATGGATAGAGAAGGCACTGGGACGCTTTCGGCTCACTTCCAGAACGGCACGAGCGCGGGTACGCGCTGACAGTAGGCTTCGTATTGTTGCCCAAAGCACTCAGCCATCCAACGCTCTTCTAGTCGAAGCTTGCGCCACAACGCCCACCAAGCCACCAGAACGGCGAGTACACCGCGCCATTCTCCGAGGGCCATGGCCGAGCCGATGAAGGCGATCAGTAGTCCCGTGTAAATGGGATGACGGACTATCGCGTAGGGACCATTAGCGATCAGTTCATGGTCATGCTTGATGGTGACGATGCCGCTCCAGTTGCCCCCGAGGTGAACCCGCGCCCAGACCGTGAACAGCATTCCAGCGCCTGCAACGAACGCGGCTACCCAAAACTCCCAAGGCGCCCATGGAAACAGTCTCTCGTTGAGAAATGAGCCCGGGGCCTTTTCCACCCAAAGGAGCCCGACGGCCAGCAGCAGCGGCAGTACATGCAGTAACCGCGAGCCCAGGGGCTCTCGACGGGCAACGGGCTTGGCGTCGCGAGAAGCCAGCCACCAATATGCCGCCCATGATAACCACATAGCGGGGAAGAGGAATCGGTAGACGAGTGACATCGGCGCTCTTAGTGCGGCCTGATGCTACGTTGAGTGATTACCTTCCGCATTGTAAGTCCGTGCGCGGAGTGACCGGCTGCACTGACGGACCGTCAGTCGCGGTGGTTCAGCGGAATCGTCACGAAGAACCCCAATCCGGTAATCCTCGAATCGGCGTTCCCGGACGGTAGCAGAACCATGTTGTACACGACGCGGCGGTATTCGAAGGCGAGGCCCGGGATTACGGCGACGAACGGCTTTCCATCGTTGTAGCTTCGACTTTGTCCGTAAGCAATGGCAGCTCCAACGCTCCAGCGTTCGGCGAAGCGGTAGGAAGTTCCGAGGGCAACATACTTAGCCCACTGGCGATTGGAGTCGTAGTAGATACTGGTTTCGCCGAACAGCGCCCAACGCGGCGCTGGCTGCCCGAACACATAACGCAGGCCCACCCCCGGGTTAACTTCGTTGTGTCCCGCGCTGCGGTCCGTGTGCAGCGACAAACCGAAGATGTTGATTCCGAACCCGCCTTCGCCTTGATCGGACGGGCGATCTGCATGGTCCGCGACTTCTTCACTCTCCACTGACTGGCTGCAAAAGCCGCCGAGCCCCGCGATCCCGGCCATTGCCAGAATTTTGAACTTTGAGCGCGTGAGGACTGAGCTTCGGGCCACCGCCCCGTAACGGGGAGTATCCAACGACGATTGGCGCGAACCAAAGTGGAAAGAGCCGACGCGCCGGACTTCTTGATGTTGCGCGAAGACGCCGGCCTGTCCGGTGATGCCACGTCCAGCGCCGCCAATGCACACTCGCCGGTTCATCACTGAGTTCTCGTCGACGAATGAATCTCCGACCATGGTACGCCTCCAAGGAGGCTTCGCCCACGCGGGAATAGCCGAATCTGGCCGATTTGAGACTTTGGCGCTCGATTGCCGCCTGACGTATCAAGCTATCCGGCGGGCCGCGCCGATGCTCGCCAAGTTGAAATAGCGTGCCGGCCCGTCCGGTCGAGCGCAGGGTTGGGCGTCAATATAGATCCTGTTGAATGCCTGAATTGGGCCAAGAAGCAGTCCAGCTTGCCATTGCGGAGCCAGCCTCGTGATCGCCAAGGAAACGGATCATTCGATGATCCGGTCAGCGCGCAGCAGCGCGGACTGTGGAATCGAGACTCCAAGCGCACGTGCCGTGCGCGCGTTGAGGACCAGTTCCACGGTACGCGGCAACTCGACCGGCAGGTCGCCGGGCCTGGCGCCGCGCAGGATGCGGTCCACATGGCGCGCGAGCCCTCGGTAGGTGTCCGCGAGATTCGGGCCATAGGTAAGGAGGAATCCATTGTCGGCGAACGAAGCCCAGCCAGACACGGTCGGCAGTTTTGCGCTCATTGCGAATTTGGCGATGCGGCCGCTGTTGGCGACCATTACGCCGTCGGGAAACGTGACCAACGCGTCGCAATTCTGTCTTGCGATTGCCTGAAATGCGTCGTCAAGTTCGCTCGCCGTTTGGATTGGGACGTAGGCGATCGCCATGCCCAGCTTGGCGGCGACCTCTTCGGATACTGCCCGCTCACGATGCTCGCCTGCGTGCTCCGGTCTTGTCAGAACCGCGAGACGCCGGACCTGCGGTACGATCTCTTTCAGCAACTCGATGCGCTTTCCGCTGAGATCGAGCGACATCAAGCTGATACCGGTGAAATTGCCGCCGGGGCGGGCAAAGCTCTGGACGAAACCCGCGTCGACGGGATTACCACTGAAGGCGAAAACAACGGGGCCAGGCGGTTTGACGCGGTGCACAGCATTCACATCGCGACCGAACACGACAATAATTTCTGGATTGGTCGCCAGCATCTGGCGCGCAAGACGCTCGGCCTCTTCGGGCGTCCCATCGGTGAGGAACACGCTTAGCGCGAAATTTTGATCTTCGATCCAACCCGAGTCGCGCATCCCTGACCGAAACGCCGTAAGAAATGGGGAAGGCGTGTCGGCACGTCCTGCGCCGAACCACGCGACGCGGCGCTTTGTCGCCTGCGCTGCGGCGAGGGTGGGCACCGCCGCAAGGGTGAGCAGCGCGCCCAACGCAGTTCTGCGGCCAGCGTTCACCGAACAGCCCTTATTATCTGCGTTGGCCAACGACGAGTGCGCGATGCTCAGATTCGGCACGCCTCGTATAGGTACGGTGTCGCGCCAGTTCATTCGGTCCTCTTGCAGTAAGCACGAGGCAAACAGCATCGGCGTTGAAGTGCGTATTGCATGGTCGCCGCGGGCTCGATGCGAGACTACACCCGGAAGGTACGGCTCCGCCAACCAGCGAATTGGATCGTTTCGTTGCATAGACGCTGCGTACGTCGCACTGTCTTGACGCCCGGCGAGACCAAATTAACCGGCCCGCCGCCACCGACGGCCGCCAGATGGAAGGCCCGTGCCGGCGGGTCCGGTTGAACGCGTGGTCAGGGCGCGTATGACTATTTGAGTTTCCGATCTTCACGCTTGGCCGCTTCCATTGCCTCGGGCTCGAGCTCCTCGGCGTATCGATTAAGGCGAATGAACATGCCCCAACCAGCGAGCAGCACACCAACAGAAGCCAAGAGGCTGGCCGCGTACGGTAGCTGGGTCAGGTCTTCGTGGATGGACTTAAACGTCGCAACGAGTCCTTCGATGGCGAGGGCGACTGTCAGCACGACTAAAAAGCGCGACAGAAATCGGCGCACGCGTGTTGGGGCACTAATGTGAGCGTCCCGAATCACTTCTTCTTCGGTGATTGTCTGGGCAATTTGAAGAGCGACGACGGCAGCAGCGAGCAACCCAACTGCTTCGATGACTCCCTGGGCGGCGGCGCGGTCTAACCCGGAAACAAGCGCAGTCCAACCAACCCGCGTAGCAATTACGATGAGTATGACTGCAGCGCAGGCAAACAAAACAGCCATCAGTCCATGGACTGTCGAGATCACTCGCAGAACGGTCTTCATTTCGGTTCCGATGAAATGACTCAGATGCGGACGCGCGCCCTAACGTTACAAGCTAACCGGCGGGCCGCGCCGGTGCGCGCCAGAACGAAGGCGCATACCGGTCCGCCCGGCTGAACGCAGGATTAGGGTCACGTGGGCCGAAGCGATCTGCGCGCGAACCATACAGCCAAAGGCCCCCATATTGGAAATAGAACTAGCAATTGCGGCACGAGCCCTCCACTCGCCACGCCACTCGCCGCTCCAATACTCATGCCCCATTCCGGATGCAGCCAGAGCCGGCCGACGACCGGCAAAAATAGCACTTCAACGGTTCCTATCAAGGCAAACAACCACCACCACATCGTGGAAAGGCGAAGGAACTGTACCCCGCACCACGCCAAGGCGAGATAGCACGCGACGCAAATGGCTGACATGACGTAGAACGCTTGCCGAAAGAACGGAGTAGGTTCGGTGACATTCGACTCGATCGCGATGTCGGCATAGATCGTCGAAAACGTCATCGCGTTGTACCAGAGGCCGAATGCAGCCGAGAGAAGTGCCAGCACCCCAACCGTGCGAAGAACGATACGAGCGCGTCGAGGACTCAGTTTGTGACCCCTAATGTATCAAGCTAACCGGCGGGCCGCGCCGATGCTGGCCAAGGAGAAGCCGCATTCCTCCCGTCCGGTTGAGCGCTGGATTAGGCGGAGACATCTTGATCGGTCAGGATGTAGTGCATTCGGTACATCGCATCGGACGCTGGTGCGCTGCCATGCTCCTCAATTTGAGTACGGCTGAGGTCCCCATGTCTGAGCCTTGCCAGGGTATCTTCGTCGTACCCCATGACAAACAACGCCCAGTCAACGCTAGCATCAGGACCTCGAATTCGTTGTTCCTTTGTCATGTGGGGCGTTAGAGTCCCTTCAAACAAATGAGCGCTGCCGAGCCCCCGCCTTGAAGGAAGCTGAGGAAGGATGTCGTTGATCAGCCATGCGCGAAGTGACGACTCCATGCCGGCTTCTGGCTTGAAACGAATCAACAGACCGATCTGACTCATGCCTACGCCGAAACTGCCCGACACGGAGCACAAGCCTCTGGTCATGCCTCGGTAGTTCGGCATCATCTTGGAAGTCCACGGGCTTGGATTGTTGAGCCGCTCAAGGTAGGCCTCCGACTGCAGGGTTGCGAGTTGGTCAACTTCATACAGCACAAAGTATCGCGGCTTTCCGTCCAGCGACACCCACCGGGTTCCGCGGACGAATCCCGGAATGGAAAGTCTCTCAGGAAGATGCTCGTGCGTGTGCCAATCATCATGCTCGGGAATGGCATCTTCGACAACATCGAACGATAGAAGCATGGCGGCTTTTCCGAGGAGAGGCATTTCCATGCTCCATGGACGAACGAGACGTGGGGCGACCTTGACGCCTAGTGTGCAAGCTGACCGGCGGGCCCGCGCCGATACTCGCCGAGTTGAGGACACGTATCCGCCCGTCCGGTCGGGCGCAGGGTTGGGCGCCTCATCAGTCAATGACCTCCGCTCGCAGCAGCACCCGATGTGGAATCGTAAGCCCGAGCGCCTTGGCCGTTTTCATATTGATGACCAGGTCGAAGCGCGTCGGTTGCTCGATCGGAAGGTCGGCAGGATTGGCACCCTTCAGTATCTTGTCCACATAGGTGGCGGCCCTCCGAAACGAATCCGGCTGATTCGGCCCGTATGACATCAGCCCTCCTGCATCGACGAACAGCTTGCTGAAGTACATTGCGGGCAGGCGCTTGCTCGCGGCGAATTGAACGAGCTGGGCGCGATTAAGAACAAAGAACGGGTCGCACGCCACAACAACCCCGTGAGCGCCGCTCGCGCCGATGGCTGCAAATAACTTGTCCGGGTTCGTGGCATTCGCCGCGTCGAGCACGTCGAGCTTCACCTTCAACGTCCGTGCAGCTGCCTCGACTTCCCGAACTACCGGCGCGCAGGCCGGATTCGCGGAGTTCGAGAGCACCGCTACATGTGAAACGTCAGGGACGGCTTCTTTGAGCAGCTCCATCCATTTGCCGGCGAAGCCCGTGCCACCAATCCAGGCGGTGACTCCGGTAATGTTGCCTCCGGGACGCGCAAGGCTCGACACGATGCCCGTGGCGACTGGATCCACCAAATACGCGAACACGATAGGGACGGTTGTGGTCGCCTTCTTCGCCTCAAGCGCGCTCACCGTCGAGCCAACGACCAGCACGTCTACCTTAAGTCCGATCAACTCAGCGATGACGTCGGGAATACGTTCTGGGCGCCCTTGCGTGAATCGCTCTTCGACGATGACATTGTTCCCCTCGACGTATCCCAATTCCCTGAGGCCCTGCCGGAGCGCACCGCTGATGGGAGCGCTTGCGGGACCGGGCGACGAGGAGACGAGCCCGACTCGGTACATTCTTGCCACTTGTTGGGCTTGAGCGGCGAATGTCCCCGTGAGAAGAAAGACGGCGGCGACGGCGAGACGGGTGACACTCGACTCGATAAGCATCCGCCTCCAGCAAGCGATCCACTGCGAAGGGAAAGGATCTCGTTCCGTCATGGCCGAATGGCGCTCGCTCGCGGCTGCCCAACGTGTTAGCTAACCAGCGGGCCGCGCCGATGCCCGCCAACGGCGAGTCCCGTGCGGGCACGTCCGGTTGAGCGCCGGGTTAGGCATTGGTGTCCATTTCGCGCAATGCGATGGGCGCGGCAGAACTGACCTGTTGCCAGAGCGGATTCACTCGCCATTCCGGCCAACGTCTCGGCAGGGTGTCGACCACAGAGTCGAACACAGTATGAAAACTTGGCCATCGCTCTCGTTTCTCGATCGTTAAAGCATGCGCGCCACTTCTCCTGCAAATACGGAGCTGCCTGCGCCGGACGTGACCCATACGATCCCTCCGCGGATGAGCTAAGGCGCAATGAGTCTGCGCCTGACCGGTTCAGATGGCCGGACGCGTACGCCGCACTACTTAATGAAAGAAAGGCGCGATGCACTGTTTGCGACACCCCCGGTTCAATCGATCACGCGGTCAGTACGAATGAGCAGCGACTGCGGGATGGTGATCCCGAGCGCCTTTGCGGTCTTCAGATTCACTACCGTCTCCACGCGCACGGGGAGTTCCACTGGCAAGTCAGCGGGCTTCGCGCCGCGCAGGATCCTATCGACGACGGCTGCGGCCCGTCGATACTGCGCCTCGACATTGATGCTGTAGGTCATGAGCCCGCCCGCGTCTACGTACGCCGCGTCCCAATAGATACCTGGCAGCTTGTTCTTAAGGGCTGCCTGTACAAGGGCGGGCCGGTAGGGACTCGTGCCGCCGTCGATCGGGTGGATGATGCCCGCTGCGCCTTCCCGCCGCGCCTCAGCCATTACACGGTCGAAGTCGGTAGCATCAGCCGCCTGCAGCACAATGATCGACAGCCCGCGCTTCCGACCCGCCTCCTCCAGCTCACGTCGGATCTCCGGAATGGGATTTGGCGCGACGTTGACAACTGCGAACCGCTTCGCCGTTGGCACCACTTCGTGCATCAGCTCGACGTACTTTTGCGGCAGGCCTGGAACGAGGCTAGTGAGGCCAGTGACGTTGCCGCCAGGGCGCGCAAGGGAGGCGACGAAGCCTTCCTTCACTGGATCGGCCGCCAGTATCATCACGATGGGGATGCTCGCGGTGGCCTGCTTCGCGGCGCGAATCTCCCGTGTGCCCGTGGCCACAATTACATCGACCCCCGCATTGACGAACTCGGAGACGAACCCAGGGACACGCTCGAAATTGCCCCCGCCAAAGCCGGGCAACAGCACGAGATTGCGGCCTTCGACATAGTTAAGGTCGCGCAACGCGTCGTAGAAAACTTGCCAGCGACCTACCGTCCCCGGATCGGTGCCAATCGAAAGCACGCCGATGCGATAGACCCGCGTGGCCGGCTGTGCCGGCGTTTCGGCCTTCGTAGCCAGACTCCCGTTCGCGGCAACTTTTGGTGCTTCATTAGGACCGCAGCCGTTTACGACAATCAGCGCAACGAGAAATGCTCGCCGGTCCATCGCGAACTACTCCGTTGAATTTGCGAGAAATGCCGCAATCCTACCGCGCATCGAACAATCGAGGACATGTTCAGGTTGGTCCATTCCGCGATTAGCAGTGTGCCGGCCTAACGTAACAAGCTAACCGGCGGGCCGCGCCGACGTGGACAAGAACGAAGACACGTGCCGGCCCGTCCGGTTGAGCGCCGGGTTAGGCCACACTCGCCACCCGACCACCGCCGCCCGCTGTTACTCCACTGCCTAGCGGAAGCGCGATAGCCCCTATCACTTGCCTTTCAATCCATCACGCCAGGCCATTACCTCCAGTTCACCGCGGACGGCTTCCTCCACCGCGATGACCGGGCGCGCCTCGAATACGAAAGAAGGGAGCATTGAACAAAACTTGTGAACGGTAACGGGATCGTCGCAATCTACCAGCATGTGCCCACCCCACTCGCCGACTCGCACCACGAAGAAATCGATCTTGAAATTAGCGGGCGCCTTCCATTGACCGAACACTTCGAGAATTCGTTTCTGAGCGTTCTCGTATTCCATCGGCGAACCCTGCGGCCGCTCGAACCAGCTGATAACGTACTTCATTGGTATTCTCCATATCTAAGTTGGTATCGTCCAAACGACTATCGCGTAGACGGACCAACAGGACGACGTTACAGTAACTGGCTCAGCGCTACCACCGCCGCGGGCCTATCGACACGAAGTGGTGCCTAACAAGGCCAAGCTAAGGGGGGGCGCGCCGCCACAGTCCCGCGACAAGTCGAGGTCCTTCCCCGGCGCGTTCCCTTGAGCGCGTGGTTAGGCGGCTGAAGGTTTTTCATGACGAGGGTCGTTCGAAATGGCGCGACGGAATAGCTAACGATGCGGCGCCATTTCGTTCTGCGAGAAGCGCTTCGATAGCCTTCGACCGGCGGCCAGGATCTTTGGCAACAAAGAACGGTTCAAGGGTGGCAACGCGGTCACGAATTGCCTCGATGCGCGGATAGTCATTTGGCCACGATACAAAGTCGTCCCACTCAAGTGAATACTCCAAGCGTCCATCGATGAAGCGGTCGACGAGCGTCACGAAGGAACTGAGATCGTTGGCACGATTCTCGCGGACGTGGACGCACAGGGCAGGACTGCTCGCCGTCCCCGAGTCCTTACGGGCGAACGCGAATGATCGTCTTCCCCGGGCGTCGCTCGGTCGGGTTGAAGGCGGCGACAGCTTTGTCGAGGGTCGAGACGGTGCCGATGTTCGTCCGCAGTCGTCCGTCCCGCACCCGCTGGACGATCTCACTCAGTTGGGCACGATCGGACTCGACAACGAAGTCGATCGCAAGGCCGTCAACCGGCCGGGCCTCAGACGGCCCGACGATGGACACCAGCGTTCCTCCGGCTCGCACCAGGCGCGCCGACCGCTTCCCGATGTCGCCGCCGATGAGATCGAACACCAGATCAACGCCGCCGACGTCTTCGAGAACGTCGTTGTCGAGGTCGACAAACTCCTGCGCGCCGAACTCGAGCGCCCTCTGACGGTCGGCGGCGCGTCCAGTGCCGATGACGTGGGCGCCGGCCTCTCGTGCGAGTTGCGTCACCATCGACCCGACTGCGCCGGCCGCGCCGTGCGCGATGACGCTCTGGCCCGCCCGAAGGCGGCCGTGCTCGAACAGTCCCTGCAACGCGGTGAGGCCCGAGATTGGCAGGCTCGCGCCCACTGTGAAGTCAACGTCGCCCGCCAGTGGCGCGAGGTTGCGTGCCTCGATTGCCACATACTCGGCCAGGGTGCCGTCGCGATACCAGTCCGCGAGGCCGAACACTCGCTGTCCGACCGACAGTCCCGTCGTGCCATAGCCGAGGGCGGTGACCACTCCAGCCAGTTCGTGCCCGGGGGTCGACGGTGTTCGGTCACGCTCGCGGCGATCGGTCCAGGTCGAAGGCCACGCCAGCTCAGTTGGGACGAATCCCGACGCATGGATTTGAACGATGACGTCGTTTATCGCTGCCTGTGGCTCGGGCCGCTCGACCAGCTTCATCCCGGCCGTTCCCGCAGCCTGATCCGTTACCACGATTGCCCTCATGAGAATTGTCTCCTGTAAGGTCGGCCCAGGTGTCGCCGCGCTCAATGCGCGAGAGGATGCGATAGCCGTCAAGCTTGATCTCGTATGCCCAGCCTGCGCCGTTGGGCGGCGCGTCCACGAGCGTCGCAAGCTGAGGCGCGATCCGGTCGGGAAGCGCAGTCAAAGCGCCCGGATGCGCGCAGGGTCTTCGATATAGCGATCCACACGGCTATTCGACTTTTTCCCACACAAGACGCGCTACGATGATTTTCGAAGGATCTCTTGCATAAGGCGCCGTACACTCGTCAGAGTCATTGATCGCTTCTCCTCTTCTCAGGATTCATTAGTCTGATCTCCTATGTCCAGCCCGCGCTCTTAGGTGGCGCGTCTACGAGCGTCGCAAGCTGAGGCGAGATGCGGTCAGGAGCTGCGCCCAAGACTAGCGATGCGACGGGACGCAATCCCCTCTAACGGCTAAGCTAACCACCGACGCGCGCGAGCAAGAAGCCATAGACCCGCGGGTTCGGTTGAGCGACGGGTCGGGCGTGGCTCGCCAAGCAGTCCTTAGTCGATGAATTTCCAAGTGTCAGCTCCGTCGAAGTGGCGGACTCGGACCGAAGCAATCAAGCGTGGGTCGAAGTTGCCAAGTTTGACGCCGTGCTTGGCGCCTGGCTTTGGGTTCAACGGCTCCCAATGTGTG
>Ga0157379_10002972_pt1 | contig 14294 bp, 20 predicted proteins | sample S25metaG_FD_121802 | JGI IMG/M metagenome (GOLD analysis project Ga0157379, IMG submission 121802) | Switchgrass rhizosphere microbial communities from Kellogg Biological Station, Michigan, USA - S2-5 metaG | ecosystem: Host-associated > Plants > Roots > Rhizosphere > Soil | place: USA... | reverse complement strand
AACTGACCGAAGTTTGGCCTTCAAGTGCACACTCCCTTTCATGAGAGGTGGTGAGACCACCGTGGAAGAGTTTCACGGTCTTCTCTCTGCATTACCTATGCTAGAAACCCTCATGTTTGAGGGAGGTATGGATACGGAATTCCTACGGATTCTCAATCGTAACTATCATCTGGAGATACTGCCATCCTCAGTGGCTTGGGCCTCCAAAGCAGCAATGTGGACTCGGATGGATTGTTTGTGGTGCTAAGCATCATTTAGCCCGTTCGTATTCCCTCGAAGACAAGAACTCTCTATTAAAGGGATTCAGAGGAGTGTCGCAAAAATCCAAATTTCCGAATATATAGCCTGATGTGGCCTGATATGGTCCATGACTTGGATCAGGAGACAAAGGATGTTTAGATTGCGCTGAAAACGCTGTATACGAAATCTGACAGAAGGAGGAAAGCCCCGATAAGTCCTGATGCAGCCTGATCAGGCTGAATCAGGACCCTCAGGGCGTCAGGTAAAATGGATTTTTGCGACAAGGGCCAGGGCTCGACTACAACAGGAACAACAAATCCATTCCACGAGAGATGCTAAGTGATCTCACCGAATTGGGGCCCATTTTTACTGTTACCCTCCAGAGTTATTAAATTACAAATCAGTTTGAAAGGTGAGTTGCATTCCAGTCTAATTTACCTCTAGCCAGTGTGGTCTTACGAAGTACATGTCATATGGGATATACGCAATGATTCGTGCAGTGAGTTGGCTCGCTTTCCCTCACTCAAATGTTACAGTCTATAACAAGCCCCGATATAACACAGATCAACTATCAGAACCATGCGGCGAAGGAGATGAGGCAGATGAAAGACCTTTTTCATTGTTCTTCAGAAACTTCTCCTGGGAACCGTACAAAAATGTTCCTTATATGGATTCCTTATCGCGGGAAATCGCCATGGATTCTAATAACAATATATTAAATAAACAATGGGGTGACTTAATTTAATACAATTGGTATAATATCGGAGATTGATACATGAATAAGTGGTCGCATGACAAAATAACGCGGGCAACACCAGTCCGCTAAACATCTGCGTATAGCAAAGAAGAAACCGAAGACTCATAAAGTATCTTGTTTTGATGATTGACCTTCTACGGCCTGCCAGTCTCCAGTGCTGCTCGGAGTAGGGGGCTCCACCTTGACATCAACGGAATTTTGTGTCAAAGCTAAATTTCCTCTCCCCATAACCCATGGTGGAATTGATTCCCTAATGTCACGACCAGATGCAGCGGCTACTCCCATTTTGTAGAAAGCAAAGATAGTAAGGAAAGTTGCTGTTGAAAAGAGGGCGGTGAAGAATGTTACTCCGAGTATGACCGTTAGAAGAGCCCCTGTCGTAGAAAATATGGTTAAAACAAGAGGTAAATTTAAGAGTAAGATATAGTCACCAGCTCCAAGAATGAGAGTTCCCGAGGCAAGTAATGCGGTGATAATACCGGCAATGGTGAACAACGTTGTGATGATCAGTGTAAAACCACTGTCGAACCAGAGCTCAATGTCAATTATTTCTAAACAAAAACATCCGCCACGCGGGATAAACGGCACCCACATGAAGCATAGAAAGGGTATGGCACTGAGGATCGTGAATATAGTGAGGAAAAGCTGAAAGATGTGAGCACTCGACGAGGGCACACAATCATTGTAGAATAGTACTCACTGCAACAACTGGTCTTCTCTCTGCAAACCCACGTGTAGATGATAAAGATAGTGTGAAGATATTTTTCTCGAACCTATAAGTCCCCGAAAATTAGCCACCATACTACAAGCGATGTGGCAAAAGAAAAGAACATAAAAAGGCCAACAAGGATTTTATTCAAAGCGCATACTCACTGAGCAAATTGCCTCTGGACTACTTGTATTACATGGTCTAATGTAGAGCTCATGCCTTGATTTGCCCTTTGCTGGTCAAAGGTCATGGTGGTTGTTGGTTGATGCCAAGGAAGCTGTGTTCGTGGTTGCACCAATCGTGGCACGGTCGATCTGCTCCTGACGCTGACGTAAGATAATTATTCATTTGTCTCATTAGGGTATTTCATTTGCCCCACAAACGATCTAATGTACCAGAATTATAGAGCGTAAAGGAATAAAAAATTAAACTATATAAGGTCTCGCGCAGATTCGGCTTTCTGTGTACGTAGTGATACCTGGAATTCTCTTGCAAGCCATGATCTTGATGCACCATCCAGCAGTTCTCAGCGATGCCTTGGCCAGAAACCCTTCAGGAACAGTTCGATATTGTCACCACATTCGGTGAGGTTGACGAAACCGAATACTACGGCCCTTATAACAGTCTCCTTTCGGAACTTTTTCCCGGCTCAGAGCACTTCATGATCGCACTGAAAAAACGTCCAACACATCCCCAATACTCCGATTTCTATACCCTTTTCATTGCCCAACGACGAAAGCACCCTGTTTTTCTCATCCAGATAAGGCCGTCGGGACATATCAACAACGCCTCTGACCGCGCCTCCGCTGACGAACAGATGCGCCAGTGGTTCGACGCCCTCTATGATAAACTCAGTATCCCCACTCTCTACGGCGTCAGCGCGTTGGGGACCAAACTCTGCTTCTATTTGTATGATTCTCAGACAGGAACCCTTACGCCTCCAGCAATTGAAAGGGACCCAATAGTCGCCAACGATAGAGCGCCAGCTGACAGATGGAATCTCGACGTCATGGAGTCCGACGGAGAGCAGCGAATGAAGGAAATTGTGGCGCTTGTAAAGAAGATGTGTGAGGAGCTTTGAAATTTGTGAGCTTTTTTATGTCACGTTTTTGCGTCCACTGACAATAATTCGTTTTTATCCGGTTTGTTACTCTTTTTCTTCCAGGACAATCTCACATCAATGACTATATTTTCTTTACTGCACTTCCTATCTTGGGTCTGATCGTTATCTGCATATCAGACGATTACAGCCATCGTTCCTTCCGATATCTGCAATGTACGGCGCAGAGCATGTAGAGAAATACGAAGCAAAATTATACGGGATATACGTAGACATGTTATTACAAGTACTTATAAAAGGTTTCTACAATACTCGTCCTTAGAAACAAAACTTCCAAATGGTGCCAAGAGCCTTAGCACCACAGGAAGCTTAGTTTTCGCCCATCTTCAAGCTAACTCGCTGAGTAATTTGTATACCTACGTATCGAGTTGAATAGATACGAAGCTTTGGCATAAACGATATCGTTCCTTTTGAAAATTAGGAAGGAGAGGATAGCCCAAACCACGGCGATAGATCCTGCAATAGTGATGAAAATGGGAAAACCGTCAAAATTGCACCCATAAATAGCTGTTGCTATTGCTGCGAATATACCAGCCCAGGCGAGGAAGATGTATGGCAGACTGTGTGCAATTGCTAGTCCCAGAAAACCGTCATCCATTTCCCAAGAGTTCAAATATGCCGCCTACATCCAAAGAATAAGGTCAGGTGAGATGGTATCCCCTGGGATGTAAAATAAATAACGAACTGCCGTGCGCATAGTAAGTGCCTTTGGGTTTACATGCTGACGGTGATGATAGAACGAGGCTATCATAGAACCAACTGCACAGAGCACTGAAGAAAGAAGAAGTCCCCGGACGGCGGCGGTTTCATGCGAATTATCTGGAGTCACTGCCTGGAGAAAACTGAGACCCGCCCTATAATGGCCTGATGGTGAAAAATGGTGTCCAGTGAAAGGAGCTGAATAGACCTACGTCCAAAAAATAGTAGACTTCAGGATAGAAATCAATTTCAATCCCAGGCTGATGGGAAAAAAAAGGGCCATACATAAAGAATAACACTTTGCCATTCAGCGGTTCTTCTCTCCAAGAACCCGATCCAACGATCCAAATGAATAATGCCATCAACGATAGTGTCCTGGATACTGTTCATGTAGCTTTGATGTATGTCAAAGAGGAGAAGAGATAACAATATGGGAAAGATGGGGTGGAATTTGCCAAAGCAGTCCGGTGGGGTATGGAAACGGGTCCGACGATCCAGCTTCGCCGACTCTTCGCCGTGGTGATGAAAAATTTGACCCTTGTCTTCTGCTTGTCAATAGACATTTTAAAGCGGAGGGAGTTAAGCCTTACATATTGCTTTGACAATTCGAGCTAAATAATGGTTAGGAGTTTCGTGGTACATAGTTGATAGACTGATCCACACTTACCCAATATCCACACTTTATCTTCATTTTGAGTCTTCACTGAGGGATTGTAAGCCTGATTCTCCTGTAGAATAATACCGCGACTTGCCTTTCAAGATATCTATGTATTTCTCACAGTCTTTTGGAGAAAAGACATAGGTTGAGGATTGGGACGTCATGCCATCTGCGAGGGATTTAAACCGAGGACGCCCCACTTTATTGGTGAACAACAACAAACCAACTTGGCCTTGAATGAGAGAGCGCAATGCAAAGTCTAGAGCCTTTTCTGGGCACTTGATGTGCTCCGGGAAATACTCCACATGGTTCCAATATAGCATTCTGCGCTGTGTGACTAAAACGAGGAGTTTAGTCTAGTTTAACAGATGATCAAATATGGATCTTACTCATATGGGTCTCTGAGCACACCTGCCACAACCCGAGTGGTTCTGAATGAACGTTGGAGACATAGAGCACTGTCTCCGCAGAATGATCTACCACATAATATCTTACAAGGTTCTCGTCAGCGTCCGATACCTCAATCAATGTTTCCAGGTTTCTGGAGTCGAGCGTAGAAAAAGTCTCCCGAAGGGCGGACCACACATTCTCAATAGTTCCGGCATGTGCCATAATATTGTTTTCGGTGACAATCTTCTTTCCTTCATTGACATAGTACCGTTGCCCCTCGGGATGGACATACGCTTTCCAACCAGCTGGAAGATGTTCAATCCTGCAAGTAAAAATCCGTCGGAGTTAGCAATTGGTTTAGAAGTAGTTTCACAGCGCCGCGAACCTATTAGGTGGCAATCCCGCGTGGATAATTCTGTAGGATGTATTGACATCTCTAGGGAAAGCTGAGCGAACGAAAGGGTCAAAGGATATGTGAGCAAATTCTCGTACTTCGGAGCCTTCCTGTATCGTCGTTTTCCAAATGCGTCAGGTTGGGTTGGCTCAATACGAATTTGCTAACGGCAATGTCAACAATTTTTCAGGACTGAGCCACAGAACTTACGTCAGTTCCTTCGGGGTGGGTATCATATTCAGACTCTGCTTGCTGAATGCCTTCCATTCCATTTTGATCGTCCGTTGCGCCACCCGCTTCGAGGTCGCCTCTTCCTGCCGCGGGTGCGTGGCTCATAACGGGTGAGAAAATTCGACGAACCAAAGCGGGGAGGGTCTCCAGTTTGCGGCGGAGGAGTGTTACGATGAAATTGAGGATTTGAAATATCCTCTTGACATGGTCCCAGATATATCTCATTTCGTCTAGATGGTGTGATGACAAGGTTATGGATATCTTTTTCTTTTTTCTTTTTTTCGAATAGGTATATAATGCCATCTTGCCGTGAACAATGAGGTTTCAGCACCAGACCATCTTCCGATAAGAATTCCAGAAGTTTCGGACCCTTTTGCCAACGATGACCAGTCCCAATCCAACCGTGTTGGAATATTACCCCACCAAGACGAGCGGGGTTGAGGAATAGGAAGATCATGGCACTGACAGGCTGGAAAAACTACTTGACACCAATATGATTTTAACTCTTCTCCAAGCTGCCAGCAAGCTCAGCCAATCAGACGTTACGTTATTTCGTAATCCGTTGATCCTTCCAAGAGCATGGCGGGACAGACTCTGATAGTAACTGAACGTATGCTAAGATTGTGCATAAATGGGATCGTCGTCAAACCCCGTTTTCGATACACCGGAAGGAAGCGGACCCGAGAAAGGAGCTGCAAGGTCACTCCTTCAGAAAAGAATCTGCCATTCAAAGAACATAGATCAAGAAGGATATGCTGTGCAACTTCCTTGGAGCACGAGGTTAGCTGGAGGAGGCCTGCAGGAAGCTAATACATTTGGTCAATGTTTCAGATATTAATAAATAACCTGGTAGGAAATCTGATAAACGTACCCTATCTGCCCAGGCTCACTCCAGAAAAGGAGATGGAGCGTTAGAGTCTTGAGGACACGGTTGCGGCACACCTGCGTCGTTATTCATATCCATCCACCTCGTAAACATTCGTGGTTTGAAGAAATCTGGAATAATAGAGCCCGACCGAGCGTTTAAACGGTGACAAGGAACTACGAAACCCTAGAAAGGAAGGTCCTTGAGATGTTGCATACTTTGTTGTAGATGAATTACTAAAATTTAGTCAATATCCTTTCAAACCTCTGAACGTCAGCAAATAGCAAAACCAATGATAAGCCAGAGATGGAAAGTCGACAATTTGTCGTTCAGGGCAGGCCCAAGCTTGAGACAATTCAGCCTCAGATGAAACTGGCTGAAACTGGGTGGAATAATACTTCTTTGAATATCAGATGTCAATGTGATGTAGTCCTGTGAAGAAGAAAAAAAGCGTTGAAGAGTATTGTGATATCTTGAAAAGCTGGGAAGAAGTTTGGAGTAAGCGCCTGTGGTGCCTATTCTTCTCCTGCTCATGTCTGGGGCGTGGAATCGCGTATGGAACTCTTTCAGGTCGAAAGCAACTGTGAGTCTATGCAATATTTATATCTTCTCGATCAATAGACATACGATTCTACAGAAACGTCTGGCCGGAAGGGACCTTGAAGGCAGGTACAGCACACATCTCTCCGCAACTCAAGGCTCATTTTATATAGGAAACCGTTTCTATGAATCCTCTTTGGGTAAAGCTGGATAGTTCATTCGTCATTGTACGCGTTGAGCAATGTCTTGTAGGTCACGATGAACGGCCACGAAGGACAGTTGAGGTATCTCTTCATTCCGTGAAAAAATATTGCATTTTAATCCATTTCCAAGTATGCTACTGGTGTAAAAAATGCCGCAGATGCAGCAAGTCGCTTGCCACATATACCAAGTCAGTAGTTTTGGTATGCTCTAATGCTATAATCTTGAGCCAACGATTAACATCCGTCGATTCGCAGTCCAGTGGTCAGCATGGTTAGCCCACACTAGAACAAATCCTCCCTCTATAGAGGTTAGATCATTTGGAAGGAATTTATGAATGATTCCGCTCACTCATTTACTAGGAATTGCAGAAGGAACAGCTGAGGCTCGAACGTCTGTCGGTGAACTTGGCAAGGCTGAAAGCCGAAGACGAAGAGGAAATGCGAAAGGAAGCTATAGCACGCCAATCTGGATCTGCTAAAATTCAGCAGCCATCTCAACCTCCACTAACTATCTCTGAGCCTGAACAAGCTGCGGCTGAACCCTCACAACCCCCACCTGAGGCTCCACCTTCAAGACCTATTGGTTCTACTGCCGAACCTCAATCATGGACACCTCAAACATTTAAGAGAAGTTAAGATCACATTTTGCCATTGGGAGCTGTATTGAGAAGACCATGAATAATATAATAAGAAGCGTAAAGAACATAGAATATTCTACACCGAAAAAGACGGCATTTTTCGAATAGAAGCCATATTAAACCATCGCACATTACAAACAAATGAAACTTTTCCGATCACAGCCCACTACCGTGGTGCAGGGAGGCCGCTGGAAGGAGCACCGATCTCCGTCAGTTGGAGAAGAGGATCAAGCTTCCCTTTGAACTCAGGAAGGTAGTGCGCGCCAGTGTATGGACACTGAACTGAAGGCGATCCTTTGTAGATGGGTGTGAAAGCGGCACCGCAGATCTCAAAGTCTGTGAACTCGTCATACGAAATCTCGACGGCATTGCGAGGGTTACGCTCTCCAGCTGCAAGTGCACGTTGGGCCTGAAAACGCGAGGTTAAAACATTGCACTCCTCATTCCAATTGCAGCGACTCACAATCTGGCTCAACTTAGGATCAGGCTTCAAATCGAGCAGCCTCCTGGCAAGCTTTGCTGCGGTGGCGTGGTTCTCGGCCTTTGTAAAGATGTTCATGGCACTTCGCAATGCAATCTTGAGATGGTTCGGCTGCAACTTGCAGTGCGCGAAATAGATTGCGAGCTCGAGATTTCGGCGTTTGTTATCAGGTTCAGCCTGGATGAGTCTTCGACGTTCGAGTTCGATCATGACACCAAGAAGATACTCTTTAGTGGATGTGACCAATCCTCGCCACTGATTTACTTGTCAGTGACTTGCCATTAATGAGTAGAAAGAATATTTTTACCTCTGCAGCCTCATCATCGGTGGAAACTAGAGAGAATAAAAGTGTTTGCAGAACAGAGCGGAAAGCTGCTTCTGCTTCAGGCAATTTGCTTCCGGAGGTGAAGAGGCGGAATGCTTCTCGTAGGTCATTCTTGATCGATGCAAGAGTGTGGACAGCAATTGGCAGAACACGCGTCGCGGAAGACTCTTCGATGTTACGGCGGATATGGAGTTGTAGTGGAGGAAGAGACGCGTTAGGAGACAAATATGTATGCGAAGCACGGTAGATTGAAGTGAAGAACGGCTTGAGGGATTCGAAGGCGACAACGCCGTGCTGACGGTTGAGGAGCTACAGAAAGAGCGTCAGTATTCACAACCCTCAATCATAACAGCTGATACTCACTTGCATGGCGGACTCGAAGGATCCAGCGGCGATATGGTCCGCAGCGAATGGAGAATTCCGAACCCACATCTCCGATTCGCTGACACCAGGGGCAGCACCAGCACCAGTTTCGCCATCGATCTCGGCGACCTCTTCACCAACATCAATCTGAGCCTCAATCTCCTCTGTATCCAAATCCCAACCAGCAGCGTCTTCTTCAACATCTTCTTCTTCGGCAGCTTTATCCTCACGCATCCAATCGTCGGCGCCTGCAGTCTCATCATCGACACCGTTGACATATTCTCCTTCGACATGACCGTTGACGAGGGCCTTTTCGAAGAAGCTCTCGCTAGTGGATAAGGAAGGCCAGTTGAGTTGAGGAGTAGGCGTAACAATCGGGGGTGGCTTCAAGGTCGATTGTCCGAACGACGGGACGTCTTCAAGGTCCGATTCTTCTAGACCAGCTTCGTCAAGGATCTCTTGGGCAATTTCGTCTAATCCGTTAGTCTTAGCCGTAAGATACGCCAAAGGTACTAACAAAATCCTAAATCAGATAACGTTTAACTGATGAAAGTATGAAAACCCACAGAGGCCAACATCACGCAAGAGGCTAACACGGCTTTGCACATCACCAGCGTATAAGGCGTTGTGGAAACGCGACATGGGATCACCTCGAGACTCTGCAATCTTCTGCATCTTGAGCAGTTTATCCATACTACCAGTAGCGAGGTATAGGAAGGAGAGCTTATCGAAGCTCTTGGTCTGTTGATAAGCCTTCTCGACGATCTATATTAGTGTGTAAGTAACATTCTTCTACATGACTAGGTATAACCGACCTTGTGGTTGCCCTGCTTCAAGGCCTGTTGGGCAAGACGATTCCAACACTCAGGCCTGTCAATCGCCCTTGCCATCTCTAACGCAACATCCAAGTTGCCACACTCGATCGCAAGGTCGAAACGAGTAGTTTTATCTTGAACGAAATGCAAAGCAATCTAGATAAAAGTTAAGTACCACAGTCAAATACGGATTCAACAAACGCACCTCAGGGAAGCCCTTCCTTTGGAGATAGGCAATAATACTCTGGCCTACAAGGTTGGATGTACGGATAATATGAAGAACTTCGTCATAGTTGTTACGAGTGAGGGCAAGTTTGAAGCGATACTCTGTAGGGTCGATCGAGATGGTGCGGGGGCGAGCGCTTCGATCGAGGCAGTGAAGCGTCTTGCCCTTGACACGGGTGAGGTAAACTGGTTGATCCAATGTACGAATGATGCCATTGTCCCTGCAATTAAATGTGAAAAGGATATATCGTGAATCTAAAGATGGGGACGTACCCATTGGGAAGAGTATATTTGATGTGGTTGAGAGTCGAATAGAGGAATACGCCACTGTCGTCCCAAGCACCAGACTTGATACGAATTGTCTCATGAATGAGACTGCTTTGACCAAGCATTTTATTGGCGATAGTGATGGCTATAATGACAGAATAATTAGATGGGGTTTATTGCATTAAGACAGGGACTTACTATGCTTGCTTAAAAGAGCCACGAGCATGCCATCAGTGCTCCAAATAACATACTTCACAGGAGGGGTTGGGATCTCAGCAAGGATCTTCTGCTGCTGGATGTCGTACAAAACAACTGCGTTCGGCGCACTCAACAACAAACTCCCAGTCCCACCATAGAAGATATCAGTGATTTGGACGGGAGGCTTGATGGTCTTCGTAATCGAGTTGGAAAGATCACGAATTTCAATCGTCTATAAGAGAATATGAGGGATGGCGCTGAGATATAATGCGCCCAACTTACTTGTGTCGTTTTGTTAAGGACAGCAAATCTGTTACGCGCGACGAAGATAGCGCTTGAGCCAGAACCTCTTTTTCCATCGCTAGACGAATCACGAAGTTCCCCACCAGCTTCCTTGGGTAAGGAGGTCAGCTCGTAGATACCGCCATCGGAAGTCGAAGTCGCAATGATAGCACGTTCAGCCGGGTTATAGCTGAGAGTCCTAGGTTGGCTATATTGACTGCCAAGCTTCCTGACGCTAAGAACACCAACATCTGCGCCTGTGTTGAGATCGTACTGGCGAACATATTTGTCCCTGATATAATAAAGATTATCCAAGTGAAGCGCAAAGGCGGGACGTTCCCTTTCCAGCTTGAAGACAATTAAGCCGTTATCATGACCTATAAATGTATAAGTGGATGTTCGGTTAAATGGCTCCAAAAGACCCACCTGCAGCAAATAAGTTGAGTTCCGGATGGCAGGCAAGAACCCAGAAACGGTCATTCTCCCTCCTGAAAGTTTGAACAGCAGTACGCTTGCCCATATCCCAAACACGGATAGTCTTGTCTTCACCGACCGACAAAATGAGTTCTTGTCTTGGGTGGAAGAGCGCGCTGGAGACATTGTTGAAATGGCCACGACAGGTATCGACCTCCCACGCCTTAGTCTCGCTCATTCGCCAGAGCTTAATTTGCCTATCATCACCAGCAGAGACAATAAGAGGCAAGGTCGGATGAAATGAAGCCCAGTTAACACCACGATCATGGCCCTCTAGGACATACTTGACTGTTGAAAAGGTATCGAATGTCTCGAAAGTGCCGGGTTGGGTATTTGGGGTGCTTCTACGGAGGCCAGAGATGTCCCAGACCCGAACTGTTTGGTCCATGGAAGCAGAAACAACAAGGTCTTCTTTAGGATGGAACTGCGCCGACATGATATAGTGCGAATGGCCGGTCAAAATGGCAATGCAGTTACGAGATGTGCTGTTCCAGATTCGAATGGTTTGGTCATCAGAGGAAGAGAGCTACCGACGACGTCAGCTATTAGTACCAAATAGCCGTTGTGAACATACAATCCACGGCATTTCATGGTGAAATTGAACAGTCCGGACATAATCGAGGTGACCATGTAAAGTGAATAGACATCGACGACTCTGAGGACGAAGATCTATTACAAAGTAAATATCAATCTGATACTTCAATAGTAACCATCTCACCCCAAACTTTGATCTTGTAGTCATCACCTCCACTAGCGAGCAATGGTCGACTGGGATGAATGGCAACTGCCCGAACAGGGCCTATATGGAACGTAAGAGAACACTCTTAGTAAGGCCTATAAAATACTGACCATCATGCTCATCGAAACGATCGACAAGTGTTCCCATTTGGTAGTTCCATAGTTGCACACTTCCATTATGCAAGGATGCAGCTAGCAAGGGCCTAGTGGGATGAAAGGCGAGCCCTTAGAAACGCGATTAGCTCCAACATATAGATAAACAAATCTACGCAACATACCTTTGACTCGGTTACTTTTAGATTCGAACTTGGTGAGCAAATTCATGAGCGCGTCTTGTGGAGGAAGACAGTAGGATAGGAAGCAAAGTGGTATATAAAAGTAATACTTTCGACGACTCTCCTGAGCCTCGGGGGCGGTGTGCTAGACGTGAAAGAGAGCTGTGGGAGCAGTTGCAGACGCAACACGCTACTCAACACTGAATACGTGTACGTCGAGAACTACGGAATGGGCGCCCATGTACGCTTGTTGGGACTTGTTGTATGTACTGTGCCTAGGAATTGTTACAACCCCAACCACCATGTCCTCACAGACCACACCTGTAAATTCGCCTCAACCAATATCTTTATCTCCGAATCAATCCTCAAAGAAAGAAAATTTGGAAGAAAAGTTGGGAAGTCCATTCGAACCCTTCAATGTCGGCAACGTCATTTCCTCTTTTGACGATGAGTCTACAAAGTTATCTCAATTCGAAGGAGGTATGGTATCTTACGTTTATTTTAAAAACACTGTGGTATTTGTTTCTGTACGAGCTGGAAGGGACTTTCGTCCTTAATGCGTATGCGACGCCTATGTGCCTTTCTGACCCCTATGGAACATTTTTATTGACTCCTCTTGCATCTCTGTCCTTTAAATCATACAGAATTCAATGAGATGCTTTTGTCCACCATGCTTGAAGTCAGAGCTTGGGCTCTCGCTCGCCCCATCGTCGAAAGGGACACCACCGAAGACGCGCTTGCTACCCAAGTAGGAGAACTGCAGAAGATCCAGGACGAACAAGGCACGTTTTCATTCTTTGGTATGATCACCTCATTATCTATAGAACCTTTCTATCACCTTCTCACATCATCCATTCCTGTATTATCTTTGGTATTTCTTCCGACTAACCCCTCTTTTCGTGATTCGCAGAACAAACGCGACTAAAACTGCTCAACTTTATCTCTTCGATCAAAACTGCTTTGGCGGCTCTAACTACTGGCTCAAATTTATGACAGCTCTCACTTTCTGATCTCAATGTTTTTTCTACTATGCTCGATATCTCGTCTCCTCGCTCTCATCGGTCCTATGGCGCAAATATCTGTATCCCGGTGCCGTAAAATATCCCGAGCTTCTTCCGTCTACCATTTCTTTCGAATAATACAAGCATGGTGTATGTATGGTCTTACTGTTAATTTATTGCTTTCGGGCGAAAAGGAAATCTGCCTCCGTTACACAAGCTTGACTAAGCGAGCCCTCCAACACGAGGCTGTGATGACTTCTAGGGAAAGTTACATCACAAATAACTACTTTTATAAGGACCGGTGGCAGAAATCCGCTGTACAGCTTTCGAGCGATCTCTTCTTCTCATGGCCAACCCACTTCTGTCGCGGTGTCGAGCTGTACTGCGTTCAGTCCTCGATTTGCTGAAATCATGGAGTAGATCGAGCTTGCAACTGCTATTACGGCTATGGAGATCCATCACCGCTTTGCTTTCTGGTCGAAGGACTCGACCTGATGAAAGATCTCCCTCCGATGAAACCCATTACTATGATAAGCATCTCTCTGGGAGTACTGTCCATTGGGCTGTTGCACCCAGCAGAGATCACAGTATGCAAAAATCCTCAAGTGGCGCATTGAGCACGACCTCAACCGGTCCGTTAGAAATACAGCCAGTTGCCTCCTCTAGTTCAAGTCCCAGTGCTCTAATTCAAGAGGGACTTCACCTGGACACAACACCAAAGCGCATAATGCGACAGAATACTGTTCAATCACCCACCAGCACTGTTTTTGATCATGAATCTCCCATCCTCAAACGGAGGTCACTTCATAGTTGCTCTGAGGAGAAATCCCTGGAGGATGAGCCCTCCGACTCGACTCATAAATGGTGCCCATGCCTTCCGGATAATTCCCTTCGCTATACTCCTCGCGAACGGTGAGCAAATGCCTATATACTCACTATCTGCGAAGATCAACATCGCTTACGAATCTACAGTCCCGAGCTCGCCTCATTATGCGTTCCCGCTGGTCCTCTCGCCCCTCTAGGTCGTATAAGGTATGAAAATAATTGTGTTGCTTATTACGCCGTACGTTGACGAAATAATCGACATTCAAGGCGACAAGGTTCCCTAGGAGAGTGGCAAAACTATATTCATCCGGAAGGGCTTTCATACTTTGTAAAAACGTTTGATGACGCTATTCAGGGCATTACACTCGTTACAGAAAGCGATATGGCCGATAACGAACTCATATCTCAAATCACCACATATTCCACGCAAATCATCTCCAGACTAAATTCGAATTGGTTACCTGAATCCCACCATCACATCGAGTTGGTTATCCTTGACCTACGCGATGGCTGGTTCGGCTATTATTTTGTCAACCATGAGGATGAAATCCTCTTTTGGCTGGAGGATATAACCGATAGTT
>Ga0157379_10002971_pt1 | contig 14306 bp, 11 predicted proteins | sample S25metaG_FD_121802 | JGI IMG/M metagenome (GOLD analysis project Ga0157379, IMG submission 121802) | Switchgrass rhizosphere microbial communities from Kellogg Biological Station, Michigan, USA - S2-5 metaG | ecosystem: Host-associated > Plants > Roots > Rhizosphere > Soil | place: USA... | reverse complement strand
TGACGGTGTTTTTTTCGACCCGCGCTACGACGAAGCGCTGTTTGCTCGTCTTTGTCTTTGGCCGTTTCAGCTTTCGCGCCATCCCGAATGTCCCCTGCATGCCGGCTGCGGCGGCGAGACTACAGCAACTTTGGGTTGACCAGCAACGCCGACTAGCGGCGCTAGCGCAGTGATCCGATCGTGAGCCCTGCGAGACGCAGCCCGTGTACCAGATGCTCGCGATCTTCCGGACGGCGGAACGGACAGAACGATAAGAGCCACTCCACATACTGCGTCGGACCCGCCGACGCCTCACCGGCCCAAAGGGCGCGAACATCGGCGATGAAGCGTTCCGCCCAGTGGCGGGCATCGTCCATGCGGCCGGCATAGGCATAGGCGGCTGCCTTCCACGCCATGAATTTCGGTGAAGTGTCGCCTGTTTGTTCGGCGACGCGGATCATGTCGTCATAGCGGTGCGCCGCGAAATACGCCTCGGCGAGGTCGACCGAATAGGACTTTGGATGAAACGGATTGAGCCGGATCGCCGCGAGCATAACATCGACGGCGGCATCCGTTTCGCCCAGATACATCAGAGTAGTCCCGCGATCCATCGCGCGATCCGCATCATTGGGATTGAGTCGCGTGGCGATATCGAGATGCCTTCGCGCCGCATCGAATTCGCGTCGCCACAGATGCGACCAGGCGAGCGATAGGTGCGTCAGCGGATCGCTATCATCCAACGAAGCGGCCTTGAGCGCAAACTGCTTGGCCTGCTCGCGCAGGGGTGCCAGCGACGTTCCAGCGGCAGAAAATAACGTCAAGCTGTTGTCGATGGCGGCGAGATAGCAATAGGCACGGGCAAACTCCGGGTCGATCTCGGTTGCCTCTTCGAAATAGCGCCGGGCCTCGAGTTTGCTCGGACCGTCCGTGGCAGCGTGGTATTTGGCCTTGCCGCGCAGGTAGCAGTCATAGGCGCGCATATGCGCGGTTGGTTGCCGGCGGGCGATCTCGAGCTCTTCTGTTTCAATCTTCGGCACGATGGTCGCCACCACGCGCCGTGTCACATCGTCCTGGACGGAAAAGATGTCGGACAGCTCAACGTCATATTTTTCCGCCCAGACATGGCGGCGCGACTCGGCATGGATCAACTGAACCGTGATGCGCACGCGCTGGCCGATCTTGCGCACGCTGCCCTCGACCAGGAACTGGATACTGAGCTCCTTTGCAATTTGCTTCACATCGACCGACTTGTCGCGATACACAAACGAGGAATTTCGCGCGATGACCGAGATCGTTCGAAAGCGCGAGAGCTCGGTGAGCATGTCTTCGGCAATGCCGTCGCTGAAGTAGCTCTGCTCGGGATCGTTGCTCAGATTGACAAACGGCAGGATCGCGACGGCAGGTGTGGGGGACGTCTCGGTCTGCTTGGTGGTCATCGGCTTGTGCGAGGCAACGATGCGAAAAACCTGCACGGGTTTGGCGATATTTTTTAGCACATGCTCCCCGAGGTCTTCGAGCGCTCCGGCGATTTTGCCCGTAACATGTTGTGCGATGGATTGGGACACCACCACATCGCCTGGCTCCGCCAGTGTTTGCAGCCGCGCCGCGACATTGACGCCGTCGCCCAGCACGTCACCTCCCTCCAGCACGACGTCACCGAGATTGATGCCGATCCGAAAGCGCATTTGGTGATCGGGCGCCACCGAGTGGTTGCGGATTGCCGCTCCCTCCTGCACGGCCAGCGCGCAGTTCACGGCGTCCACGGCGCTGTCGAACTCGACCAGCAGGCCGTCGCCCAACGTCTTGACCAGCCGGCCATGCCCGCGACGAATCGCGGGCCGAATGTACTCGCTCATGTGCCGTTTAAATTGCGCCAGCGTGCCGATCTCGTCGGCGCCGGTAAGGCGGCTATAGCCGACGACATCGGCCATCAGGATGGCTGCCAGCTTGCGGCGTGATTTTGTTCGAGACTGTGCCATGTTCCCAGACCGACGCAGGGGCGCGGCCTCCAGGTGAGACCGTATGCATCATACAACCTGGTCATTGTGCCACACAGTCAAAGGCAATGTCAGAGCGTTGCGCGTTGACCGCCCACTGACAAAATTCGGCTAAAATTCTTGCTTGTTCGGCTCAATGGTGCATATGGCGTTGCACGCCCGCACCGACGAAGTCGGCGACGAAAGATGTCTTCGGCGCAAGCCGCACATCGTCGGGTGTAGCGTATTGTTCGATCCGGCCCGCGTTCATGACGGCCACCAAGTCGGCGATGGCAAAGGCTTCGTCTTGGTCGTGCGTCACGAAGATCGTTGTCAGGCCGAGGCGTTCGTGCAGCGCGCGCAGCCACACGCGAAGCTCGTTCCGCACCTTGGCATCGAGCGCGCCGAACGGTTCGTCGAGCAGCAATATGCGGGGCTCGATGGCAAGTGCCCGTGCCAGCGCGACACGCTGGCGCTGGCCGCCTGAGAGTTGGCTGGGATAGCGCTTTCCGAGACCCTCGAGCTGTACAAGCGAGAGCAACTCGGCAACACGCTCCTCGATTTCTGAGCGTGACGGCCTCTCGCGCCGGCTGCGTACTGTTAGACCAAAGGCGATGTTCTTCTCGACCGTCATATGACGGAAGAGCGCGTAATGTTGAAACACGAATCCGGCACGCCTTTCACGCGCGGGCACGCCCAACCAATTCAGATCGGCGAAGTGGACGCTGCCGGAATCCGGAAATTCCAGTCCGCCCAAAATGCGCAGGAGGGTGGTCTTGCCCGATCCCGAGGGTCCCAGCAACGCCACGAACGCACCTTGTGGGGCGGTGAAGCTGACACCTTTCAGGGCGTCGAAGGTACTGAACTGCTTGGTGACCGAGTCGATGACCAGGGACATGACAGCCTCTTCAGTGGTGATGGGCGGCGGAGATTTCGTCGGCATAATGCCATTCCAGAAAGGACTTGAGTGTCAGCGTGACGAGCGCCGACAACGCAAGCAGCGACGCGACGGCAAAGGCGCCGACATATTGGTAGTCGTTGTAGAGGGCCTCGATGTGCAGCGGCATGGTGTCGGTCAGGCCGCGGATGTGGCCCGAAACAACCGACACCGCTCCGAACTCGCCCATGGCGCGCGCGTTGCAGAGCAGCACGCCGTAGAGCAGACCCCACTTGATGTTGGGCAGAGTGACGCGAAGAAAGGTGCTCCAGCCACTGGCGCCGAGCGAGACGGCAGCTTCCTCTTCGTCGCGGCCCTGGTCCATCATGAGTGGGATCAACTCGCGCGCGACGAAAGGAAAAGTCACGAACATCGTCGCCAAGACGATGCCAGGCAGGGAAAAAATGATGCGCAAATCGCGGTCGCGCAGCCAGGTGCCGAGCCAGCCTTGCAGTCCGAACACCAGCACATAGATCAATCCGGAGACGACCGGCGAAACGGAGAACGGCAAATCGATCAGCGTGACCAGGAACCCTTTGCCCCAGAAATCGAACTTTGTAACTGCCCAGGAGGCAGACACGCCGAATGCGGCGTTCAGCGGTACGGCAATCGCCGCCGTAATCAGCGTCAGGCGGATTGCTGAGCGCGCATCCGGATCGGTGATTGCGCTCCAGGCTTCGCCAAAGCCGTTGGCCAGCGCTTCTTTGAAGACGATGACGAGCGGCAGTATGAGGAAAGCGCCGATGAATGACAGGGCTAGCGCGGTCAGGGCCCAGCGCATTGGCAATGGATCCTGCGTCGGTGCGCGCGGTTTGAAGATGACTTTCATCGCCGCGTCGCCGTCCAGGTTTGCAGCAAGTTCAATGTCAGCAGCATGACGAACGAGATTGCCAGCATGATCACGCCGATGGCGGCTGCCGCGGCATAGTCGTTCTCGTTCAGCTTGATGATGATCAGCAGTGGTGCGATTTCCGAGACGCCCGGCAGGTTGCCGGCAATAAAGATGACTGAGCCGTACTCACCGACCGCACGCGCGAAAGCGAGTGCCGCTCCGGTCAACAGCGATGGTGCCAGCATGGGAAGGACAACGCGGCGAATGGTCTGCAGACGTGTTGCGCCCAAGGTGGAAGCGGCTTCCTCCGATTCCATGCCGAGGTCGACCAGGATCGGCTGCAGCGTACGCACAACGAATGGCAGGCCGATGAAAGTCAGCGCCATCACCACGCCGAGTGGGGTGTAGGCGACCGTAATGCCCAATGTCTGCAGCGGTTGGCCGATCCAGCCGTTGCGGGCATAGAGCGCGGACAACGCAATTCCCGCCACCGCGGTCGGCAGCGCGAACGGCAAATCCACCAGCGCATCCACCAGCCGCTTGCCCGGAAAGCGGTAGCGCACAAGCACCCAGGCGACGATGAGGCCGAACACCGTGTTGATCGCCGCTGCAATGAGCGAGGCGCCGAACGAAAGCTTGAGGGCGTGCAGCACGCGGGCGTCACTGAGAACGGCCCAGAAGCCACTCCAGCCGATTTCCCACGGCCGGATAATGAGGGCCGCCAACGGTATCAGTACGATGGCCGACAGGTAGAACAGCGTGAAACCCAACGAGAGCCCAAACCCGGGCAGGGTGCTCGGGTTCCGCCACCGGGCGGCGAGTGGCGCAACTGTGGTAATGGTCATCGGCCGGGCTTGTAGATCTGGTCGAACACGGCCTTATCGGCAAAAAACATCGCCTGTGCTTTTTGCCAGTTACCGAAAGTGTCGGAAAAGTCATAGAGCGTGAGTTCAGGAAATGCCGCGGCATGGGCTTTCAGCACCGCATGGTCGCGCGGGCGATAGAAGTTCGCCGCTTCGATTTCCTGGCCGCGCCTGCTGTAAAGAAACTTCAAATAGGCTTCCGCCAACACCCGACTTCGGTGACGCTCGACATTTTTGTCCACGACTGCCACCGGAGGTTCCGCCCGAATCGAAGCGCGTGGGTAGACGATCTGAAATTGGTCGCCACCCTGTTCCTTCAGCGCCAGATGCGCTTCGTTTTCCCATGACAGCAGCACGTCGCCAATACCGCGCTGGACGAACGTCGTCGTGGCGCCGCGAGCACCGGTGTCCAGCACCGGCACGTGCCGGTAGAGGCTGGCGACGAAGGCGCGTGCCTTCTGCGCGTTGCCGTCCGGCGCCTTCAATGTTGCGGCCCATGCAGCCAGAAATACCCACCGCGCGCCGCCGGACGTTTTCGGATTGGGCGTGATCACTTGAACGCCGGGTTTGAGCAGATCCGGCCAGTCCCTGATCTTCCATGGATTGCCCTTGCGCACGAGGAACACGATGGTCGACGTGTAGGGCGACGCGTTGTGCGGCAAGCGTGTTTGCCAGTTCTTGGCGATTAGGCCCTTCTGCGCGATAGCATCGATATCGTAGGCCAGGGCGAGCGTGACGACGTCGGCATCGAGCCCGTCGCCAACCGCGCGCGCCTGCGCGCCCGATCCGCCATGGGACTGGTTGATGGTGACATTGTCGCCATGCTTGCTCTTCCAATCGGCGACAAAGGCAGCGTTGATCGCCTTGTACAACTCGCGCGTCGGGTCATAGCTGACATTCAGCAGCTTGACATTGGCGGCCTGCGCCGTTCCGGCCAGCACGAAAACAGCGGCAGCCAGGGCAGCCAGAGTGCGGGTCATGTCAGAGACTCTCCCTTGTCCGACCATAGAAACGCTCAAAGCGAGATTTGGGTGCGAACGGCGAATGTGGACAGATTCTGTCCGCCGTTCAGGGTGGGGAGGGTCGGAACACCGGCGGTGGTTACCGGGGCCGGCGGCTGCAGCCGACTGACCTGGATATATTGGTAAGCGAACCCGAATTTGATGAAATTGTTCGGATACCAGTTCAATTCCGCCGTGAGAATGCGCTGATCGCCGCCGCGAACCGTATTGAAATATGTGTAGGTCCGGGTCGCGGGGCCGACCCACGCGGTAATGACGTTGGATGTATCCAGGCTGTGGCTGTTGAGATCGAGGTCACTGAACCGGCCGGCAACTTCGACCGCACCCCAGCCATGATCTTCGCCAAATCCGAACGGCCGCGACACTTTGGGCTGAGTGAACGCACCGCTCGCTACACTGTACGGCTTTTGCTCACCCGTCAGGAACCAGCTCGCCTGGACGTACCAACCTCGAAAACTGTTGTCGCTGGGCTGGACGATCTGCGTAGCGCTCGTGACTGCGTCGCTGAAAACTTTAAAGGCGATGGGCGCGCGCGCGATGTCAAAACCGTAATAGCCCGCCTGGGCATAAAAACTCTCGAAGTTGCCGGCGGCTTCGACGCCCCATTGCGTTACACGGCTTGTCGAGAGGGCGCCGGTATTCGCGAGCCTGATTCCATTTGAGTCGATCGTCAGCTCGGGCGGATCGGACAGGGTGATGCTGTTCAGGGCAGGCGCGCCAGGCGTGTCGGAGAGATTCGGCTGGCCGTTTGCGACGGCGTCCGGCAGCGAAATGACGTAGGTGCCATTTACTCCGACGACGAGATTGAAATCGTCACCATGCCAAAGCCGATCAGAGACACGGCCGACGAGCGCTTGCTGTTCGTCGAACACCGCTGAATCCTGCACTTTCGCTCCTGTATAGGACAGCGACCCAAAGAGTTCTTCGCCCATATAGAGCAGCGAAATCGCATCACGACCGTCACCGCCCGCGATATTGCGTTGCAGGTCGGATGGCGCATTGCGTTCCAGAAAGATCGTATCGCCCGCTGCGGTACTGTCTTCGAAGTTGGCGGGCGGCGGGTAAGCACCAACCCTGACCGCGAACGGTTTCAGGCCGTCATACTGCACGTAGGCAGACTGGATATGGCCGGGAGCTTCGCTGCCGCCGCTGCCGCCGAAATCGAAATTGAGATTGTACGACCAATCGCCAAAGGCCTTGCCCTGAATACCAAAATAGACGCGGCGGAAGTTGGTACCGCTGGAAAGGTCGGGGCCGAATGCGGCGGGCAGTGCGGCGGCGCTTGCGCTTTGCGAGTAGAAGCCCCAATCGAGTTGCGCGAGTGCGCGAATGGCGATGCTGAACTGGCCGTCAGGTGTGGTCCAGGTCGGCCGGCCAATGCCGAGCTTCAGCTGCGTAAGACCAAGTAGCCGGCGGTTCACGTCATCGGCTTGGTCGTGCTGACTGCGTTTGACATCGTCGAGCGTGGCCTGAACGTCCGCAAGCTGATGCTCGAGCGTCCGCAGTCGATCCGCCGTGCTTGTCGAGATGTCGCCGGCACCTGCCGCGGTGCCAGTCAAAACGATGCTCGCCGCCACGGCAATCAGGAGCGCGACTTGCCTGGTGGCTGGCCTCTGCATGGTAAAGCTTCCCGTCGTCGCGGCGCAGGCGCGCCAGTGGCTGAATCGTATAATTCCTAATCTCTACCGAGTCAATAGAGATTCAGTAGAAAAAATTGACGACCCGAGCGCTTTGACTTCCAGGCACTTACGCCCAACCTGCCTTGCGTGCCGTGACCACTGCCTGAGCCAGCGTGCGAGATTCCAGAACGTGTGCCGTGGCATCGCGTGCGGCCAAGAGGACTCTGCGAATGGCGCAGGTGGCTTCGTCAACGCAATCCTCGCACTTGTGGTAGGCCGTGACGCTGACACAGGGCGCCAGCGCCAGCGGCCCGTCGATCACGCGGATCACGTCGGCAAAGCTGACATCCTTGGGCGCCTTGGCGATGAGATAGCCGCCGGCGCGACCGCGTTGGCTGCGCACGATGCCGCGCCTTTTCAGGTCGAGCAGAATTTGCTCCAGGAACTTTCGTGGCACGCGCGCGGCATCGGCGATGTCGGCAATCTGCAAGGGAACGCCCTCGCCATGGGCTGCGAGAACGATAAGCGCGTGGAGCGCATAGCGAGCCTTTTGCGATAGCATGGTGAAACCCTTAAACCCTATTGGAATTATAGGGTTAAAGCCAACAGGTCAAGCTGCGGACTTTAGCGTGCTTCCGCCAAGATCTGCTGAACCAGCTCAATCAATGTGTTGTGGTCGAATGGTTTGGTCAGTAGCGCACGTGCGCTGGACCGGGAAGCGATGCTTTGCGATGTCAGATCGGAGCGCCCGCTGAAAAGTACAACTGGAATCTGATGGCCGCGGCCACGCAAGATCTCGAGCGCGCGAAAGCCGGAGATGTCCGGCATGTGGAGATCAAGTAAGATGCATGCAGCCGTGGAATCGAAATTCTCCAGGAGATGGCGAGCCGACGCCGCCCCGCGCGCTTCGACACCGGCTGACTTCAAGAGCGCGATGGTCGATTCCCGGACGCCGTCGTCATCATCTACGACATAGACAAAACCTTTTTGGCGACAACTCATCTACGCCGGCCTGGCGCTCAACGTAGCACAGCCTAATGGGACCTTTGGAAGCCTTGGTATAGGTGTTTTCCCCTAGTTGGTCCGTTGATACCGACATTGCGACACCCGACAGGTCGTCCATGTCTGTCGAGTGTACAGTTTTGACCAGAATGTCGGTGGTTGCAGGCGCACTGTTGCTCCGCATGCAATGGAAAAGGAACGGATGGGCGGAGCATCCGGTGCGGTGGACGGAATTCGCCGACAACAGGCTGCGCTGGCGGCCTTCGGTTCCTATGCATTCAACCAAGACGACCTGCAGAAAATACTGACCGAAGCGGCGCGCGTCTGTGCGGTCAGCCTGAACGTTCCGTATGCAAAAATTTGCCAATATAGGGTCCAACCCAACGATCTATTGATCGTCGCCGGCTATGGCTGGCGCGCAAACGTCGTTGGAGTTGTCGTCTCCGTTGCAGATGAGAGCTCTATCCAGGGTCGCGCATTCGTCACTGGCGAACCTGTCATCGTGGAGGACATTACCAAGTCCAACAGCTATTCGCTTCCGGCCTTCTATGCGGAACACGGCATCCTTTCGACGGCCGACGTATTGATCAAAGGCAAGGACGGATCGTGGGGCGTCCTGGAAGTCGACAGTCCTTTGAAGCGGAAATTCAACCAGTACGACATCATCTTCCTGACCGGCTTCGCCAATGTCGTAGCGGAGGCCGTAACCAGCCTGGAGCGCAGTCGTCAGCTGAACAGCGTCATCGCGAAGATGAAGGCCCTGATTTCGGAAAAAGACGAACTGATGAGCGAACGCACAGCGAGGGAATTTCGCATGCGCGAGTTGCAAAGCGAGTTGCAACATGTGTCAAGACTGAACGCCATGGGCCAAATGACGGCTGCCATCGCCCACGAAGTCAATCAACCGCTGTCGGCGATCGCCAACTATGTGGGTGCGGCGCGCCGCACGCTTGACGCGGCGGGGCCCGACGCACTTGAAAATGCAAAAGTCTTGCTTGAGAAGGCGCAGGAGCAGACAAGCCGCGCTGGAAATGTGGTGCGCAATCTCAAGGATATCGTCGAGAAGCGCGAGTGCCGGCGTGCAGCGGCGAATATCGCTGTCGCGGTCAAAGATTCCCTTGCTCTCGTGCTATTTGGCGCCGCCCCGTCCGAAATTGACGTTCGACTTGAAATCGACAACGCACTGCCCGCTGTGCTCATCGATCACGTGCAGATTCAACAGATACTCATCAACCTCATCCGTAACAGCATTGAGGCGATGAGCGGCGCCAGTGAGCGGCGGCTTACGATCGTTACGTGCAAAGGCGAGTCGGGATTTGTCGACGTCACCGTCAGCGATACTGGCTCCGGACTGGCACCAAACGTGTCGGAGCGGCTGTTTCAGCCATTCAACACGTCGAAAAGCGACGGCATGGGTCTAGGCCTTACGATCTGTCAGACGTTGGTTGAAGCCAATGGCGGAAGAATCTGGCGGGTTGAAGGCGTGCCCGTGGGCGCTGCCTTCCGTTTTTCGCTCCCGATCGCTCCGATAGATGACGCTCAAAGTGGTTCACGCGCTGCGTGATGCCTGGCACCCGGCCAGGTCACTCGTAGCACCCAGGCCTCGCGCTCAATTCAAGCCAGATGCGCCGCAGAAAGTTAACTTCCTCGGGCAGTTTCCCGCTCATAAAATACGACTTGTTGAATCTCAATCCGCGCGCCGGAAAGTTCTGCCATACCACGCGGGCCTGATGGGCAATGCGGAATTTCACCACGATGAGATAGAGATCCAGCGGCACCGACTGGAATGGCTTGACGGTCACCTTGGCGCCACCTTCCGAGATATCGTGGATCGCACAGTCGAGCGTGAACGCATCATTCGTCACGACGTCGCCTTCGCCATAGACAAGCTTGCCGCCTAGGCACGTACGTGTTCGCGGTGGCCGATAGGCGTGCGTCAGCGGTGGCGCTCCTTCGACTGCAGAGTGCGCGGCGGCGGCAAAGCTAGCCATTGGCTGCCCTCCGATCGGAATCACGGGTGATCAATTTGTGCTCGGCGTCACGGGCGGCCGCTTGCCAGAGCTTTGCGGTCAACTCGTCGGCCGGCAGCGGCAGCGACAGGAAGAACCCTTGGGCTTCGTCGCAGCCATGCGCGCGCAAGAATTTCAACTGTTCGGCGGTCTCCACGCCTTCCGCAGTAACCTTGAGTCGCAGACTATGGGCCATGCTGATGATCGCTGTGGCGATGGTTGCTGCGTCGGCATCGTTTGCGATGTCGCGGACGAAGGTGATGTCGATTTTGAGTGCATCGACTTGAAATCTCTTCAAGTAAGCGAGATTTGAGTAGCCGGTACCAAAATCGTCGATCGAGATGGAAATGCCGAGCTCCTTGAGCCGATCCAATGTCGAGTCCGTCGCCTCACCAGGAGAAATGAAGGTGCTTTCGGTGATCTCGAATTCCAGTAAGCTGGGGTCGACTTGGTGCCGGCGCAGTGCCTCGGCAACCTGGTCGACGAACTTGTCTTCGCGCACCTGCCGTGAAGACACGTTGACAGCGACGCGCACGCCGCCGAGGCCAGTTGACTGCCATTCGTGGATCTGGCGGCACGCCGTCTCGATAACCCAGGCACCGACTGGAACGATCAGACCCATCTCTTCGAGCGCAGGAATGAAAACACCTGGCGCAATCAGACCATGGTCGGGACGGTTCCACCGAATGAGAGCTTCAACACTGGTCAGTCGTCCGTTATCGATTTGTACCTTTGGCTGATAGTGCAGGACGAATTCGTCGCGCAGCAAAGCCAGCCGCAGCGCGCCTTCGATGTCGGTTTTTTCCTTCGCACGCTCGCTCATCTGCGCCGTGTAGCTGCGCGCGGCATTACGACCCGAGGCCTTGGCCTCGTAAAGCGCAACATCGGCGCAGCGAATGAGAGTTTCCAAATCCGAAGCGTCGGAAGGATAGCTGGCCGTGCCGATGCTTGCGGTGACCAGGATTTCCTGGCCTTGCACCATCATGGGCGTGCGCAAGGCATTGCGCATTCTGGCAGCGATGTATTGCGCGCCAAGCGTGTCGGCGGGAGTGGAGACGATCAGGGCGAACTCGTCGCCGCCGAGCCGGCCGAGCACGTCTTCCGGTCGCGAACAGGTGGCCAAGCGAGTTGCAAATTCGCGCAGCACCGCATCGCCGGCCGCGTGGCCGAGACTATCGTTCACATTCTTGAAGAAATCGATGTCCAGAAGCATGAGCGAGACGCTCGAACCATCCATCGTGGCGCGGGCAATAGCCTCGCGCAGCGCCTCTTCGAGATGGGCGCGGTTGGGCAGGCCGGTTAGCGCGTCATGCCGCGCCAGGTGCAGGAGTTGGAGTTGAGCTTCGCGGCGTTGGGTTACGTCTTCGATGATTTCGGCCACCCAGGGCGACTGTCCCGATGGATTGACGATCGGAAATGAGCGCGCGTGCACCCAGCGCACGCTTTTGTCCGGTCGGATCAGGCGATATTCGTTGCTCGTCCTGGCACTGGAAGACTTGCGCCGTTCGTGGGTGACCCATTGCAAGTCGTCGGGATGGATCGTCAGCAGGCCTTTTTCCACGGGATCGCCGGGAAGGGCGCGAATGCCGTTTAAGTTGTGCCACGCAGGATTCACATATTCGATGGTTTGCTGCTCGGTGTCCTTGATGCAAAGGGCTTCGGGAATATTGGCGGCCAGCTCGCGAAACATTTCCTCACTGCGACGCAGTTCGGCGGTGCGCTTTTCCACGGTTTCTTCCAGCAGCTTGCTGTGGTTCCTGGTTTCCTCGTTGAGCAGCCGTACCTCCAAAACATAGTGGATGCGGGTGAGCACTTCGGAGTGGTCGAACGGCTTGCTGATGAAGTCCTTGGCGCCCTCTTTCATCGCGCGCAGCTTGTGGTCGGGCTGTGCCGTGATGACGAGAATCGAAGGGAGTCTGGTCGCGTCGCACTTCTTCAGTCCCTCCATGACTTGGAAGCCGTCGAGACCGGGCATTTGAATGTCGAGGAGTATGAGGTCGAAGCAGTTTGCCCGGTGCAGGGCGAAAACGGCGGTCGGATCGGTTGTCGTTGTGATGTGCAAATAGCCAGAACGCTGCAGCATTGACTGCAAGACCTGAACGTTCACCTGATGATCGTCGACGATCAGGATCCGGCTGCCAAGAATATCGGATGAGTTGGCCATGGTGTCATGCCGCCTTTGGGTTCAGGGGACCAGTTGCCGTCAATGTCATGTCCAACGTCTCCATGAGTTCGCCGACGTTGATCGGTTTGGTCAGATATTTTAGAAAACCGGCAGCCAGTCCGCGTTCGACGTCACGCGGATTGGCATTGGCGCTCAAAGCGATAATTGGGATGTGCGAAGTGGCCGGCTCGTTGCGGAGAACGGTCATGGCGGTGACGCCGTTGGTTCCCGGCAGATGGATGTCCATGAGGATCACATCGGGCAGGTGCTGGCGCGCCAGTTCAATGCCGAGGTCGCCGGTCCCCGCAATCAGGAGGCGCAGATCGGGTCGCCGCGATACTAGCATTTCGACGAGCTTTAAATTTGCCGGATTGTCCTCAACATAAAGGATGGTCCGGATCGGTACGGCATCGTCAAGATGCGGCGGCGCGGGGACGGGCAATTGAGACTCCGATGGCCGCGAACAGGACAGATCCGTCGCGATCAGGTCCACCCAAAATACTGTTCCAACGCCAACTTGGCTCTCGACCCCGACGGTTCCGTTCATCGCTTCGACCAGCCGCTTGGTTACGACAAGGCCGATGCCGGTGCCTTGCTCGCCGCCTGATTCCTGCCCGAGGCGATTGAACGGTTGAAAGAGTTGCGCGATGCGCTCCGGCGACAGACCCAAGCCGGTGTCGCCCACGCTAAGCCGAATTCGTCCGTGAGGCCTTGCGATACAATTCACGACAATGACTCCGTTCGGCCGGTTGTATTTGATCGCATTGGAAAGAAGATTGACGAACACTTGGCGCAGTCGCGTGCTGTCGGCCAGCACATAACAAGGCGCGTCGAAATTGGGAAACGTCATGGTGATGCCGCGCTTCTGCGCGATCGGCTCCATCATGCCTTGGCAATGCGACAGGACCTCGGCGACGGACACAGGTTCCGGAGACAGTACGAGTTTGCCCGACTCGATTAGCGACAAATCGAGCACTTCGTTGATCAGCGTCAGCAGATACCAGCCGGCCTGCAGAATCTGATCGATGCTCACTGTCTGGTTGGGGGTGGGCTTGGGCGTGTCCGATGCCATCAGCTGGGCGAAACCGAGCATGGCGTTGAGCGGGGTGCGCAGCTCGTGACTCATGCTGGAGAGAAATTCCGACTTGGCGAGGTTGGCGGCCTCCGCAGTGGCTTTCGCCTCGCTTAGTTCCGCCTCGACGCGCTGACGCTCGGTGACATCGCGCACGAAACCGGTGAACAGGCGACGTTTCCCGCCCTTGGCATCGCCCACCGCCAGTTCCATGGGAAACGTGCTACCGTCCTGGCGCAGGCCGACAACCACCCGTCCCGTTCCGATTATCCGTTCCTCGCCGGTGCGGCGATAGCGGGAGAGATAGCCGTCATGCTGGTCGCGATAAGGCGGTGGCATCAGCATCTTGACGTTCTGGCCGGTTACCTGTTCCGCCGTGTAACCAAAGAGTCGAGAAGCCGCAGGGCTGAAGGACTCGATCAACCCAAATTCATCGATGATGACGATAGCGTCGGGAACCGTGTCGAGGATCGAGCGCAGGCGCGCTTCACTCTGTTTAAGCGCATCGTCGGCCGTCTTTTGTTCGGTCATGTCGCGCGTCAGCTTCGCAAATCCGAGCAACGTGCCGTCTGCATCGCGTATCGCGTTGATGACGACGTTGGCCCAGAAGCGGGTGCCGTCCTTGCGCACGCGCCAGCCATCATCCTGGTACCGGCCCGTTGTGGTGGCGTCGCGCAATGCGCTTTCAGGCTTGTGTGCAGCGATATCTTCCGGAGTAAAGAAACAGCTGATCGATCGGCCAAGAATTTCAGATGCTTCAAAGCCTTTGATATGTCGGGCGCCTGAATTCCAGGTCCGCACGCAGCCGGCCGCGTCGAGCATCATGATGGC
>Ga0157379_10002965_pt1 | contig 14319 bp, 15 predicted proteins | sample S25metaG_FD_121802 | JGI IMG/M metagenome (GOLD analysis project Ga0157379, IMG submission 121802) | Switchgrass rhizosphere microbial communities from Kellogg Biological Station, Michigan, USA - S2-5 metaG | ecosystem: Host-associated > Plants > Roots > Rhizosphere > Soil | place: USA... | reverse complement strand
GTCTGGCTGCGACATTTGGGTTGGGCTTACAACATTTGGATTCGTAGATATGCCGGCAGAAGCAGACGGGATTGACGGCGCAGCTGCTCCAGGTGGAAGCTGCATTAAGCGCTGCTTCTCACTCCGCAAAGACGGGATTACGGGAACAGGAGGAATATCAAATGATGTTTGGGGACCACTCCCCGCTGAAGTCGGGCTGGTTGCATCAGCCGGTATGGATCGTGAAGAGGAAGGCCGTGAGTCGAACCCGATGGTGGTCTGGCCAGCACTGGAAGGTCGGTTCACGGGACGTTCAAGGAGGGGCCGTTGGGAGGACGTTGAGGAGGCGGAAATATTATGGCGATAGTTGGGTCGAGAGCCGTTACTTTGGAGGCTGACATCTGGAGTCGAACGGACTAGGAGGGGATCCGTCACTGAGATCGCGCCACCGGAGGAAGAGCGTGAATGGCTGCCCATGGGGGGAACCAATGCGGATGTGGAGTAGGCATAACCTAGTTCCATGGAGCGGGAGGGTGGACTGTGAGGAGGTGTAGGAGTTCCCGAATTGCCTACGAGACCATACTAAGGGGGTTGTCAGTATGAAAGATAGAAGAACGAATTATATACGGACATGATATGGCCTAGGTTGGACATCCTCGGAGTCGAGCTCCATACGAGGGCGATTGACTTTTTCTTCCTCTTCATCAAAAATATCATCCCAACTATTTGCTCGTCGCCTAAGGAGAAATTAGACTGGTATGCAAAAATGAAAGCAAAAATCATCCACCATATATACCAAATCGCACCAATGACCGCAATGAGAGCTACTGTACCACCCACAGCACCACCTATAATCGCGCCTTTGTGAGACGATGATGACGATGGTTGTTTATCTGGGTTGTTTAATGACGGTGCAGGTGGTGCGGTGACAGTAACCGAACTGGCTTCTAGACTAGTGGTGATGACGGTGGTCACCACTACGCTGCCATTAGGCAGAGTCGTAGAGGATACTGTACGCAATTGTTAATCGAAATTCTTGATCCATAAAAAACAGAACTCACCCGTAGTAGAAGAGGAGGAGGATGTGTCGGAGGGTGGAGAAGTGGAAGGTGGATTGACCACTGGAGACGTAGGGCCATTCGTGCACTCGGTTGAGAAAAGAGTTAGAGTAGGAGTTGAGGTGGTGACTGTAACCGGTATGGTGTTGGTCGTTGGCACTTGAGAAGTAGACACTTGGCCTGATAGACAGTTTGTCAGTTGGACAGAAACAATCAAGTTGAGTACATACCACTGTTAACACTTGTTACCAGGCTCAAAGTGGAGCTCCCACACGACGCTGTTCCGCTGAGTGTTATTGGGTCCAAACATATCGTCGAGGTTGAAGTTACTGTGGTGGGCGGTAAAGTTGTGGTACTGACGGAAAAGGTGGTGAAGAGAGAGCCAGAGGTAGTCGTGAATGTCTGGAATTGAGTCTCAGTTGGAACTGTGACGCAGAGAGACATAATGGGCGATCGCCCTTGGTTAAGGAAAGAAAGAAAGAAGAGAGAGAGGAGGAAAGGAAACGGTGGCCGCTGGGGAATTGGACCCAGCCTCGAGGCTCAAAAGGCGGTGCGCTAACCAGGGGGTCCGTTGAATGGGCTCTTATCCGACAATGGGCATATTTGCGACTACCCGTCTGATCCAGAAGGCAATCTCTCATTTCCTTGTCAGAACTGTCAATCCAGATTCTTTCCTGGATTTTGGAGATATCAAATTTGACGAGTTCTTAGCTATCCCTGAAGAGAGCGCAGATCGCTGCAACTGAGTAATTCCCTGCACGGTCTGAACGATCCTCCGTAGATCTTCTCATCATCATGCATGTTGTCGCTTCTCTCGCTGAGACAGGATCAACGTCGGGACACACAGGATATACTGCCACACACAAATTTGGTCGAATTCCAAGTGAATCATGCTGTGCATTGTGAGACTCTGGACTCATCCATTCAACTTAGCTAGCCTTCCCTATCCTCAACCACAATTGTCAGTCACTATGTCGATACGACAATCTTTTTGTTCAACGACATGGCGACCGCAGACAGATAGGAGAAAAAAACAAAAAGAAAGGCTGACATTCAAGGCGGCGGGCGTGGGGCGGTCCACTTTGACAATAGCTGCAGAAGCCCATATGCATACTTGGGCGCCAAATATCAAGACGCGTTGCCGCAATCCAGGCGCGTACACAACACCACACACAACTCTCGTCGCGACTTTCCACCCCTCCTCCTTTTCTCCTCTCCACCATGCCATCCTCCGTCAAACGGGCCTTTTCGCCACCACTTTCAACGGTATCCTCAGCCCAGGGCTCGCTGTCGCCGCTCCAGGTCAAGAAGGTCGTCCTCGAAGGTCGTTCCAAACCAGAGGGCGCGGCAATTAAGATGTTTCTCAAGGTATCACACTCTAGCAAATTGATAGAAGACTAGGAACTGACTGCGTCATTTTAAGCTATCTGTAGCTATAGACAGTGTGCAGCCAGGGTCATCTATCCCCCTATTTGCTGGTATGTCGCCCTATACGTCTCCTAAGGTCTAACTGACCATATCATAGAGGATAATATTCGAATAATGGACTCGATTGTACATCCTCTTGACGATCGTTCCGTTCCCTTTTACTACTCCTCTACTGAACAGCCGTTGGTCCACAAAACTGCCACCGCGCTCCAACTAGGCCCCAAGTCTTCAAGACAGTATCACACGCTTTTCTCAACGACAAATGACTCCAATCATGCCAGTTCGTCGCGTCGAGGTCGGGAAAGCACATCATCCCATGCATCAGCATCCGACCGACATGTTGCTCAGATAGACGTGAACAACTATAGTGTCGTTTTAATCCTACCCAAGGAGTTTCCACAGCGTTCGCGCTCTAATCCAGCCGCGTCGCCTGACAGTGACGGAGATGATGGACCCGTTAAGGACCCACCCTCGGCCTGGTCCGCGCGAAGTGCTCGCCGTTCCTCGTCGCTTTTCCACAAAAGTTATCTCCATATGATGGTCGGCATGATCATTTATGTACCATATGTAATTAGACCTCCTAGAGGCCCCTTTTTGGTCCGTTTATTTTTCCATAAATCATATACCTGTCCCTCAACACTGACATGGCAAGTAGGTATCAATTCCCATCCCGAGATGTCTCGACAACCATCTCAAAATGCGGATATCAGTAAACAACTTAATCAATAATGAAACGAGACGCGTATTCGATTCTGCGTCGTCCGGCGAGGATACCTCTGGCTGGGACTTTTTGACAGATCCGCCCGTTACACACAAAGTTCCTGCCCGCAAAGGACCTTATCAGCAAGTCGACGACGACATATCGGATACTCCCAGTGCGCAGATTACACAAGGAACCGAGGTCATCCAAGGAGCCTTCCAGAGTACGGACTTCCTCCACATCCGTTGGGCTCCTCCGATGGGTAAACGACCGCCTAACCGAGGAGACGATGGCCTACATCGTGTCAATGTTCCTCGAGCAGCTGGAAAGATGCACTGTGAAGTCCTTGGACGAGACAAACAGAGTATCAAGCTCGGGATTCTCTACGAAGGGACTTGTTACGATTTGTGGCATCCAGGCGTTGCGATTATTCTCGGCATGGATATTTCTCTCGATACCAAAGGCAGAAGAGTCTCCTGGCCTGAGGATGAGACTGCTGGATGGGCCGTTACAGCTGGTGATGCCTTTGCTGGACTTCATTCCGAGGCACAATATTCGCAGACCACGCCTGCTTCCCGTCAGTCGTCAATTGGATCTGCGTACGGTGCAGTGTATCTTCCTTTATTAGCTCATAACGCGGAGCATAATCCAATGATTACTCCTGCGAGAAACTCTGCGTCACTATTACGTGCGCCATTGCCTAATCAACAGACTCCGGATTATTCGTTTGAGGCTTCGCCTACTCCAACGCCTGGTCCCAGTGAAGCACCATCCTCCACACTGGGACAAGACACGAGAATGTCGCGGAATGACGTCTCACCAGCCCGAGCGATAACGATGAAAATCAATCTGACAAAGTTTTCGCGACAGGCGAGGCAAGAATTCCCTTTTAGGATCAGTGGTATCATTCTTGTCGACATCGAGGAAGAGGATTTCTTGTCGTTACCGGTGTTTCGAATATTCGGTTGTGTGGATAATGAATTGTCGACGTTTGTATCTTTACAAACTGTTGACACTTCTATTCGCATTGGTGAAGAATCCTCGAATACGAGACGGATGGTGCGTGTTGGCGAAGAAATCCAATGTGATAAAGAGACGGGCCTCTTCATCGATGCGATCGGGTCCCCGTCTTCTGTAGCCGCTCCAACGACCTCAGGCGATGAAGGCTCCCCCATCGCGCACCGAACAAGTCCTCGCAAACGCGCAACAGCGCGTGCCCGAGCGCGTGCAGAACTCCTCGATGTCTCAGACGCCTCTGGCCCCCTACGAACCGAATTCCCTCAAGAATTTCCCTCCGTCCTCGCAATTGTAACGCCTCTCACCGAGTCCGGAAACATCAACAAGCACTGCGTCCGCGTCGTCATCCCCATGTACTCCCTCGATGCCGACACCATCCAATTCGCTCTCGCTATGGCCCGCGACCCCATTACCGGCAAGAAGAAATTCCAGCCTACCATCGATGTTCTTTATGCATCCTATGCGGGACATCAAGTTCCTGTGGATGTCCTTCCTCAGCCTGCTTCGTCGCCTACCCTCTCAGCCGCTGATATTGGGAGTGAAAGTGAGGTTATTGGGGAGAGGCAGTATGTGGTTGTTGCGCATTTGGAGGAGATTGAGGCGGATAGTGGGCCGGTGGAGATTATGTATCTTGTTGGGGAGAAGGAGACTGTCCCGGAGAGTACGGGGTCTGGGAAGAAGGGCAAGGGCAAGGCTGAGATGGATATGGATGTGCTTTTGCCTTGCTTTCAGTTGCCTGTTGCTATGTATGAGGTTCAAGTGGAATACCCTATGAGTAAGAACTTTATCCATCGACTTATTTATTACGTACTGACTGTTCTATCTAGATTCAACCCCCTTTGTGAAATATTCAACACTACCCCATCAATATACGACTTCTTCACAAACCGTTAAACTCGCTCACTTCCGTCAACCCCGTGGTTTCTTCCCTGCCTTATCCTTATCCTTATTAGCATCTTCCAGCAAAAGACCAAAATCACGGGACACAGTCATCTCTCTTGCTTCAAAGTCATTCACGCCTTTGACGCTTCTTCTCCTCTTATACCTCGCTATCACGATGAGCTACGAAGTTCGCGAAGTGCGACATACACTTCATGCGACAATCCAGTCGTTAGAACATGGCGTTCCTTTTTTTGAGGCGTATTGGGGGGATCAACGTGGTCGAACGACACGGTCAATTCCTACAATACCGATAGAATTTCCGTCTCAAAAACCTACAACATGGGAGAAAGAGACGGTTAAACCTATTCCTGGTGACGGTCCTGCTACGCCTACTATTAATCTGGCGGATGCAACGACGGTCACGACTCCTCGACGAACATCCCGCGCAAATGTTGGCAATGCCCTTATACCGTTCCCTGCTGTGTCGTTTTTGTCATGGAAGATCCCTCTTCCAGACGACGCCAAAGAGATACTTGTGAAGGGATTTATGAAAGCTTGGTACTTTTTACGACGCGTTTGGAATTTTCCTGTAGATCCGGATGAATGAAATTAAGCTTATGGTGTATTAAAACAAAACATGTATATCCACATCTACAATGTTCGTTAGCGTGTCCTTTTTATCATACTACTAATTGTCGTAAGTAAGCCATCGTTGTCTGTCGTCCTTTGGTTTAGAACAGTTCGCGAGGCCTTAACGATGTTGACATGGGTTTTCAGACCTGCTGGGCGACCAACGGGCATCGCCACATACTCTGGAGAGCCGAGGGGGTATGGATTGGAGACATTAGCATTTTCTCTTGTTATGGAAGTAAACTGGATTTTTCTCCATTCAGAGTCTTTGGGAGTTTCTGGGTTGGATCCAACAACCGAAGGAGGTAGTCCCAACTCGATATTGGTGAGTCGGAACATGCCCGTACCGTGCTCCTTGTTCGTGCGTGGACGTCCAGACTCGTCGCCTAGATCTGTTGGGCTGAGAGCAACAGTATCTCTTGGTGTATCGCCAATGATACCAGCAGCCGCGACGAGCTGATCCTTGTATGTGAATTGGTCCTTGTTCTTTTCCTTTTTCTTTTCGGCGGGAAGAACACGACCTGGAATGGGTTTGCTGAGGTATCTCGTTTGCATTGGGTTCATGGTTGTATATCCCAGACCAGCGTAACGATGGGGTTGGGCACCAAGTTTTGTGGAGTTAGGGTTCTCAAGTAGTTCTTCTTTGAGGTGTTCCGCTAGGAAGGATTCGACCCTACCACTGAGAGAGGCCTGTGCGGATGCGAACATATCGACCTGGCCATCACCGCTGATCCTTATTGTGGATCTTTCGGACGCCAGAGGGCTGCTTCGTTGTACAACTTGTCGTGCACTTCGGGTCATTTCCTCCTTGAGTAGAAATTGCTTGAATTTCGGCCGCAGTTTGCGTAGTTGTTCGGTGTACTTTTCGAACTGTCGTGGCAGCATACTGCCAGGGTTTCGAATCAGCTCTCTATTGTCCCATCCTTGTAGGTCCGTTTCTCCGGTATGGTTGAATGTGGTGTCGAAAGATGCCCTACTCGTCTTCCAAGAAGTACTGTCAGCGCCGAGGGACTTGCCCATTTCGTCCCATCGTTTCATCCACCGCCCTGAGCTCTCCGCGCTGTCCCATTCTGTTTGTTGTTCAGCTGTGTCGACTGCACGAACGTAAATGTAGCCATTCGATCGCTGATTCGGAAGCGGTCGTTTGAACCCCCAGTTTCCTCGGTGCGCATGGCCGCCAAACGTGGTATAGACCTGGCCTATATGGGGGTCAAATGAAGCAAACTTTGACCGTCTCAGTAGAGTCGCAAACGGCGAAGGAGTGGCCTGCTTGACCCTCATATGGAGCTTGACACGGTTGAAACTCCGCTCACGATGTATAAAAGGCGGACTCAAAAGTTTTTGGGGCTTTCAACTTAACCACGACGGCCAATTATCGCGAGTCGACGTGCTCAGCACAAATTCATTGTCTTGCGGTCCAGACAACTGTCGTAGAGTAAACTTTAGGGCAACACATAAAACAGTTCTAGCTGATGCTCTTCCCTTTGGTTGAGGAGTTATGACGCAGGACCACCTAGTGCAGTCCACATTCCTTTCATTGCCAGACTTTTCATCGATGGTGAGTTCTTATTTCACTTCCTATTCTCTTGTCTTCTCGCTGGGGATGATCAATCTGGTAAACCGCTACACACCCGCACAATATCGTCCTCGAAGGAGGCGTCGTGGTGGACTGTCTTATGACACATCCTCGACGGCGGGGTGTGTGTGTGGAATTTTAAGGCGAGTCTGAGGCCTGCACATATCTTTTCTTCTGATTCCAAGATGTGGGATTGTTTCTGATTCTATTATCGTGTAGCTTCTCGAGACCTTGAAGGAATGGAAGTTACCAATAGTTTACCTTGGATGTTCTTAGCGAAAGTTGTAATATACCATCTGAGACAAACATCTGTACTGTTTCTCTCTGAGGAATGTCCACATTCAAAATTCTGTGCAAATTTCCTTTGTGCCCGGTGACGTGACTAGGTGTGACTAGACGCGTATTGAAACTGCTGTGAACCACGAGACTCGAACTCGAACCACATCATCGAGCCACCCATACCCTTTCGCTTCCTCATACCATCTTCATCATGAACTCAAATAAATACGAAGAATACGTTGAAAAGTACGCTAAGACACGCCATTAACCAAAAGACACGCTAATATGCCTCGTGTTTAGGATTCATTACTCGGACCGATATTCGGACGATAACTTTGAATATCGCCATGTTATTCTGCCCAAACCACTCTTGAAAATGATTCCCAAAAGCTACTTCGAAGATCCCTCGCGGCCAGAGGTCCTGCGGCTGCTCACTGAGGAGGAATGGCGCGGTATCGGAATCATGCAGAGTCTTGGGTGGGAACACTATGAAGTACATGGTGAGTGAAAGGCGTTCTTTTTCCTTTGGTGAAGATATTTATTGCGATCTCACGTTCTATAGCACCTGAGCCACACGTCCTGCTATTCCGTCGAGCGAAGGAGCCAACAGCCGCCCCAAAGCCAAAGAAGAAATAGGCATCTTAACCTGACATCCCGGTTCCTATCCGCTCTTAATCTGACTCGGTCTCTATGTTTTTTTTTCGCATGTACTGTTGTTTGGCTGCTTCCCACTGATATCATGCTTTGTATGTTCTGTAATGCAGGGGGCTGTCGGGACATGATCACCCACTGCTTGCTTTCTTTAAACCACGTCCGATTATGTTAAGGTATACAAAGGTTAGCTCTCACACCTGAGTCCAACTTGATCTACATCCACATCCTTTAGAAGGGTACATCCATTCCACGGTAAGGCGACCGAAAGTAAGAAATGGGGGTTTCCCGTTATGAAGCAGAGACAAGGGTCCGCAAAGCCTTCTCCAGGTCACCTCCTGCAGCAGCCAGGGCCCTCTCAGCTTTTATTCGGGGAATTTCGAATTCGCGAACCTAGAAATGCCCGTAAACTCAGCCATCTATTCGTAACAGCACAACAATTACTTACAATTACATCCACATCCTCCTTCTTCACTGTATGAATCTCTTTAGGTGTCTTTGCAGGTGCCTTGTCGAAAATGCCACTGTTACGGAAGGCATCGTCCATACGTTGTTTAGAGTACGAGAAACCGTCTGCAAACTATATGAACGTATTAGAACTGTGTATTAGAACTTCCACACCACCCTATTTCTTACGTTTATAATAACCTCAGGCTCTGGCCTGCCATACGACGCCATTGCGGAAGGATAAGCTGTGGTGAACGATGCTGACACTTCAACTGATCGGCGCTTACCGAAAAAAGAATTCGGGACATGAGCTCTCCTGCACCGTCTGAAATTCCGGCCGTCCTCAGGTATACAGGGATCCCTCCGTCATGGTTTCAAAAACGACCAAAGCTTCCTTCTAGAAACTGGCTTATATTTCTTTCGCTGACAGGCTCACTCATTGGGTTGTATGCATACGATCGGCGGAAGTGCAAGCAGCTTCAACAAGAATACATTGAGAAGGTCAAGGATTTTGCTGAGGTGCCGTTAGATTCGAATGGTCTACCTAGGAAAGTTCGAGTGTATGGTGCCAAGTGGCCTGGAGATGATGATTGGGAGCGAAGTCTGAAGTACTTTCGAAAATATGTCAAGGTGCTTTTGTATCATTCTTTGAATCTTGAGCCTGTTGTCTTATTCTCTGGTGTGTAGCCCATCCTCGTTGCTGCAGCTGTAGACTATGAGATGATTGGTGGTAGGAGACATGGCGAGATAGCAGAGAAGGTAGCTGAAGAGATCAAGAAAAGAAGACGAATCGAGCTAGGTATCGAACCAGAGCCAGCTATTCTACCGCTTAACATCCCCGGTCAAACATTAGCAGAAAGGCTACAGAGAGAAAGGGAAGGAGCTATCGTTCTCATTGGGAGGCAGACATTCAAGGAGTTCATGACTGGCTTGAAGCGGGGATGGACGGAACCGCCGTACAAAGTTGACAAGGAGGATGCTCTCGCGAGGGTGTTGGAAGATGATGGTGTCTTTGACGAACCTGAATCCGAAGGTGGTGAATCCTCAGAAGGAGCCAAATCGAAACCTTCCAAATCGCCAGCACAAAACTTCCCATTCGGTTCACCCCTCGGCACAATATCCCGTCAAAAATCCCCGTCAAAAGATGCTGCCCCCCAAGGTGATCCACGAATCACCACTCCGCCTCCTTCGATTCCGAAATATCCCCCGATTCTTTTCGTCCACTTCACCAACCTCGTAGGACTCCGACTTATCCCCCGAATGATCGTCGAATTCTTCAACCGAAGAGCAGATGTAAAGAATGGTGCTGAGGCAGCATTACAGCTTATCACAGCAACCCCTCGACCCTTCCGCGGACCCACAGTCTACTTCGACGACGGGTTAGACAAGATCGAAACATCCTCCTCATCCGATCTATCCTTCGACCTCCTCGCCGAAACATTCTACAAATCTTCCCTCTCAGTACCCTCCGATATCGAGAAGGCTCGTACCTCATATTACGACGCCTTAAAAACCAAACTCGCTACTGCACGACAACTTGCGCGTGGAGAACGCGAACCCACAAAAGATGAGCGGAATTATCCTCCGCCTACTGAGGTTGAGCTTCGTGCAGAACGGATGAAGAAGGAACTGAGATGGAGAGGAGATCTGACGGGCTGGGAGATTATTAAGCCTTCTGCATCTGTAGCATGGGATCCAAGATTTGCGGAAGCACTGTCTGCATACCCCGGTCCGCAGGAGGAAGGTTCTGCTCGTGAGGAGAACATGTCATCTTGAGTACGATTGTTTATCATATACACACATCTAATCCACTAGAAGCGTACTCTTACTCTATAATTTCCACCGCTCCGCTATTTAACCATGCCTGAAGCTCTGCTATTCCTTGGTCATAATCTGTGTAATCTTCGAGATCGTCATATACAGGTACTGGGGCAAATTTTTCTGCGATTGGGGGAGGCATCTCGTAAGGGTGTTCATTGTGAGATACCTGACGGTCATAGTGGTGCGTAAACGGGTCTTCAGGAGGAGTAATATCCATAGGGACCTCGTGTGCATCGAGATCTGGGTTGAAAGAAGATAACGGCTGTTCTATATCGAAGACATCGGGATCCAGCGAGAAAGGTTCATCGTCATACCTCATAGCGGAATATTCATTCTCATCAGCAGAAGATCCTGGAAGAAATAATGGGTTATTCATGCACCGAGATAGAGCTGTGGGGGCGTATTCCTGTTGTGAAGAGACTGCTAAAAGACGTGATTTCGTTGGTGAAGGTTTCGGGCTATGCTCAATCTTTCTTCGTTTCCTGACAAGATAGGAGTCAATCGGACCAGTGGAAGTCGATCCTCGAGTAGACGATGTTGAAGGTGTAGTCGTAGTCTGCGGAAACGAGCGTGTAGTTTCGGGGTTAGACTCGTTCGTTTTCTTGACACGCGCAGTAGCAAACTTCTTAGGAGGAGGAGGAACATCCAGGTCCTCTTCGCTGGTCGATAAATCGGAGCGTGTTCTCTTCGCCTTGGCCGCACTCAGCTCAACAATATCTTCAGCATCTAATAGGTCATCGTCACTCTTCAGCCGATCCACTTGCTCAGAATCGCTGAACACCAATCTCGGTCTTCCTTGAGATTTTGACTTGTTTGCTCCAGGGGGGTTGGAAGACTTCGGGAGCGTTAACCCTTGAGTTGAGGATATCCCACTTCCCTTAGGGCGTGGAGCGTCGAAGGTTTGGCGTTGTTTATCAGAAGACTTGGATTTCTTGGATACTTGGGTTAACGGAGCTGTAGACTGAGAAGCTGGGGGGTTAATCCTCTTAGGCGGGTTGGGTAGACCTTCTCTGCAGCTGGGTGACAATATCGATGTGAGTTTGGGTTCCGCTGTTAGCAAGAGCATACCATATGTGTCGGCACTGGTGTTTTCTTTTGCAGGCGTGGTTACATCTAAAAAATGTTAGACCACATTCGATGAGAAATAGTTAAAATAAATCTACGCATAATTCCCATTGGGCAGTTTAACTAGGTCGTCAGCATCCGCTTTTTGTTTTTGAGCCTTAGGTTGGCAAGAAGATGAAGTGATGGGTGATTTGCTGGCTCCTTTCGAAAATGATTCGACGCTGCTTTTTTTCGCAATGTCGGGAATTGGTTCTTCCATCTCGTCATGTTTTGCTTCCGTCAGGTCGCTTTCGTTCATATCCCAAAACGTAGGATCATCCTCCAATCCAGCGAGGACCTCGTCCTACAATTTGATGCATCAGTATCATTATTCAAGAATGAGGGCAAGGAGGGCTTACGACATCATAACTCGCCGGACGAGTATTCAAAGTGGGGTATTCACCTGGGGAAAGTGAAGGCTTATACGTCTCAGTGACAGTGAGTCCAGCGAAGTTGTCCTAAAAGGGTAAAAATCGTTGATCAAACAGATAATGACATAAACTCACAGCACTAATTCTCGAAACGACAGTCTGGCTTGGCTTCTGTAACCTGATTGAGACGGTAAATGACTTTGGTTCTTTCAACGCCTTGGTACTACAAAATTAATATTTCACTTAGAGAATATCCGACGGAGAATTTAAATCGACACTCACGGAATCCGACGGAAATCGATAAAATCATTATCAGAAGTCAGCGTCAAAATGGCAGTCATACCAAGAGAGCTGGGTTTGGGCTTCTTCCCAGAAGCCTGAGGCTCCGATGAGATGAGGAGGGCGCATTCGATCTCGAGTTCTGCTGTGACGGGTCCTTTGCCCTTCGACGACGAAAGTGAAACTTCGGAAATGGAAAGAGTGAATTGCGGTAATTCTTTTACAGCTCCCAGAACGGCGGTACCGAAAGGGGGGCGTCGATTAAGGAGCTTCGGTGAAAAGAATTGAGAAACGATAGAAGAAACGACGGTACATGAATCCAAGCTCACCACCTCGATGCGAGAGGGCTTCATCTCCCTTAATGCAACAAGACTTGTGATGCCATGTTGGGCAAGAACCTTCAATAACGTCAGTTTATGGAACCTAAATAAAGGCCGAAAAGGTTACCTTTATACTCTTTTCCCCTATCTGTTCAATCTGCCGAAGCACAACTGGGCGATCTTCCCATGCTTTGGCCGTCAAGCTGCGAACCCTACAATGAATATGTCATTCCACGAATAAATTCTGTTAAATATTAAAATTGACATACAATTCCATTCCATATCGCAATAGACCTCCGGCTTTCTTCGCGATAGCAACTTCGACGATGGCTGGTTATATGAAATGAGATGGAATGGCACAGGCCAAAGAAAAAAAGGAAATCACTTCGCGCAATACGAGGAGTATGTCTAAAAATACCCAGCGCTTCTAAGAACGGCTGACTATCTGCCGTCTTATATTCCGGTGAGTTCAACGAGATCCCACCAAGAACTGCCTGATGAATATGATTTTGGGTATCTTCCGCAAGATAAAGGAGTCAACTTCTTACTTGAATAATAATGAATATTTTATCGGCAGCTTTATCCACCTTCGTTCGGAAACGGATGTCATTGTGATCGGCGAGTTTCTTGTAGACCTAAATAACATCAAAGGTCAACGGTCCCCTGCCGGACGAAATTGGGAGATCCAATTACCTGCTTTTCACCTGCACGAAGCCGAAGATCTCCAATTCTGATAGGAAACAAAGAGATAAGAGTTTACTAAATAAGACGGGAAAGAAGCTTCATACTCTTCTGCGCTTGAAATAAGCTCGAGCTGCAAAACATTAAAACGAGGATTATAGATCAGAAAGGGACTCACTATTTCCCTGAGAGTCGCCTTTTCTGGGAGCTCTAGAATAGCCTTCATCTAAACCATTCAGGTTAATCGAAGGTACGAAAAATAAAATAATGAATGAACATACTGTTGAAAGACGAATATAATACTATCGCAAAGGAAAGGGCAAAGTATTCGTCATTCAAACAATGTGGGAAGAGAGGAAACAAAACACACCTTGCTCATAATCTCCCCATACTCAGTACTCGCAAACCCCGCCGACCCACCATTATCCGTAACCAACTCACTCTGCTGCAAATCCTTAACGGAAGTTTCGACGAGCTCGTCCAACCTATTCTGCCAAGTCTGGTCTGATCCTTTATTCAGTGCATAATGACGAGGATTCTTCTGGATACGTTGGAAGAGGAAGGAGTTGTGGAGCCATTCTGGACCAAATAAATATGGAAATTAGTCTAGAAAAGAATTTGCGGGGCAATGAAATTGACCTTTGGCGGATATAAGATCTGTTATTGTGCCTAATCCTATTTCGGAATTGAGGTGCTCAGCCAGATTTTGATGAAGGCAACTTTCGAGGAGAGTGTGTCCGGATATTAGGGCCTTGTATTTACGTTCTTGGTTCGTGTCGCAAAGAATGACCGCTATTCCTTCACGATCTAGATATAATGATCAGTATCGCAAAACAGAACAAAGGAAGAAAGGAAGAAACCGAATTGCGGACGGCCCTAAAATAATACAAGCTGTTAGCAATTGGGGCAGGGAAGTGACGAAGAAAGCCCACAGCTCTCCCAATCATCTGTATAAAGTCCAAATCTGAATACTCCTGCCATTCGCCGTTCTGCCACATCCTGACGCCCTTGATGACGACTGTATGAGCAGGAAGGTTCACGCCAACTGCTAAAGTCTATAAATTCAAATTGACAGGTCAGAGAAATAATAAGGAGG